>Ga0334898_1002472_pt1 | contig 16857 bp, 7 predicted proteins | sample GraSluR3_MG_10_FD_207228 | JGI IMG/M metagenome (GOLD analysis project Ga0334898, IMG submission 207228) | Sludge microbial communities from methane-producing bioreactor in Wageningen University, Netherlands - Granular Sludge_3_08-R3 | ecosystem: Engineered > Bioreactor > Anaerobic > Unclassified... | reverse complement strand
TTATTTCGCGCGATAGGGTTAAAGAAATAGGTATTAGAAAGGTAAATGGGGCAACTACTGTTGAGATTATGGCAATGCTAAATAGCAATATTGTTGCCTGGGTGGCAATCGCCTTCGTAATTGCCACACCCATTGCCTACTTCGCCATGAGCCAATGGCTGCAAAACTTTGCCTACCGCACCCCGCTTAGCTGGTGGGTGTTTGCGTTGGCAGGAGTTCTGGCATTGGTCATAGCCTTGTTAACCGTTAGCTGGCAAAGTTGGTTGGCGGCAAGAAGGAATCCGGTTGAGGCATTGAGGTATGAATAGAAAAATAATGCAAAAATGGAACGCAGATGACGCAGACTTTACGGATTAACACGGTTTTTTTTAAACAACGATGTTTTCTCATATGCGCCCATCTGCAAAATCGTGTTCCCGATACTTCGGGACTGCGTTCCATAAAAGAATCAAAAAATGATCAGTCAAACTAAATATGCCATAAAGAGCCTGATAAAGAATAAGGTTTATACGCTTATTAATATCGGGGGGCTTGCCTTAGGGCTATCAGTAACCATTGCGCTTAGTATATTCGTTATTGGATTTGCAAGCCTCGACCAGTTCCACGAGAACGAGGCGGTGGTTTATAAATTGATAAGCAATGAAGATTCCACAACCAACCACTATAACGATGCAGCCTCAGTACTCCTTGCGCCAGCGGTGATGGAGGCATTTCCCGAAGTGGTTGATTACTGTCAGTATTTATGGGCCAACGATGTGATACTAGGTTCTATCGAGAACCATGTCAAGGAGAATGGATTTTATGCTGATGCAGGCTGGTTTAGGATGCTTTCCTACCCCCTAATTTATGGAGATGCTAACCATGTGCTCTCAGATCCAAATAATATTGTTATATCCCAGAAGGTATCTCAGAAACTATTTGGCAACAGCAATCCTTTAGGGGAAACAATAAAGATGTTTTCGCATGGGGATATAAAACCTGAAGTTTTCATAATCTCGGGTGTGTTTGAAGATGGGCCTGCATTCTCTTCTCATCAATTCGAGTTTGTTATTCCTTTTTCATGGCACATAATGTCGAATGAGTGGATGAACTCATGGACAAGTATCGGCACCCGAGCCTATATTCAGGTAGCACCAAACACCAATATCCAAAACCTTAGCACAAAAATTACGGAGCTCGTAAGAGATAGGGACCAATATATGAGGGAAACTCAGGTGTTTGGCTTAGCACCTCTTAACAGGAGCAACAATGTGATATACAGTTTGACTGGTGAGCCTTCGTTTGGCTTCTACATTATCAGTGCTATGGTAATTGTGGGACTTTCAATTCTTACTATTTCGGTAATTAACTATGTAAACCTTTCGGTTGCCACATCATTAAAGCGGAGTAAGGAAATTGGCGTAAAAAAAATCAATGGTGCTTCACGGAACGATTTAATAATTCAATTTTTTATTGAATCGTTTTTAGTGGTAATGCTTGCAGGGGGTCTGTCACTCTTAATGCAACCGTATCTAATGGAGATATTCTTACCCAACCAAACCATATTCACCCTTAGCTTCGACCCAACCTTTGTGTTGGTTTTAATCGGGCTGCTTGCTTTTACCATTGCAATAACTACGTGGTATCCTGCTGTATATATGTCTAGACTTGCCCCCATTGCTATCCAGAAGTTTGCCGTAGGCGGATCGTTCAAACTCTCGTTTTGGCGAAAGTTTTTAGTAATCATTCAGTTCGTCTCGGCAATTTTACTTATCACCACATCAATTATCTTATCGCAACAGGTCGATTTTCTTCTAAATCAGTCATTGGGTATGGATAGGTACAATTTAGTGTTCTTTGATAAAACCTACGGAATTGACAATCGTATGGATGCATTTACTCAAGAGTTGAAGCGTGAGAAAGGTGTGGAGTCGATTACCTTTGCGAATCAGCTACCTTATGAAATTGGAATGTCAACAACATCAATTAGCTGGGAGGGGAAAGACCCTTCGGACAACGAATGGTACTCGACGTTGTTTGCTGGTGAGGGTTTTGCCACAACAATGAGGATTGATATTCTACAAGGGCAAGATTTTACGGCTGAAATTCAGAATAAGGTGCTTGTGAACAAAGCTGCAGCAGAGCGAATGCAAATGGAGAATCCTGTGGGTACTATAGTCTCGGTATATGGTGAAGATAGAGAGGTTGTGGGTGTGGTAGATAATTTTAAGTTTCAAATGATGGGCGAGTCAAATAGTCCACTGTTCATAGTTTACGAGCCTGATAATTCCAATATGGTAATTGTTCGACTTGAGGAGGGAAATCAAGTGTTAGGATTAGAAGCCCTAAGAAGAGTTTTCAATCAGTTCTCGCCCGAGTTTGTGCTTGATTACAGTTTCCTCGATCAGGTTTTCGACAAGCAATTTGCCCAGCTAAAAAGCATGGGAAATATTATGACCGTTGCGGGCTACCTTGCCATTGTAATTGCCTGTATGGGACTACTTGGCTTAACAGTGCATACTTCGGAACGAAGGGTAAAGGAACTTGGCGTACGAAAGATAAACGGTGCTAGGGTATCCGACCTTATTCTGCTATTGTCGAAGCAAATAGCCAGGAGCATTCTAATTGCCTCTGCTTTGGCTTTCCCGCTTGGGTATATGCTGAATAAAACCATACTTCAAAACTTTGCGGAAAGAATATCGCTAAGCCCAATGCATTTTATGTGGGCGCTGCTTATTCTTGTTGCTCTAACCTCTTTTATTGTGGGATGGCATATTGTATGGGCGGCTAGGAGAAATCCGGTTGAGGCTCTCCGATACGAGTAGTGAGGATAGCCGAAATCCCGATGCATTTTTCGCAGGTTTTGAGGAACGAAAAGCCTCAGAAAAAATAATCGGGATGGAGGCGTTGAGATGTGAGTAGATAATAAATGAACCAATAAAGGAGCAAATGATCCTGTACAACACTAAGTTAGCCATAAGAAGCCTTAAACGAAACGCTGTTTACAGCTCGTTAAGCATTGCTGGTTTTACTATTGGACTGGCTGTTTGTGTGATGATTGCTATGCATATTTACAATCAGTTTACTTACGATTTCTGCTTTGAAAATCACGAGAGGATCTTTAAGATAGTTGATGAGGAGAACAACACAAACAATATTGACTATAATCTGCATAGTTATCTTAACGATAATTTTCCTCAAGTGGAAGCTGCTTGCCCAATTCAACTTTTTAATGAGTCCTTTAAGATTAAAACAAAAACCAACTTCGTAAGGTTTAATGGGCTGGCCTCAACCAATAACGAGTTTTTTAAAGTATTTTCAATTACTGCCCTGCAAAAAATGGGGGATGAACCTTTTGTTGACGACAACTCCATAGTAATCACCAAGTCATTAGCAGCATCATTATTTGGCGATGGTAATCCATTGGGCGAGATGGTTTTGGTTGATGATGATTATAGGGGTACAATTACCGCAATTATTGAGGATTTTCCTGAGACCTCGAGCTTGCAATCAAACGTGTTTATTCCTTCAACAAATGTAGATTGGCGATTTTACCAAGTGTGGCACAACCATTCATCTCCTATTTATTTGTATAACCAATTCATACTTTTAAAGGAGGGCACTAATATTAAGGCTTTTGCAGAAAAATTAAACACAACCCTACCTGATGTTCTCCCCTCAATTGGCATTGTTGATTTACATAAACTTACACAAATCTATCTTTCTAGCCTAACAGAGAATAGCGTAAACAAGCACGGAGGTATTAAAATGATTGTCCTGTTTATCGCCTTGGGAGTAATAGTTTTAACCATATCAACTATTAATTACCTTAACTTTAAAATTCTCTTAAAACTCTCTTCGATAAAGGAGATTGGGGTTAGACGGATAGTAGGGGCAAAAAATAAGGAACTTTTATCGTATTCATTCACTGAGGTTGGCATATACCTACTGATATCCATTATGCTTGCCGCTTTGCTTGTAGCACAATTAGTACCCTACGCCAATGTAATACTGAGCACTAATTTGTCGCTTAGTGCAATCACAAACCCCATATTTGTTTCATCACTTATAATTTTACTTATACCTGTTGTTTTTGTAAGCGTGTTGGTTCCATTCCTGTTTATTCCCCGCTCATCCATAACTGCGTTTCTGAGCAATTGTAGCAATATTTCAAACAGACTTCCCCTTCGAAGGGTTCTAACTATAACTCAATTCGCAATTTCAATTCTCCTTTTTGCGATAGTTATTGTGGTTTCCAAGCAGATTAACTTTGTGAAGACAACCAATCTTGGTTTTGAAAAAGAACAGCTGGTGGGAGTTACACTCCCTTATGGTTTTAACCAAAGCATGGCGTTTAAACAACGGTTGGAGCAAACGTCAATCCATTCTGGCGTATCGCTAAGCCGCGGAATCCCAGGCTTTATTAATCACACATTCTCAAATCCTATTGAAAACAATCCTTTTTTAACCGAAGTAATTTTTGTTGATTACGATTTTATAAATACGTTAAAAATTGAATTGATACAAGGGAGGGGCTTTATTCCGAACGAACAGGGCAGGCGTTGTATAATTAACAAGGAACTATTCAAAAGAGCCGGGTGGGATAGTTTTGAAAACCAGTTTGTTTGGAAGGATATCGCTGGAGGATTTGAGGTGGTTGGGGTTGTAGATGATTTTCATACCTCATCAATGTACACAAAGGTAGAGCCTGCGTGCTTAATGCTTGCTAATTGCGATGATTTAAAGAAAAAGTGGGGCGTTGATATGAATTCTCTTTTCAATGTAACCATTAGGTTTACGCCTGGCGACATAGCAAATAAAATGGAGCAGTTGCAAAGCATATGGTCAGAATTTATACCCGATGAACCTTTAGATTATTTCTTTTTCGACTCTCACTTCGAATCGCTTTACAGGGAAGAGGAAAGGTTAGGCAAAAGCCTATGGGTAGTATCCTTAATCGCTATTCTGTTGACTTGCTTCGGGCTTCTTGGGCAAATTATGCACGAATCCTTAACCCGTACCAAAGAAATCGGCATCCGCAAGGTAAACGGCGCCAAAATTTGGCAAGTGATGCTTATGCTAAATGTAGATTTTGTGAAGTGGGTAGCCATAGCCTTTGTAATTGCCACGCCCATTGCCTACTATGCCATGGATAAATGGCTGCAAAACTTTGCCTACCGCACCCAGCTTAGCTGGTGGGTGTTTGCGTTGGCGGGATTGCTGGCGCTGGTAATTGCATTGCTAACCGTTAGCTGGCAAAGCTGGCTGGCGGCGAGGAGAAATCCGGTGGAAGCTTTGAGGTATGAATAGTTATACTCCTGACAGGGTTTAAAACCCTGTCAGGGGTAAAGATTATTAAGCCAAGTCTTCGTTCTAAGTAAAACCTTGACTAAGCACTAAGAGAACAAAAATTATGAAAGCAGCCATTTACATCTCAGGAATAGCAGGAACGTTCTTTATTTTGCTAAGAATTATTGGAGTAATTATGGAATTTCCATTGAATAATTTATTCCTAATACTTGGATTGGCTCTTCTGGTTGTTGTTTTTTTGCCCCTTGCAATTATTGAAAGATATCGTCACAATAAAATGATCGATAAGATCATTAATTCATACAAAGAGACTGGTAAAGAGGCTGCTCCTATAGAAAAGGGGGATTTAGAAGCCAAGGGCTGGGGGATGAATAATTCGCCGTTCAGAGAGCGTAAGTCTGGACTCACCTGGGGCGGAGGGAATATCAAGGGCGCTAATGCAACAAGGGGAACAAGACGAAATTTTCTAAAGCGCTAATTGGGAAACGAGCAAATAAACAATTATAAGGATGTATCTGAAATCAATCAAAATCGCCCTAAAAGATTTAATTAGTTGCAATGGGTCCTCTCTAATTAGCGTTGCAGGGTTGGCAATTGCATTTGCAACTGTGATTTTTATCTACTCAAGGGTTACATTCGAACTTGGATACGATGCTTACCATGAAAAAGGCAACAGGATTTATCGTATCAGCGGTGAGATTAAAACAGCTGGGTCGGAAGCCAAGCATGCAGTGCTGGGACCATATATGGGGCGTGGCCTAAAAGAGCACTTCCCCATAGTTGAAGGTTATGCCCGCATAACACCATTTAAAAAGTCAATTATACTAGAGCAAGAAAAGACTAAAATTAGCATTGATGAAGCGTACTTTGCTGATAGCTCAGTTTTTCAATTATTTACTTTTGATTTTGTGCATGGCAACATAAAATCTGCACTAGCTGGCCCCCGAGAAGTGGTAATAAACCAGAGCCTTAGCAAACAGCTATTTGGAACGGAGAACCCCATTGGCAAAACCATTAAGGAGGGCGATAATCTGCTAACCGTAACCGGTGTGGTAAAGGATTCTCCTAAAAATTCGCATCATAAGCTAAATGTGTTAATCTCTCATCCAAATCCCAATTCTAATCCAGAAAATGAATCGGAGGTAAACTTGGCAGAGGGTTACTGGATGCCCTCGGCATATCATTTCATCCTATTATCTGAGGGTGCACACATAGAGGAGATAACCGAAAACTTCGACTCGTTTTATTCTAAGTATATGTCGCCTTTTGGTGAAGCCATAAACGCAACTTTCAAACCTATAGCCCTACCCCTAAAGGATTTGCACTTTTCTCCTCATATGAACTACGATTATCCTAAGGGTAACAAATTATACAGCCGATTCCTGATTATTGTTGCGCTCTTCCTAATCCTAATTGCTGGTACAAACTACTCCAACCTGCTTGTTTCACGTAATATTACTCGATCCAAAAGTATGGGGGTTAGAAAGATTTTAGGGGCAAAGAATAAGATGCTCTACTTCCATTCGCTTATTGGTAATCTTGTGTATTTAATTGTTTCGCTTACCATTGCCTTTTGGCTTTTCCTGTTTATTCGTCCATATGTAGTATCCATAACCGGACTGCAAGTTGCCGATTACCATTTAGATGAAATTTTAGTGCTTTCGCTTGTAATGGTTATAGCAATAGGGCTGTTAACATCGGTTATACCCTGGCTGAACTATGTTGGCAAAAGCGGTCTTAAGATGATCCGGCCTTGGCAATACCTTACAGGGAAAAGTACTTTTACTTTTGGCAAGCTATCGTCTATCTTTCAGTATGCTCTTACAATCGTACTTATCCTTTCTGCTGTAACCATGGAAAGACAGATGCGATACTTAACGAACAGCGATATGGGATTTATTAAAGATAATGTGTTATTGGTAAAACTCACCGATCCATCCAACAAAATTAGTACTGTCAACTTCTTTAGAGAGGAACTGCTCCGGAATCCCGAAATAGAGTATGCATCCTTTTCAACAAGAGCGCCGGGTGAAGTTTTGGGAACTGTTCATTTCCCCATAAAGGTTGATGGAGAAATGACAACCAGAATAGTGAATGTAATGGGTATTGATTTAAACTATATCCCACTTATGGGAATGGAATTGCTTGCAGGCAGGAACTTTGACATATCCTACGACGATGGTGGGTTTAACACTATTATTGTTAATGAGGCATTTCTCGATTTTTGTGGGCTATCAGTTGATGTTGTAGGTATGCAGATTAACCATGCAACTGTTGTTGGAGTGCTCAAAGATGTTTCCTTTAATTCTCTTCACAATTCGGCTGAACCCATAGTATTTTACCTAACATTTGAACCTACAGGGTATATGAACATCAAATTCCGTAATTCCATCCCGGGCTTAGCCATCACTACGGTTCAGGAAGTATGGGATAAGGTATTCGGCGATACGCCTGCCGACATTCAGTTCCTCGACAACAGGGTTGCTATGATGTATGCCGATGACCAGAGGACAAATATGCTTATCAGGAGCTTTACCCTTATCAGCATTCTTCTTTCAATTATGGGGTTTATAAACCTAACCTCTATCATGATGAAAAGGAAAACAAAAGAAATTGGCATCCGCAAGGTAAACGGCGCCAAAATTTGGCAGGTGATGCTTATGCTGAATATGGATTTTGTGAAGTGGGTAGCCGTAGCCTTTGTAATCGCCACGCCCATTGCCTACTTCGCTATGGACAAGTGGCTACAGAATTTTGCCTACCGCACCCAGCTTAGCTGGTGGGTGTTTGCGCTGGCAGGGTTAATGGCCTTGGTCATAGCCTTGCTAACGGTTAGCTGGCAAAGCTGGCTGGCGGCTCGGAGAAATCCGGTTGAGGCTCTCCGATACGAGTAGTGAGGATAGCCGAAATCCCGATGCATTTTTCGTAGGCTTCGAGGTACGAGAAGCCACAGAAAAAGCAATCGGGATGGAAGCCCTACAATATGAATAGAACCAATATAAGTCAAGGCTTCACTTAATGTGAAACCTTGACTAAGTAAAAATAATAGCACAACTTAGAGACAAACACATTGTAAAAAAATAAATCAACCAACCTGCCCGCCTTTTGCAGGTCATTCAATCCTGCCAGAGGAAGGCAGGCAACCAATCAACCAATCAACCAATCAATCATTCACTCACCCAATCACCCACCATGCTAACCTACAACCTAAAAACAGCACTAAAGTTCCTAAGAAAGAACAAAGCCTTTGCCGCCATAAATCTAATTGGGCTATCCATTGCACTGGCAGTATCGTTTATTATTATACTGTATGTGGTAAATGAGCTTACCTACAATAGCAGCCACAAAAATAGAAAAGATGTTTACAGAGTTTGTAACACTTTTAGTGATGTTGATATATCCTCAGCCAGCTCACCCTACGTATTGGCATCAACCCTAAAGGCTGAAAATCCACAGGTAAGAGAGGCTATTAACACCCGGCAGCATAGAGATCTATTTATTAAACACAACGAGGAGCTTATTAGCATAAAAAATCCCATTGCTACAAGTTCTAGTGTTTTCGATGTTTTTACCATTCCGCTAGTAAACAGTAGTGGTGCCGATGGACTTCTCAATGATAAATATTCCATCTGCCTGTCGCAAAGCCTTGCAGATAAGTTATTTGATAATGGTGATGCAGTTGGAAAGGAGGTAACAGCCATTGTTAACAACGAGGAGCAAATACTTAGGGTTACTGCCGTGTATAAGGATTTGCCCCCCAATTCGAGTCTTAGAGCCGATTGCCTAATTAATGATCAGTGGACTGTTGCGCAGGTGAATAGCATTGATTGGATAGAGGGTAGTGCGGAAACTAGCTGGGGTTCCTTCTACTATTGGACAACCTGGGTACTGCTTGAACCGGGTATCAGTCCTCATCGCTTTAGCCAAAATTTTAGAGAGTTAGAGAGCCGATATCTGGGCGAAAATCGACATCCTCAGTTTTTTCTTCAAAACCTTTCCGATGTTTATCTCCGATCCGATAACATAAACAGCTCGGGGCTAAAGGGGAGTATGAAGGATGTAAGGCTATTCTCAATAATCGCAATTCTTATTGTGGTTGTTGCAGCCATAAACTATATCATCCTGTCAACAGCAGTGTCGGTTGGGCGAACTAAAGAGATGGCAGTCCGCAAAACCAATGGGGCGCGAAACGCCCATGTTTTTCATCAGCTGCTAACCGAGTCTACAGTGCTGGTTCTGCTCGTGCTGCCGCTGGCATTCTTCTTAATGATGCAAGGCCTACCATACGCCAACGAGTTATTCCAAAAACAAATCACCCTAATTAGCGCAAATATTCCAATTTACTTAGTGGTTTACCTCTTACTAACCCTATTTATTGGCGCGATTTCGGGGTTGTACACATCGTTGTGGCTTTCGCGCCAAAAGGTAATGGGCATTTTTAACAGTCAGGTTAGTTCGGGTCGAAGTAAAAACTACTTCCGGTCAGTTCTTGTAATTCTTCAGCTCGTTATCTTCAGCACTTTTGTTTCATGCATGCTTGTTGTTCACCATCAGTATCGGTTTGCTCTAAAAATGGATCCTGGTTTTCACAATGAGAATGTTCTTTTCTTAGAGATTGGTGATGATTTTAGCCAGTACAATGCCTTGATGGAGGAACTCAGAAGCAACCCCAATATAATTATGGCGGGGGGAACCTACGAGCCTTTACCCACAAAAACTACAGCTTCTGTAGATTTCCCGCATGCTGAGGATGAAGAGGTGCTAGTAATGGTAAATATTTTTGATGTGGACATTAGCTTTCTTGAGACAGTTGGCATAGGCATGGCCGAAGGGCGCTACTTCTCCGAGAATTTTGCAGGCGACTCAATCGATAAGTGTATTCTAAATGAAACAGCCGTAAAAAAGTTGGGTCTTAAAGATCCCGTTGGCAAGATATTTCTTGACCACTGGGAGGTTATTGGCGTGGTAAATGATTTTTATTCGAGTTCAATTGAGAAAGAGGTTTCCCCAATGCTAATTACTATGTCTGGTTATTTTATTAATCAAGTTGCAATTCAGTATTTGCCCGGCTCTTTAAATGTGTTGTTGCCTTCGTTGCAATCCACTTGGCAAAGGCTAGCACCCAATATGGAATTCCGTTACTCCCTAGTTGAGGATTTGGTTGAGGATCTTTACGCTAAGGAGAAGAATCTAACCGTAGTGGTAACCCTTTCAGCATTTTTCATACTTCTTGTTGCCATGTTTGGCCTCTTTGGCCTAACCCTCTTCATTGCCCAGCGCCGCACTAAGGAGATAGGTATACGTAAGGTGCTCGGCAGTTCAGCCTCACAGATAGTGTTCTTATTTATAAAAACTAATCTATTATATGTACTCATTGCGGTTGCCATCTCAACGCCAATAACCATAATGGTTATGCAGGAGTGGCTTAACAACTACGTGGAGCGCATTGAAATTGGCTGGTGGATATTTGCCCTCACCTTTGCCATAGCGACAGTGGTGGTGGTGCTAACGGTGCTAGCGCACTCTTACAGGGCAGCTAAGGTAAACCCAGTAGAGGCATTGAGATACGAGTAAGAATGAAGTCAAGGCTTCACTTTAAGTGAAACCTTGGTTATGAACATTAATCAAACTAATTATTTCTATGTTTTTATTTTTTGTTAAAAGAACCTTCAGAAGTTATTATCACAACAGATTAATATTTTTTGGCAGTCTGCTAACTTCGATATTGGGTGCGCTTTGCATTACACTCCTTCTACTTAATTTGGTTAATGAGTATTCTACAGATAAGTTTCATAAGCACTGGGAAAAAATTTATGCAATGACTGTTCAGTCGTCAAATCAAAGCCAGCCAGAGTTGTCATCACCTAGTATCTTCCTTGGTTTCGACTACACTAAACACCCAGAGATAGAAGCATTAACACATATTGCAAAGTATAGCAGGGATGAGGTTCGGCTTATCCACAACCAAGCCACCCACTTATGCAACACGCTTGTTGCAGACAGCTTGTTTTTTAAAGTTTTTGACTTTAAGTTGCTTGCTGGTAATAGAAACGATATCCTTTCCGACCCTTTGTCGGTTATCCTAACGGAATCATTTGCACGGGTAGTCTTTGGCGAACAGAATCCCATAGGGCAATCAATCACTGTAATTATAGATTCGGAGTTACACTACACTGTTAATGGGATATTAAAGGACATCCCCACGTCAAGTTCAATTCACTTTGACATGCTACTACCTAGCCATTCCTCTGATTTTAGCATATCAGGTGCCGATTTTTTTATGGCGAATAGTCAGTTCGACTCGGAATATTTCGATTCGAAAATTGTAGATATTGGTGCTGACCACTTTCAATTTAAGGAGAGTAAAATTAGCCATACTTCATTTAGCAGCCTTTACTTCAATAAGAATATTGGTCGTAAAAATATTTTTACACGTTCAGGAAATAAAGAAAACCTCTCGGTTTTAATAGCAATAATTTTTGTTGCTTTCCTTGTAACGGTTCTAAACCTAATGAACCTTCAAGTACTGTATGCAAATTCACAACTTAAGAGCCTTGGGGTAAATAGGGTGGCTGGTGCCAAATGGGCTCATATTTTTTGGCAGCGACTAGTAGAGTCTGCAATATTTGTCCTTATTGCAGCATTGGTAACATCTGTGGTGAGTTTTATGGCGCTGCCCTATTTTAATCAAATTATAGGTATAGATCTATCTCCAAAATTTTTCTACGTGTTCTTATTAATTCTTTGTGTTTTACTCACCTCATTTATGTTGGCTTTGATTTATCCAAATGTGCTGTTATACCGAGTTACAAGGTATGTTGCTATACAAAAGAACTTACTGTCGAAAAACTACCTTAATAGTCAGAAATGGATTCTTTCACTACAGTTTATTGTAATGATTATTCTTCTGGTTTCTACCATCGTAATGAGCAATCAGCTTAGGATGATGTTAGACAAGGATCTTGGGTTTAAAAGTAAGAACATAATAAAAACACAGTTTTTTCGGTACGAGTCGCCTGCAAGTTCAAGAGAGGAGCATATTAAGCAACAACGAGAAAAAAGATCAACCTTCGATTTTATTATTAATGAGTTGGAAGGTTCCAGTTTTGTTACAGAGTACGCTAGGGGTACATCCCCACTTGGCGCAATGGCCATGCCATGGAGAGTTCAGGGCGAAGATTTTAATTACACATCATGCAAAACCCTTACGGTAACTCCTAGTTACGCAACACTCTTTGATTTAGTATTAGTTGATGGTCGATTTTTTGATGCCCAAATAGACAAATCGCGCGAGCCCAAAGTTGTAATAAATCAGGCCGCACAGCGGCTTTGGGGCATTGAGGAGATCTCCACCGTGAACCTATGGAATCAGTACTGGAGCATTAGGAATGGCTACCAAATTATTGGTGTTGTTAAAGATTTTCATTTCGATCATCTTGCAAACACAGTACAACCTCTTGTGATGATTTTTTTTGATGACCTCGACCTTGATTTTTTAATTCGATTTAATGACGGATTGCAAGGGGAGGGATTTCAATTCGTTAAGAATTTGCATCAAAAAGTAACTAATGCCGAACCGTTTGTTTATACCTTTATTGAGAATGAACTATCAGGCCTATATAAACAGGAGAATCAATTGTTACAGGTATACAGTGCCTTCACAATATTTTCTATGCTAATAATTACCATAGGCTTATTTACTGTTAGCTTGTACGAGGTAAATGCTCGCACCAAAGAAATTGGAATCCGCAAAGTAAACGGTGCCAAAATATGGCAGGTAATGCTAATGCTGAATATGGATTTTGTGAAGTGGGTTGCCATTGCCTTTGTAATTGCCACGCCAATTGCCTACTTCGCTATGGACAAGTGGCTTCAGAATTTTGCCTATCGCACCCAACTTAGTTGGTGGGTATTTGCGCTGGCGGGGTTAATGGCCTTGGTCATAGCCTTGCTAACCGTTAGCTGGCAGAGCTGGCTGGCGGCAAGGCGCAATCCGGTGGAAGCTCTCCGATACGAGTAGTGAGGAGAGCGGACATCCCGATGCATTTTTCGTAGGCTTCGAGGCACGAGAAGCCCCAGAAAAAGCAATCGGGATGGAGGCATTGCGGTATGACAAGTAACACTCCTGACAGGGATTGAAACGGTGAATACTTACAATATTTTATCCGTGAATAATTAAAATCTGATTTTAAAATTTCACGGATAAACTAATTTTTTTGAGTTAACAATACACAGATTATGGAACTAATAAGGATTATTCGTTCGCAGTGGCTTTGGTTTTCAACCAACGCCTTAGGCTGGGCCGTTGCCATGGGCAGCGTTGTAGCAGTTGCCGTTTTCGCCCTTGGCGAGTTTAGCTACGATAAGTTTCACTCCCAGTCCAATCAAATTTATCGGGTAACCCTCGAATACACCGATGGCTCAACGGTTAATCATCCCGCCCGTGTGGTGGGCGAATGGCCTTTGACGCTTCAGAACGATTATGCAGCAATCGAAAAGGTGGCCCAACTAGTCCCATTCCGCAAGTCGGTGGTGAGGATTAACAACGAAAAGTTCTACCTGAATCAGGCGTTCTCAGCAGACAGTACTTTCTTTCAAGTGTTCAATATCGATATTGTTGAAGGGCAGCGTACTGGCAATCTCACTCAGCCCAACAGGGTTTTGATTAGCCGAAGCATTGCGGAAAAGTACTTTGGCACTAGCAGTGCAGTGGGCAAAACCGTGAGCATACTGGACCAGCAGCTCTCGGAGCCACTGAACTATACCGTAGAGGCAGTTTATGATGATTTTCCTCGCAACTCGCATTTCCACCCTCAGATACTGGCCTCGCTTACCCATATCAACAACCAAACCACTTGGGCCTACACCTATTTCCTGATGGCAAAAGAAGCGGATGTTGGAGGACTCCGCCACGAGATAATGCAGAAATGGGAGCAAGAGAACCAAACCGATAGTCCCACTCCTGTAATCCATTTACAAAAGCTAACCGATATACACCTGCACAGCAGCAAAACCCGAGAGATTGAGCAGAACGGAAGCATGCGCACACTCGTGCTGCTTATTATAGCCGCAGCCACAATCTTTACTATAGCCCTTGTTAACTTCCTAAACCTTTGCAGGGTTAAACTCATTGCCGACACCAAGCGGCTAACCATTAAAATGATAAATGGGGCGAAACGAAAGTACCTTGCCAAGGGTTTGGCTGTGGAGGGTTTAGTGCTCTTTGCTGCATCGGTTGTACTGGCCTTTCCCCTTGCCGACAAGCTCTCTCAGCAACTGGGTGTTAATGTCTTTAACAGCCAGTTCCCAGTAGCAATAGCCATTCTATTGCTAGGATTTCTGCTTGTAATTATTGCAATTTCTGTTGTGCCACTTTTTCTGGCCGATATTAAGGCCACCGCCACGGCAAAAGCAGCCAAAACCAAGCTATTCACCATACCGCTACTCTTACAGTTTACCCTTTCCATTCTGGCCATCGGCTGCACGGCTATTCTTATACGCCAGCTACAGCATATTAGCGAATTGCATCCTAGAGCCAATAGCAAGAGCACCATTGTAATGGCCAACAACCCATGGGAGGCCGTTCAGCGATTCGAGGTTTTTAAGGAAGAGCTCCTGAAACATCCCGAAATTCTTGGCGTAACAGGTGCTATGGAGGAGCCTGGAGGCGATATACTCGATGCTGTTGCCTTTGAGATGGAGGGCATTGGTGCCGATGTAGCCAAAACCATTAACATTTTTACCATCGACTCCAATTTCTTGAGCACCATGGGAGTTAATCCAATTGCGGGCACAGTGGAGTTGGGTTCCACCCCGTCGTGGGAGTGGGAGCAGGTTGCCATGGAGCTAAGCGCACTAAAAGTGTTAAATGGTATTGATAACGAGCAAACCAGAGCAATGGAGCAAAAGGTAGGCGACTATCGGGAGAAGTACATTCTAAACCAAAGCGCGCTAAAACTGCTTGGAATAGACAACCCTAATGATGCTATAGGCAAGCGATTCAGGTTCAATTTTCATCTACCCTACCTATTCCCCGAGGGCGAAGTGGTGGGGGTTGTGCCCGACTTTCACTACACCAACCTATTTCGCGAGGAGAAGCCCTTAGCTATTGTGTCTCGTAAAACCTTCACCCACTGCTTTATAGTGGATATTCACCCTGTTCAGGTTGGCGCAGCCATTGCTGCAATAGCCAAGGTTTGGGAACAGGTTAACCCCGATTACCCTTTTCATTACCAGCTAATTTCCGATGTATATCAGCAGGTTTACCGCAACGAGCGCTCGCAAATGCGGCTACTTTCCATCTTTACTATTATAGCTATCATCCTATCGTCGCTAGGCGTTTACGCCATGTCGGCATTCAATATGCAGCGCAGGGTGAAGGAGATAGGCATCCGCAAGGTGAATGGGGCAAAAATTTGGGAGATAATGGCCATGCTTAACCTTCGCTTTGTGAAGTGGGTAGCAATAGCCTTTGTAATAGCCACACCCATTGCCTACTTCGCTATGGACAAGTGGCTTCAGAATTTTGCATATCGCACCCAGCTTAGCTGGTGGGTTTTTGCGCTGGCGGGGTTAATGGCCTTGGTCATAGCCTTGCTAACGGTTAGCTGGCAAAGCTGGCTGGCGGCTAGGAGAAATCCGGTTGAGGCGTTGCGGTATGAGTAACATTTAATACCCCTGACAGGGTTTTAAACCCTGTCAGGGCTAAGGATTATAAAGTCTAGGCTTCACTTAAAGTGAAACCTTGACTAAGTAATAAGCGCTAGAAACCTAGCTTAACCCCCGCAAACATATGGCGGGGTAAACCTGGGTAGTAGTAGCGGGGCTCATTCCCTCCAAACCCAATGGCATTGGGTATAACCATTGCAGCATAGTGAGAATTGGTGGAATTGTTAAGCCCAGCATATACAGTAAGCTTGGCGTTGTTTAGGTTAAATGGTACTCTTACCCTCACATTTCCTAGGTTATACGCAGCACTTTCGAGGGTATTCCCATCGTTCAAATACTGTTTCCCCATATGCTGAAGGTGGATATCAATAGTTACGCGGCTTATCGGTTCCCAGTTGATCTGGAGCTGTAAAGATTTGCTTGGTATCCCGGGCAAATGGTTGCCATCGTGGGTTATGCCATCATCGGTAAAATCAATAAACCGATTTATTGACTGGTAGTAGCTAAGGGTAGAGCTGAGTTTGCCGGGAAAGCCAGCGCTATTCAACAACCGACTAGTTGCCAAAAGTTCAATGCCCTGATGGCGCGACTTTCCTGCGTTTATTCCCGTAAAAATATCTTCGGTTAACCTTTTGGTTAGAATTAGATCGTTTAGCTCAATCCAATATAGGGTAAAATCAAAATTGAAACGTTGATTTCTGCTGGTAAAGCGAGAACCAACTTCTACCTGCACTCCCTGTTCAGGCTTAATGCTTGGGTTCACATCGCCTTCGGGTAAAAGGGTCTCTTCGGGCGAAGGAAGTGAAAACCCGTGACCAGCCGATGCGTAAATGGCCAGCAAATTATTTGGGGTGTAGTTTAACCCTATGCGGGGGGATATAATTAAGGGGAAGTTTCTGC
>Ga0334898_1002469_pt1 | contig 16893 bp, 16 predicted proteins | sample GraSluR3_MG_10_FD_207228 | JGI IMG/M metagenome (GOLD analysis project Ga0334898, IMG submission 207228) | Sludge microbial communities from methane-producing bioreactor in Wageningen University, Netherlands - Granular Sludge_3_08-R3 | ecosystem: Engineered > Bioreactor > Anaerobic >... | reverse complement strand
AGAACCAGAATTTTCTTAATCAATCATCTGATCACTTACTAAGCATAAAAAAACATCTAAAGCAGAAAATCAATTCTAACTTAGATGTTCTTATATCACTCTATCAGTCCTATTTGACAAAGAGCCAAAAAACTATTTGAATTTTATAGGTTTGCAAATTTTTCTAGCAAACGAATCATTTGGCAGGTGAAGCCGTATTCGTTGTCATACCAAGCAACTGTCTTAACTAATTGATAGTCGCCGGCAGAAGTTACTTCTGTTTGAGTTGGGTCAAAGATTGATCCTTGTGTTGTTCCGATGACGTCACCAGATACGATTTCACGATCATCGTAGCCGAATGATGGGTTGTCAACTGTATGTTTCTTGATTGCTTCGTTCACTTGGTCAGCAGTAACTTTTGTTTTAAGAACTGAAACCAATTCTGTCAATGAACCGTCAACAACGGGAACACGTTGAGCATGTCCTTGTAATTTTCCGTTCAATTCTGGGATTACCAAGCCAATTGCTTTAGCAGCACCAGTTGAATGTGGAATCGTATTATCAGCAGCAGAACGTGCAGCACGTAGATTACCGCCCTTAACTGGTCCATCTAATAACATTTGAGTTGAAGTGTATGCATGAACGGTAGTCATTGTACCAACTTCGATACCGAATTCTTCATTTAAGAAGTAAGCCATAGGAGCTAGACAGTTTGTTGTACAAGAACCAGCTGAAATGATTTTGTCATTTGAGTCCAAAGTGTCATCATTTACGTTGTATACGATTGTTTTCATTTGTCCAGCAGGAGCTGAGATAACCACACGTTTTACACCTGCGTCAATGTGTGCTTGTGCTTTTTCTTCTGAAGTATAGAAGCCAGTACATTCAAGCACGATATCTACGCCATTTTCTTTTACCCATGGGATTTTGCTTGCATCTGGTTCAGCATATACACGAGTTTTTTCGCCGTCAACAACGATTGAATCTTCTGTCGCAGTAACTGTGCCAGGATATGTGCCATGTGTTGAATCAAATTGTAATAATTGTGCCAACATTGTAGGACTTGTTAAGTCGTTGATTGCTACTACTTCAATATCGTCAGATACTTCTTTGATCCGACGGAAAGCTAAACGACCAATACGTCCAAATCCATTAATACCTACTTTTACTGTCATAACCAAAAGTTCCTCCTTTTTTATATCAAGCAAAGCTTGACGCCTTACATTTTTTATTGTGCAACGCATCAATTTTTTTGTCAAAAGATATTACCTGAGAAAATTTTTAACGGAAAACTACTAAAAAAATTGAAAGCACCAAATTTTTTTTAAGCTTCTATCAATAAGAATGGACTTTTTCAGTTAATCTAGCTACAATAAACGAGACTTTGTTTATGTGGAGATTCATTAGTCAATAGAATAAAGAGATAAGGAGGACACGAAAATGTCCATGTTTTTAGATCAAGTAACGATCGATGTCAAAGCCGGTAAGGGCGGAGATGGGATGGTCGCCTTTCGTCGTGAAAAATATGTGCCAGATGGTGGGCCAGCTGGAGGTGACGGCGGACGTGGCGGCGATGTCATCTTAGTAGTGGATGAAGGATTGCGTACACTGATGGACTTTCGTTACAATCGTCATTTTAGAGCTACTCCAGGCGAAAATGGCATGAGCAAAGGAATGCATGGTCGTGGGGCTGAAGATACTTACGTCAGCGTTCCACCAGGCACAACTGTTCGTGATGCTGATACGGGAGCCTTAATTGGTGATTTAATCGAAAATGGCCAAGAACTGATTGTTGCTCATGGCGGACGCGGCGGCCGTGGTAACACACGTTTTGCTTCACCGAGAAATCCTGCGCCTGAGCTTGCTGAAAATGGTGAGCCCGGACAAGAACGCAACATTGAATTAGAATTGAAGGTCCTAGCTGATGTTGGTTTAGTCGGTTTTCCATCAGTTGGAAAGTCAACGATACTGTCAGTGATTTCGTCTGCACGTCCGAAAATTGGCGCGTATCATTTCACTACGTTAGTACCTAATTTAGGTATGGTAACAACCAGTGATGGTCGCAGTTTTGCTGCTGCCGACTTACCCGGCTTGATCGAGGGTGCTTCGCAAGGTGTTGGTTTAGGAACTCAATTTCTGCGACACATTGAGCGCACACGGGTTATTTTGCACGTGATTGATATGAGCGGAATGGAAGGGCGCGAACCATACGAAGACTATCAAGCAATTAATAAAGAGCTAGGTTCACATAATTTACGTTTGTTAGAGCGTCCACAAATTATCGTTGCTAATAAAATGGATATGCCAAACGCTGAAGAAAACTTGAAGAAGTTTAAAGATGCTTTGAAGAAGGATAAGAAAGATGAATTTGCTGATGATATTCCTGTTTTTGCAATCTCAGCAATTACAAAGCAGGGATTAGATAATTTGCTAAATACGACGGCGGATCTATTAGAAGTGACACCAGAATTCTTGTTGTATGACGAAGAAGTAGAAGAGGATACTGTAAACTACGGCTTCCAATCGAATGAACCAGAATTTACCATTACACGTGAACCTGATGCAACTTGGGTACTTAGTGGAGAAAAATTGGAAAAACTCTTTAAGATGACGAACTTTGATCATGATGAGACAGTAATGCGCTTTGCTCGTCAACTGCGATCAATGGGAGTCGACGAAGCTTTAAGAGCTCGCGGAGCCAAAGATGGTGATCTTGTTCGTATCGACAAATTTGAATTTGAATTTGTAGACTAAAAATAAAATCGTAATTAATTTTAAGTTGTACCGCAATTTATTTTGCGGTATTTTTTTGTATGATAAAAGCAAAAAGAAAGTGCTTTTAATTGTAAATAAGTATGACTTTTCTAGAAGAACAAAGAAAATCGATGTCAAAGATATTGCCATTTATTAATTTATCTTTAAGAGAAATTATTGATTGAAGAATTTTGAATTGTTTAAAAAACAATGAGAGAACAATTCTATAGAAAATGCGTGTTATTTTTAATGTTAATAATCGATATTTTTTTGTGGTTTTAAAAACGAATTAATATTAAATATTCTTATCCAGCTAAATCAGTTATGAAATATTAGTTGAGAAATAAATGTGTAAAGTAAAATGATTAAATCTTATTTTTTCAGCATTAGGAACAATATGGGAGATATAAAAGAATTTATTTTGTTAATTAGAATCAATTTGAATGACAGCTGTTATTTGTTCTAAATTTTTATGAACGATCGAAAAAAGTGTTGTTTAAAAATGATAATTGAATTATTTTATCTAGGAAAAGTTTTTTTAACCCAAAATTTTTATCAATAATTCTAATTGTGATTACTGAATTATAAGCTTTTGGGTAGCGCCGAAGCCTCAGCCGGTGTAAACTAACCTTGTAACAAGTAATAATTATATTGTTAATTAATAAAACTTTCCTAGCCAACTGTTCGGAAACTTATTTTTAATAATAAAAAAGGGGAATAATGTGATGCAAGTATTAATTTTAACGCACAATATCTTAGTGGAGAGACCTTTAGTTGAAAAGCTACAACGCTTAAATATTGAAGTTTTAAGCTCAGCAAAATTATTAACCATGCTTCAAACAAAACAAGTACCATTAGAAGTAATGAGCTTTTTTGATGTTCTAATCGTTAGCGAAACGATTTCCGATCAAGAATTAACAATTATTCTTGAGGAGGTCGGCGAGAAATTCACGATCATTAGAGAGACTGATCGGATGCCTCAAAAAGAAGAAAAAGCAGATTGGGAGTCAAAAGGTGTCGATGAATGGTTACTTGAAGATGAAACACTTAGCGGGTTAAGAGAGAAGCTTGCTGAGAAAACATTGAAAGAATCTGTTTATTCAATTGGATTTGGTATGCGCGGAAAACAAGAGGAAGATGAACATGAAAAACGTCCGATTCCTTTATGGAATTTAACACGATCAGAACGTGAGATGTTAAGTACATTGATTTCGACTAAAGATGCACCGATCAGCCGAAATGATTTGGCAGTCAAAATCTGGGGTGACAGCGATTCAGCTAGTCACATGACACGTTTATCAACGATTATCAAACATTTAAGAAACAAGCTAAAAATTGACGGTGTTGAATATGACGTGATTCGCACAAATTGGGGCGAAGGGTATCAGCTGTCTAAAGTCTTTTTTGATCACTATATTGTTGATGACCGAATTATGGAAGAAATAAAAACTGGAAATTAATTTTTATTAAGGCTGTAGACAAATTCCTTTTTCAGGTATTTGACTATGGTCTTTTTTAATCGCTTTATCTAGTTTACATAACTAAATTATGATCATTTAAACTCATTCTATTTTCCAAAAAATTCATTTCTTGCTACACTAGGATTAAAAGAATAAGGGAGCGGAAAATAATGGAAAAACGTGTAATAATTATGAACTTCGATGTAGAATCAAAAGCTTATGAAGCCTTTTCAAAGGCAAAGCGTCTTCACATGAACAAATCTTTTAAGGGTGAGCAAATGGCGGTCGTCCATCATTCGAACGACGGAGAGCACAAATTTGAGATTGAAGACTTTTTGGATTTTACTGGTAGCAATAAAAGTTCAACTGGTGGCTTAATCGGTATGATGGTCGGTATTCTTGGTGGTCCGGTGGGGATTTTATTAGGCTGGTTTACTGGTGGCATGATTGGTGCGACACAGGATGCTAAGGAAGTTCGAGATGCTACTGGAGTTTTTGAATTTTTAGTCGATAAGATCGGTGAAGGTGATACTGCACTACTTTTGATTGCTGAAGAAGAGGACAATCGTCCATTAAACCAGTTAATCATGATGGAATTAGGGGGCGAAATCACTCGTCTTGATTATGAAGAAGTAGAAAATGAAGTGAAAAAGGCACAAGAAATGGCTAAAAAATCAAATGAATCTGAAGAAGCAGAAAATGATAAAAATTCACAAGAGTAAGCTAAAGCTGAGAAAGATTTCCTTTATTAGATTGCACTAAGTAGGACTTTCTTCTAAAATAAGATTAATTTGATAGAAAGTCAGGGAAATTATGGAATTAGAATTTTTAGGAACAGGTGCGGGTGTACCTGCGAAACATCGGAATGTCAGCGGTTTGGCTTTGAAATTGTTGGATGAACGTAATGCAATCTGGCTATTTGATTGCGGCGAAGGAACCCAAATGCAGATTTTACGAACAAATATTAAACCACGCAAAATTGAGAAAATATTTATTTCTCATTTGCATGGTGACCATATCTTTGGTTTGCCTGGTTTATTAAGCAGTCGTTCCTTTCAAGGCGGTGAAGAACCCATCATAATTTATGGTCCAGCCGGACTAGAAAACTATGTGCGAACATCTTTGCAGGTTACGAAAACTCGTTTGGCTTATCCTTTACAGTTTGTTGAACTGAGTGAAGGTATCATTTTTAAGGACAAGCAATTTACGGTTGAATGTATGTTACTGGATCATGGGATTGACAGTTATGGCTTCCGTGTGAAGGAGACAGATCATGAAGGCATGCTTCTTGTAGAAAAATTGGTTGCACTAGGTATTCCTGCTGGTCCAATATACGGAAAGTTGAAGCAAGGTCAAAAGGTAACTCTTTCAGACGGACGGGAAATCAACGGACAAGACTTTGTGGGAGAGAGCAAAAAGGGAAGGATCGTAACAATTTTTGGTGATACACGATTCACGAGTAAATCAAGTGAATTTGCTAAAGATAGCGATGTGATCGTCCATGAAAGTACTTTTAATAAAAATGAAGCAAAACTTGCGCGAGCTTACTTTCATTCTACAACTCATCAAGCGGCAACTATTGCCAAAGAAGCGAATGCAAAAAAACTGATGTTGACACACATTTCTGCAAGATACCTTGCCAAAGAAGCGAAGGAATTGGAAGAAGAGGCTCGCGATATCTTTCCAAATACACAAATTGCCAAGGATTTCGATATCATTGATATTCCATTTTCATAAAAACACGCAATATATTTTACACAGAGAGAAGGAAACTAAATGGATTTAACCGATAAAGTAGTTGTGGTAACTGGAGGCTCTGCTGGATTAGGTGAACAAGTTTGTTATGAAGCAGCTAAACGCGGAGCAATTGTTGTCACTTGTGCTCGCCGGATTAATTTGATCGGACAGGTTAGAGAACGTTGCAGTGAATTGAGCGGCAAAGATGCCTATGCTTTTCAACTAGACATTGCTGATCCAGATAGCGTGGAGGCAGTGATCGAAAAAATCGCCGCTGAAGTTGGTGATGTGGATGTTTTGGTGAACAATGCAGGATTTGGTTTGTTTGACAATTTTGTCGATTTTGACCTAGATGTAGCAAAAAATATGTTTGAAGTCAACGTTTTAGGGATTATGTATTTTACACAAAAAATTGCTATTTCAATGGTTAATAATAAGTCTGGGCATATTTTTAACGTGGCATCTATGGCAGCGAAAATGGCAACGCCAAAATCAACAGTTTATTCGGCAACAAAATTCGCGGTACTGGGTTTTTCTAATGCTTTACGGCTAGAGCTTCGGCCTGCAAATGTTTATGTTACGACTATTAATCCGGGACCAATTGCTACAGAATTCTTCGACAAGGCTGATCCAAGCGGCAGTTACTTGGAAAACTTAGGGGGGATCGTTTTAGATCCGCATAAACTAGCCAAAACGATCGTAAATAAAATGGGGAAACCCACTCGCGAGATCAATCGCCCATTTATCATGGAAGGGGCTAGTATTTTTTACGGCTTATTCCCTCATATTGGAGATTTTTTAGCGGGCGGTCTGTTTAATAGGAAGTAGGAAAGCAAAATGAAAAAGCAATGGAAAGTTTTTTTAGGATTCATTTTAGTTTTAGTGATTGTGATCTTCGCACTTTCCAATAGCCAAGAAGTTCCAGTCAATTTCTTGATCAAAAAAATTTATCTTTCTCTAGTTTTAGTGATTATCGGCTCAGCCTTGATAGGGGCTTTGGTTGTTTTATTAACCTCAGGAGCTACTTTCTTTCAACAGCGAAAAGAAATCAAGCAGTTGAAAGAGTCGATTCAAAGCTACGAAGCGAATAATGAACAAAAACTAGCGGAAGAAAAAGCGTCTTTTCAACGTGAGCAAGAAAATGAAATGGCAGTGTTGAAAGCTAACTACGAAAGTCTTTTAAAGGAAAAAGATGATGCGTTAGCTGCAATGCAAAGTTCGCAGTCCGAAAAGAAGGAAACTCATCCGATTGATTATTACGATTAAGAGAAGAAGACCTTAGTTAGAAAAAAACTAAGGTCTTCTTCTCTTTCTTGTCTGTTTCTTTTTTGCTATACTAATACGGTTGGGAAGTGATAGAGTGAAAAAAGCAAACTTCGATTGGCAAATTAGAAGCACGAGTCCGATTGATTCTACCTTTAAAGAAGAAATGGTGAGTCAGGGATATAGCGAAACATTTGCAGAACTTTTATGGAATCGAAATATACATACAACAGATGATTTTTCGCAGTTAATAAAAGCAAATATTGATGATTTGCATGATCCATTTCTGATGCACGACATGGACAAAGCGGTAGAACGAATTCAAAACGCTATCATGGAAGGGCAACGGATTTTGATTTACGGCGACTATGATGCAGATGGAATTACGAGCACTTCGATCATGTTAGAAACATTGGAGATGATCGGAGCAGATGTTCACTATGTGTTGCCGAATCGATTTATTCATGGTTATGGACCTAATAAAGAGCTTTTTGCCGAGAAAATAAATGAAGGAATTCAATTAATTATTACAGTTGATAATGGCGTTGCAGGTAACGAGGCCATTGATTTCGCAAATTCACAGGGGGTTGATGTGATTGTTACAGACCACCATGAGATGCCGCCAGTTTTACCGGATGCTTATTGTATCGTCCATCCGCGACATCCAGATGGGCATTATCCATTTGGAGAGTTGGCCGGTGCAGGCGTTGCCTTTAAATTAGCGACTGCTTTATTAGAAGAGGTACCGTTAGAGATGTTAGATCTAGTCACGATTGGAACAGTTGCAGATTTAGTTTCAATGACTGGAGAGAATCGAAATCTTGTAAAACTAGGTTTGCAGGCCATTAAGCAAACACAGCGTTTGGGATTATTAGAATTACTGAAGATCAGCAGTGTTGATTTGCAAAAGGTGGACGAAACAAGTATTGGCTTCAGTGTTGGACCAAGATTAAATGCCATTGGACGCTTAGGTGATCCTAATCCTGCTGTCGAGTTAATGACAACGTTTGATGAAGAGATCGCACATCAGTTAGCTGAAAAATTAAACCAGATCAACGATGAGCGAAAGCAAATCGTGCAGGATATAACTTCCGAAGCAACTGCGCTAGTGAATCCAGAGGATGCTGTTCATTTGATTGCAGCAGAAGGGTGGAATCCTGGTGTTTTAGGAATCGTAGCAGGAAATATTTTAAAGCAGACGGGACACCCGACAATCATTTTATCTATTGATGAGAATGGCGTTGCAAAGGGTTCTGGTCGAAGTATCGAAGCTTTAGATTTATTTGGTATGCTAAATACGATGCGTTCTGAATTTACTCATTTTGGAGGACACGCTGCAGCCATAGGATTGACTATGCCAGCAGAGAATATCCCTGTTCTTCGAAAAATGATGAATGACTATATTTCTGCTGAGCAGATCGATTTAAGCAAAGGCACTTCCTTATTAATTGATGAAGTTTTACCTTTATCTGCAATTAATCTGAAATTTGTTGAGGAATTAAAACAGTTAGCGCCTTTTGGAACGGATAATCCAGCACCGCATTTTTTAATCGAAGGAAATATCAATCTATTCAAGCGTATCGGCAGCGATCAGCAACATATTAAATTCTCAGTAAAAAATGAAGATAGTCAAATAGATGCGATTGGCTTTGGTTTTGGTGACGAGAGCGAAGAAATTCAACAGCCAGATACTAGATTTGTTGGTGACTTAGAAATCAATGAATGGAACGGACAGAAAAAAGTCCAATTTCGTTTGGTCGATTTTGCTTCTGATGGCTTACAGGTAATTGATCGCCGGGCGAAATATACCTGGGATCAAAATATCGAGGGCGATCGAATTCTTTATTTAGCTTTTCAAACGAAAAGTCAGAAATATTTTACAAAAAAGTTGCAAAAAACAGTAACTTTATACGATCCGACAATTACCTGGTCAGACTATGATCAGTTAGTCGTACTTGATTGTCCTGATCAAAAAGATTTATTGAAAGAAATTGCAAACGAAGGAAGCTTTACGCGAATTTATTTATATCTGTATAGTCCTGACGAAGCTTATTTGAATGGATTGCCTAAGCGCGATCAATTTGCAAAGCTTTATCAATTTTTCCGAAAACAACCGAGAGTAGACATTCGTTTCAAGCTGAAAGTTGTGTCGAATTACTTAAGAATCCCGGAAAAGTTATTAGTATTCATGATTCACGTGTTTTCTGAGCTAAAATTTGTTACAATAGACGACGGCGTTTTACAAATGGTAGAAGCTCCACAAAATCGAGCTTTTGAAGAAAGTGAGATTTATCAAAAACGCATAGCTCGAATTGATAGTGAAGAATTTTTATTAATGAATGATATTCAAACAATTAGAAATTGGCTGAAAGGCTAGGAGGAAATACCGAGATGAATTTGAAAGACTATATTGCTAGTATCCCAGATTATCCAAAAGAAGGGATTGTTTTCCGTGATATTTCACCACTTATGGCAGATGGTGAAGCCTATCGGGAAGCAACAAAACAGATTGTTAATTACGCGAAAGAAAAACAAATTGATATGGTTGTTGGACCGGAAGCTCGAGGCTTTATCGTAGGATGTCCAGTGGCATTTGAACTAGGATTAGGTTTTGCACCTGTTCGAAAACCTGGCAAATTGCCTCGTGAAGTAATTGAGGTAGAATATGAAAAAGAATACGGAATGGACACGTTAACGATTCATAGCGATGCAATCCAACCTGGTCAGCGCGTATTAATTACTGATGACCTGTTAGCAACTGGCGGAACAATCAAGGCAACGATCGAACTAGTTGAAAAGCTGGGTGGCATTGTAGTTGGTTGTGCTTTCTTAATTGAATTAGAAGAATTACATGGTCGCGATAAAATTCAAGGGTATGATATCTTAACTTTGATGGACTATTAGAAAAATTTGAGTTGAAGAATTTCTTCAACTCTTTTTTGTGTTCACTTTCAAATGTAACGCAAAAAAAGCTACCAGATGAGAATCTAGCAGCTTGTAAAATAATTTATGCGGACTTGTGATACTGATGATCGTAAGTCACGTAGTAGAAATCTTCGGCTGGTTCCTTATAGTATTGTTCTTCTTCGAACTCTTCTTCATCGTAGTGACGTTCAGCATAGTGCTGTGCATACTTACGTTCATCCCACAACATGAACCAGACAAGAAACAAACCAGAGAAAATAACAACCGTAGCTAAAGAACCTAACTTACCGATCAATAATCCTAGCAACAATACAGCGATAATCAAACCAAATCTTCTTACTGCTTTCATCAATAATCACTCCTATATATAAATACGCGAACGTGTGTTTGTATATCTATTATACGAATGTTTGTTCGTTTTGTAAAGAAAAAAATAATCGGAATGCAATTCCGATTAATAAATATGGTTACGGTACAATCCGACAACTTTTCCAAGAATAGAAACATTATCGTAAATCAATGGTGCTAACTCATCATTTTCAGGTTGTAAACGAATGTGATCAGCTTCGCGATAAAATCTCTTACAGGTTGCTTCATTCTCATCCGTCATAGCGATCACAATCTCACCATTAGTCGCTGTTGATTGTTTTCTGACAATGACGTGATCGCCGTCATAAATTCCAGCGTTGATCATACTTTCTCCGCGAATCGTCAGCATAAACAAGCTGCCTTCTTCGCTTGATAGATCTGGGGGAACTGGAAAGAAGTCTGAAGCTTCTTCTACTGCTAAAATAGGTTCACCAGCGGTAACGACCCCTAACATAGGTATGACTTGCGGAGCCACCCCGATTTTTTCTAATCCAGTAATGGTTAATTCAATTGCTCTTGGTTTTGTTGGGTCGCGTTGGATCCATCCTTTTTTTTCTAATCTGGATAAATGACCATGAACTGTAGAAGTAGATGAAAGATTCACAGCCTCTCCTATTTCTCTAACAGTGGGTGGATAACCTTTATCTTCAACGCGTTCATGAATGAAACGTAAAACTTCTAATTGTTTTGTTTCCGTTCTTTTTGCCAATGCCCGCACCTTCTTTCGTTTTTTTTAGTGTAGCATAGTTATTCAAACAAATCAAACAAGCGTTCGTATTTCTTGGTACTTTCAACTTATTTTTTTTTATGTATAATTAGAAGGGGAAAAGAGGTGCTCAAGATGATTAACGATGAAACTATCGCACGCATTAATGAACTAGCTAAAAAAAAGAAGACAGTCGGATTAACGGACGCTGAAGCTCATGAGCAGAAGGTCTTAAGAGAAGAATACATTGCTTCGTTTCGTAGCGGAATGCGCCATCACATCGAAGGAATGAAAGTCGTCGATCCAAAAGGAAATGATGTCACGCCAGAGAAGTTAAAAAAGATTCAGAAAGAAAAGGGTCTGCACAATAGAAAATAAATCTTTTACTGGTTAAGTGATTGAAATGTTAAAATAAATCGGTTACAATGAATCTGTAATTAAAGTATTTATGACCAAAAAGGAGGAACTAATTTGTTCGACAAAATCGATCAACTAGGTGTAAACACAATCAGAACGTTAAGTATTGAAGCAATTCAAAAGGCAAACTCGGGACATCCAGGTTTACCAATGGGTGCGGCTCCAATGGCTTATGCTTTATGGACGAAGCATTTGAATGTCAATCCAGCAACTTCATTAAATTGGCCTAACCGCGACCGCTTTATTTTATCAGCAGGTCATGGTTCAGCAATGTTATACAGCTTGTTGCACTTAGCAGGCTACCAAGTGACGATTGACGATTTGAAAAACTTCCGTCAATGGGAAAGCAAGACACCAGGACATCCTGAATATCAGCATACAGATGGTGTTGAAGCGACTTCAGGTCCTCTAGGTCAAGGTATTTCAACTTCTGTTGGTATGGCGATGGCTGAAGCACATTTAGCAGCCACTTATAATCGCGATAGCTTCAATGTAATGGATCATTATACTTACGCATTATGTGGAGATGGCGATTTGATGGAAGGTGTTTCCGCTGAAGCTAGCTCTATGGCCGGACACATGAAATTGGGTAAACTAATCGTTTTATATGATTCAAATGATATCTCTTTAGATGGACCAACATCGAAAGCTTTCACTGAAAATGTCGGTGCACGGTACGAAGCATATGGTTGGCAGCATATCTTAGTTAAGGATGGCAATGATTTAGAGGCCATTTCTAAAGCAATTGATGAGGCGAAAGCTGAAACAGAGAAACCATCATTGATCGAGATTAAAACAGTCATTGGTTTTGGTTCACCAAAAGAGGGCACATCAGCAGTTCACGGTGCTCCAATCGGACAAGATGGAATCGATGCTGCGAAAACTGTTTACGGTTGGGAATATCCTGATTTCACCGTGCCTGAAGAAGTGGCGAAACGGTTCAAGGAAGAAATCAACGATAAAGGTGCTAAAACAGAAGCAAAATGGGATGCGATGTTCGCAAACTACGAAAAAGCACATCCTGAGTTAGCAAAACAATTCAAGGCGGCCTTTGCCGGCGAACTTCCTGCAAACTGGGAAGAAGCTTTACCAGTTTATGAAGAAGGTACAGCACAAGCAAGCCGTGTATCAAGCAAAGATGCGATTCAAGCAATCGCCAAAGCTGTTCCTAATGTATGGGGCGGTTCAGCTGATTTATCTGGTTCAAACAATACAACTATCGCTGATGAAAAAGAATTCCAACCTGGTTCTTATGAAGGCCGTAACATTTGGTTTGGTGTGCGTGAATTTGCGATGGCTAGCGCCATGAATGGAATTCATTTACATGGCGGAACACGCGTATATGGAGGAACATTCTTTGTATTTACAGATTACTTACGTCCAGCTGTTCGGATGTCAGCGATTCAGAACTTACCTGTCATTTACGTATTGACACATGATTCAGTAGCTGTTGGTGAGGATGGTCCAACTCATGAACCAATCGAACAATTAGCTAGTGTTCGCTGCATGCCGAATGTCCAAGTGATTCGTCCAGCAGACGGCAATGAAACTTCTGCTGCCTGGATTCAAGCATTAGAAACAACTGACAAACCAACAATCTTAGTCTTAAGCCGTCAAAACTTGCCAGTCTTACCAAATAGTAAAGAAATGGCTAAAGAAGGCGTTTCTAAAGGTGGTTATGTGATTTCTAAAGCTGAGTCAGATACACCAGAAGGTATCCTAATCGCAACTGGTTCTGAAGTGAACTTAGCTGTTCAAGCACAAAAAGAATTGAAAGCTCAAGGAAAAGATGTTTCTGTTGTTTCTCTCCCAAGCTTTGATCTATTCGAAGCTCAAGATGAAGCATACAAAGAATCTGTTTTACCAAAAGCAGTGACAAAACGTGTAGCGATCGAAGCAGCGTCTCCGTTTGGCTGGGAACGTTACATTGGGTCAGAAGGTAAGATGATTGGTATTGATCACTTCGGCGCTTCTGCACCTGGCGATTTTGTGTTAGAACAATTCGGGTTCACTGTTGATAATGTAGTAAATACTTTCAACGAATTATAATAATCAGATTAATTGAACTGAGGAGAATTTTTTCTTCTCAGTTTTTTAACGATTTAATATTAAAAAGCTTCAATTACATAATCGGGAAAGTTTACATAATATTTTTATCGAATAAATCTCTAAACGCGTTTACAAAATTTCCTACATCAAAAGAAAAGTGTGTGTTTGTGAGCAAAATAATTTAGACAGAATATAAAATCTGTTATACTGTCCTTGTGCAAAAGATTGCAAACAAATAAAGAATCAACGAAAGTGGGATGACAATGAAAGTAGTAGTAGTAGGATGTACACATGCCGGTACCGCGGCTGTTAAAAATATTTTAACAAATCACCCAGATGCAGAGGTGACAGTCTTTGAACGGAACGATAACGTTTCTTTCTTATCTTGTGGAATCGCTTTATACGTGGGTGGAATTGTCAAAGATCCAGCAGGTTTATTTTATTCTAACCCTGAGGAGCTTGCCTCTTTAGGTGCAAAAGTGAACATGGAACACGATGTAACAAACATTGATACAGATACAAAAAAAGTAACAGCAAAAGATTTAAAAACCAATGAAGAAAAAATCGTTGATTATGATAAATTAGTCGTGACAACAGGTTCTTGGCCGATTATTCCGCCAATTAAAGGAATCGATTCTGAGAATATTCTTTTATGTAAAAACTATAATCAAGCAAATGTCATCATTGAGCAAGCTAAAGATGCGAAAAAAGTTGTTGTTGTCGGCGGCGGTTACATTGGAATCGAATTAGTTGAAGCATTCGCTGAATCTGGTAAAGAGGTAACATTGATTGATGGATTATCGCGAATCTTGAATAAATACTTGGATGAACCTTTTACAAGTCGTTTAGAAAAAGAACTGGTTGATCGTGGTGTTACACTAGCTCTAGGAGAAAATGTTGAAGAATTTGTGGCTGACGAAACGGGTACTGTTAAAAAAGTCGTGACAGCAAGTAAAGAATTCGAGGCTGACATGGTAATCTTATGTGTAGGCTTCCGTCCGAATACAGAATTGCTTAAAGGAAAAGTTGATATGTTGCCAAGTGGTGCAATCAAGGTGAATGAATACATGCAATCAAGCGATCCAGATATTTTCTCAGCTGGCGATTCAACAGTTGTTCACTATAATCCAACAGGTCAAGATCAATATATTCCATTAGCAACCAATGCTGTACGTCAGGGAATGTTAGTTGGTCAAAATTTAGTGGAACAAAAAATGAAGTATCGCGGAACACAAGGAACATCAGGACTTTATTTATTTGGCTGGACAATCGGTTCAACTGGATTAACAAAAGAAAGTGCTGCCTTAAATGGAATTGATGCGAACGTCACAGTGATCGAGGACAATTATCGTCCAGAGTTTATGCCGACAACGGAAAAAGTCTTAATGGAAATTGTCTCAGAAAAAGGTACCAATAAGATTTTAGGGGCTCAATTCCTATCAAAGTATGATATCACTCAATCAGCCAACACCTTATCAGTAGCGATCCAAAATGGAATGACGTTGGAAGATTTAGCTTTACAAGATTTCTTCTTCCAGCCTCATTTTGACCGTCCGTGGAATTACTTGAATATCTTAGCGCAAGCGGCGTTAGCTGAAGCAGAATAGAGCCAAAAACAGGAAGGGAGACCTTCCTGTTTTTTTGCTTATTAAGAACTATTCGCTAGTATTGGACTTCCTCTTTTTTTAGTGTAAACTAAAAAAAGTGAACGGAGGATTTCTAATGATTTCATTGAAAGAATATTTGTCAGGCGGAGAGACGACAATCTCCAATCTGCTTTTGCAAAATTATACTAAACTTGGGCTAACCACTAATGAGTTTATGCTATGGTTACAACTTTATGCCTCTCACCAAGCTGGTGAAGATTTCCCTGATCTGACCATAATTGCTCAAAATATGGGAAGTACGACCGAAAAAATCTATGCGGCTTTGAATACGCTTGTTGAAAAGGAGTTTGTCTCCCTTGAGACGACATTAGATGAACAGGGAAGACATAGCGATCATTATAATTTACTCCCAGCATTTGAAAAATTGGATGTACTGAAGGAACAACAACGCTTTGAAGCGGAAGAAGAAAACGATCTGGCAGCGCAAAAGAAAATGCTGCGCTCCTTTGAGCAGGAATTCGGACGCCCCTTATCACCAATTGAATACCAAAAAATTGGTTACTGGTTAAATGATGACCATTATTCACCATCACTGATCGAATTGGCATTACAAGAAGCCGTCTTGAATCAAGCCTATAATTTCAAATATATTGAGAGGGTCTTGCAAAGCTGGGAAAAGAAAAACATTCGATCTAAAGCTCAGGTAGAAGAAGAACAACGACGAAGAAAACAAATTCTACTGCAAAAAGACGAAGAACAAAAGCAATCTGAAGAATTGCCGAAAGTCTCTTTATACAATTGGTTAGAAAGGAAAGATCCCGATGCTTAGCAAAGAGAAAACGATGGAAGCCTTATCGCGAATGTACGACATGTTTCCAGACGCAGTTGGAGAGCTCCATTCTGATTCTCCCTTCCAATTATTGATTGCAGTCATTCTAAGTGCTCAGGCAACAGATGTTTCGGTGAATAAGGCAACACCTGCACTTTTTAAGGCTTATCCTACACCAGAGGCATTAGCTCAAGCGCCGATAGAAGATATTATTGAAAAAATCAAAATGATTGGTTTGTATCGTAACAAGGCGAAGAATATCAAAGCTTGTGCACAGATGCTGCTAGATAATTACGATGGCGTGGTACCAAATTCTCGAGAGGAGTTAATTAAATTACCAGGAGTTGGGCGAAAGACAGCGAACGTGGTTCTTGGTGACGCTTTCGGTGTACCTGCAATTGCGGTTGATACTCATGTTGAACGAGTGACCAAACGTTTAAGGATTTGCAAATTGAACGCTTCTGTAACTGAAGTCGAAGCGACTTTGATGCGTAAAATACCGAAAGATTTATGGGTCAAAAGCCATCATACCTTAATTTTCTTTGGGCGCTATCATTGTACCGCTCGATCCCCAAAATGTGAAATTTGCCCTTTATTAGATATGTGCCAAGAAGGAAAAGACAGACTAAAAGCCGCTCGAAAATAGATCGAGCGGCTCTTTTTGATTAATTAGGCTCTATAATATCTAGTGTTGGTGACGCCTTCTGTTGCCAATACTTTTTCTTTTTTCTAATAAATGCAAACAGACACCTTGAAATCCTTTAGAATAAAGTCGACGAAAACCATTCAAAGGAGTGT
>Ga0334898_1002468_pt1 | contig 16896 bp, 15 predicted proteins | sample GraSluR3_MG_10_FD_207228 | JGI IMG/M metagenome (GOLD analysis project Ga0334898, IMG submission 207228) | Sludge microbial communities from methane-producing bioreactor in Wageningen University, Netherlands - Granular Sludge_3_08-R3 | ecosystem: Engineered > Bioreactor > Anaerobic >... | reverse complement strand
ATCCATCCATTCTTGGAAAAACAACATCCTTTCGGTCATGTGAAGGGACAGCACGGATACAATTCCCTCGGTTCCCATTCAAGCGAAATGGATTCCTCCGACGATATCCTCTCTTCGATCGAAAACGATCCTCGGGCAAAAGGCAGATCCGACAGGTAGACACGACAGGATACTTCTGGTATCCTGTTCTGCGAACCAACAGTCGGGAGGTGCGCATGAGGTCGAAGGGAACAATTCGTTGTACGACAGATCTCGGGCCACGTGTCTCCGCAGAATATGCCTTTTTTCAAATTACCGGTTGAATGCCGGTATTTTTTTTGCACCGGGAGGTAGTATGGAAGGAAACGTCTTCAATGGAAGATCATTGGCTGTCATCGATGATCTCACGATCTCGGAGAGAAGGTATCTGTTCGAGAAGACCAAGGTGCTCAAGGAAGCGCTGCTGATCGATGACCGCAAAACGCTCGCCGAATTCAGGATCGACGATCCCGATTTCGGAATCTACGAGGTGTTTCTGGAAGACAGCACCAGGACACGCGAATCATTCAGGAACGCAGCCAAATTCCATAGGGCCAAGGTGAGCGATCTCGCCACCGACAGTTCCTCCTTCAACAAAGGGGAAAGCTATGCCGATACCTTCAACACCCTGGCCGGTTACCACAACACCGTATTCATCATACGCAGCAAGCTGGAGGGGGTGTGCCGTTGGCTTGAAGAGGAGGCCTCCTTGTACGCTGAACGCAACAGCATAGCGAGGAAGCCTGCCTTCATCAATGCCGGTGATGGCAAGCATGAGCATCCAACCCAGGAACTGCTCGACGAGTTCACCTTTCTTGAGGACAACGGGTGGGACACCTCCTCCATCCATCTGGCTTTGGTGGGGGATTTGTACCATGGGCGTACCGTCCACTCCAAGGCCGACGGAATGCGTCTGTTCGACTCGGTGAAGATCGACCTCATCGCACCGCCGGAACTCGCGATGCCCGAGTCGTACCGGATGAAGATGGAGGACAATGGCTTCCAGGTGAGGATCTTCGATTCGATCGATACGTATCTGAACCAAGACGATATCGCAGACAAGTGGTATTTCACCCGACCCCAACTGGAACGGATGGGAGAACAGATCCTCAAGCGCCAGGATGAGTTGAGGGCAAAGGTCACCTTCAGGAAATCCCATTCCGAAAAGTTGCCTTCCGGTACGAAATTCTACCATCCCTTGCCACGACACAGGGTCCATCCGACGATACCCACCTTTCTCGACGAGACACCCCTGAACGGATGGGAACGACAATCGATCAACGGGATGTACGTGAGGATCGTGCTGCTTGCGCTTGTGGCGGGAAAGATCGGGCATGACTTCACCGGGATTGCGAAGGAAAGGAAGCGGGTGGACGAGGAGTACATCGTCCAAGTGAAGGCTTCGAATCTCCATGCTTCGGAGAAGGAGGAGAACTACTCCGAAGGAGTCCGTCCGATCCGCGACGGGCTGGTGATCGACCATATCTGCAAAGGAGATGATCCTGCGACCATTCGTCGCCACATGGCACTCATCAGCAAAGTGATGGGTTTGGATGATGGCAAAGGTGGGGAGTGGATATCGACAAGCAAGAAGGATGAGCAAAAATTCAAGGGAATCATCTTCCGTCCGGGAGCGAGGACACTCGATAGGAAGGATCTCAAACGACTCGCCGCGGTAGCCGCAGGATGTACCTTGAACATCATTCATGATGGACGGGTAGCCGAGAAATACCGCACCCATCTTCCTCCGCGAATCTACAACTTCGATGATCTGAGTTGCAACAACGAGGCCTGCATCAGCCATCCCGCCCATGTCGAAGGGGCTCCGGCACGGTTCATCCGAACACGTGACAATCGCTATGCATGCGTCTATTGCGGTACGGTACACACGTTCAAGGAGATATGGAAATGAAGCGGGAATTGAATGAAAAAGTTGCAGCGGTGGTACATGGCTACGGACCTGGGATTGCGCGCAAGGCCTTGGATATGGAGGCCATCAGGCTCTCTCCATCCGATCCGTTCCAGTGGGCCAGTGGATATCGCATGCCGATCTACAACGACAACAGACGCCTGTTGGCCGATCCGGAGGCACGAGCCTTGGTAGCCAATGGATTCCGGGCGCTGTTGGAGGTGCTCCCATTGGAATTCGACAATATCGCGGGAACGGCGACAGCCGGTATACCCCACGCCACCTCTTTGGCCGACAGGATGGGCAAACCGCTTTCGTACGTACGCTCTTCGGGAAAGGACCATGGTTTGAAGAATCTCATCGAAGGACTGGGAGCCGATGGTTCCTACCATGGCCGAAAAGTGGTGTTGATCGAGGATCTCATCTCCACAGGAGGATCTTCCATCAAGGCCGTCCAAGCGGTGAGGGAAGCCGGTGGAGACATCGCTTGGTGCCTGGCGATCTTCACCTACGGTTTGCAGGCCTCGGTCGAGGCCTTCTCAGCGCTCGATCCCCCTTGCGAAGTGGTCACTTTGCTCGATTACGATATGATGGTTGCAACGGCGCAGGAGACGGGCTATGTTGATGAGACGGGGGCTGCGTTGCTGCGTGAATGGAGAATGGATCCTTTCGGTTGGGGAGCCGCACATGGCTTTCCTCCGGTCGGGAAGGAGTAGGCTATGGGTGGTTACAGGACAGTGTTGAGCGAAAGTGCGAAAAGGGTGGGCAACTGTGCCTGCATGGGACTCGATCCACAGTGGGATGTGCTTCCCTATCGTTCGGGGCATATCAGGGAGGATGTGACCACCTTCTTCACCGAATTGTTCGAGGCGATGGAGCAACAATCGCTCTCTCCGGCAGCCTTCAAACCGAACATCGGGTACTACAGTGCCCTGGACAATCCACGCGAGGGCCAGTTCGAAGGTTCCTTGGCACTTGCCGATCTGTTGGACCTGTTGCATGCGAAGTTTTCCGGAATCCCTGTGATACTCGATTCGAAGCGGGGCGATATCGCCAGATCGAGCGCCAACTATGCCCAAGAGGCCTTCGACATCTGGAGATGCGATGCGGTTACCATAAGTGGCTACATGGGCACCGATTCGGTGGCTCCGTTCGACTACACCCAAGAAGGTTCGAGAGGCATCTATGTGCTCAATAGAACGAGTAATCCCGGTGCGAAGGATTTGCAAGGCCTCATCGTGGTCGACGAGGTCGATGAAAAGGAGTTGTATCCCCTCTATCTCGCCGTAGCCCATAGAATCGGCAAATGGGCCGAACGGATCGAAGGCATCGGTGCGGTCGTCGGAGCCACGAATCTCACCGAATTGCAGGAGATCGCCCGTTATCATGGGGAACGCTCCATTCCCCTGCTCATACCTGGGGTGGGGAGCCAGGGGGCCAGTGCCAGTATGACCATGGAAGCCTTGCGGGAAGTCGGTTACCCTGTGGAATTGTCACGAATCAACAGTTCGAGCGCACTTACCCATCCGTGGAAAAAGGCTCCTGCGCCCAGCGATTGGCTTGCACGGTGCCTCGGTAATCTCAGTCGGTTGCTCGAGGAGACGGCGCTGTGAGTTGGCTTCAAGATCCCAACCGTGTGCGACAATTGCTTTCAGGACGACATCTCGGAATACTTCAAGGGACAGCTCAATTGGGTCTCGCAACGGTTTCGGGCGTACTTTCGACGAAAACCGCATTGGTGGAGTATGTCGATCGGAACTTGCCCGCATTTTCGGTGGTGACCACCAAAAGTTTTCAAGTCGTTCCCAATCCCGGCAACCGTGAACCGATCATTTGTGAACCCTCACCAGGATCATTCGGCAATTCGGTGGGATTGAAGAATCCCGGAATGGAGGTTGCTCTGGCCGAGCTGAAGGCTCTTCGTGGAAGGTTGGATATGAGAACCTTGTTGAATGTTTCGGTCTCAGCCTCCACTGTCGAGGATTTCATCACCCTGGTGGGTGCGTTCGAACCGGTCGCCGACATCATCGAACTGAATTTCAGTTGTCCTCATGCCAGCGCCGGATATGGTGCCTCCATCGGGTGTTCGGCGGAGATATCGGGGCTCTACATGAGTGAAATCCGCAAGACGTTTCCCCACTGTGGGGCCTTGATCTTTCCCAAACTCACTCCGAATGTCCCCGATATCGCGATCATCGCGAAGGAGGTGATGGACGCGGGAGCCGACGGAATCGTTGCAATCAACACCGTCGGACCGGAGGTCCATGTCGAACCGATCAGCGGAAAGCCCATCCTGCAGAACAAGCTCGGAGGGAAAGGTGGCAAGAGCGGACTTTGGGTCCGCGATGAAGCACTCGCATGCATCGGTGCGATTCGCAAGGCGGTGGGAGACTCGGTTCCCATCATTGGGATGGGTGGAGTCTCCACAGGAACCGATGTGGCACAGATGGTGCGCGCGGGTGCCGATGTCGTGGGAGTGGGATCGGCCTTCGGTAAGGTCCATCAACGTGATTGGAGAAGTTACAGCGATGCCTTGGCGTCCGATGCCACGATGGTGCTGAAAGGGAACGTGGATCCCGATACCGCGCGAACTTGGTATCGCAAGGAATCCTCGATGGAGTATGCACGCCACACCATCATTGGTCGCACGACCCATGGTGAAGATACCGTGGTGATCACCTTGGACGGATCATGGGAATACGAGGCAGGGCAATTCGTCTTCCTTTGGTTGCCCCAGGTGGGTGAGAAGCCGTTCTCGATCGCTGAAGCAAACCCTTTTACCTTCGTGATCAAGAGGAGGGGAGCCTTCACCAATGCCCTGTACGATCTGCGGGTGGGGGATCCGCTCTATGTCAGGGGATTGTATGGAGCTCCCGTCGTTCCCGATCTCACCAAGCGGGCGATTTTGGTCGCCGGAGGGACTGGGGTTGCGGTGTTGCCAGCCTTGGCCAAGCGATTGCATGACCAGGGTACAGAGATGGAGATCTATGTGGGGACAAGCGAATCGGTTGCCGATGGGAGGCTGTTCGAAGAGAATCTCTCACCATACGGAAAGGTGACGATAGTTGCGGATGAGGGAATTCCCGGAAGAGTGTTGCAGCAGGTGCGTTCGGCCTTGCAAAGCGAAGTCCAGGATCTTTCCTGTTATGTGGTGGGTCCTTCCGTCTTCATGCGCATCGCAGCGGATTATATGCTCGATGCAGGGATTCGAGCCGATAGGATCCATCTCTCGTTGGAGCTGAACACCTTGTGTGGTATCGGCATGTGCGGAGAGTGTCTCTGTGGTGAGAGACTCACTTGTGCATGGGGCACATTCATCGACTATGGGTATATACGGAGGGAGGCTCCCGGACTATTGTGATCGATGTACATGTCCATCTGCGCGATGGCGCCCAAGCAGCTAAGGAGACCATAGCCCATGGGTTTCGGGTTGCCGCCATGTGTGGTATCGATGCCCTTTTCGACATGCCCAATACCGCAATTCCCCTCACCACAGCACAGGCGATTCGTGAGAGAATCGAATTTGGTCGATCGAAGGCAAAAATGGTATCCCGGGAGATCGGAAGAGCCCTCTTCTATGGGGTTTATGGTGGTGTGACCTCCGATCCTTTACAAATTGAAGAGATGGTTCATCTCTACGGGTCGCTTCATCCCTCCATGGTTGGTTTGAAAATGTTCGCAGGGCACTCGACGGGACACATGGGTCTGCTCGATGAATATGTGCAGCGTTCGGTGTATGAAAGGTTGGCTTCGCTGAAGTATCGCGGAGTACTGGCCGTCCATTGTGAGAAGGAATCCGTGATGCGTCCCGATCTATGGGATCCCACGGATCCGGCGACGCATTGTCTGGCCAGGCCTGCCGAGGCCGAGGTTGCATCGGTTGCCGACCAGATCGAATTCGCACGTACATTTGGTTTTCGGGGTACCTTGCATATCTGCCACATTTCGACCGCTGGTGCGATCGAATTGGTAAACTCGGCGAAAAGGAGCGGGATGTCCATCACTTGTGGAGCCACCGCCCATCATGCGTTGCTCGACGAATCGGTGGCCGGCAGATCGGACAACCTGTCCAAGATGAATCCTCCTTTGCGGAGTGCCGAGGATCGAATGGCGGTGTTCGAAGGACTTGTTGCGGGGACGGTCGATTGGATGGAAAGCGATCATGCTCCCCACACCATCGGTGACAAGCAATCTGGTGCTTCGGGAATTCCAGGATTCGCAGGAACCGCGTTGCTGATCAATGCCTTGCGTGATGCAGGAGTTGAAGAAGCCCGTTTGCTCCAATTGTGTGGAGGGAGGGCGAAGTCGGTATACCAATTCGATTGGCCGGTCAATGTTCCCACCAGAGCCCAGTTGGAGAAGGTGTTGCCGATGCTTCGCGAGTCCTATCCTTGGGATCCGTTCTTGTCGCTCGTTGGCTGAATCAGTTCTGTGGGAGTTTGCCTCCCAGAGTCATGAAGCGTTCCACATCGATGCAGAAGGCGATCCCCGAACCGGGTTCGGCAAGACACGGAACGGTTCTGATGGCATCCAAGACCTTGCCGGTGAGTCCTGATCCGACCAACAACATGAGCATCTCCTTCTCCGGGACCAAGCGTACTCCGAAGAATTTCACATCCTCCTCCTTTCCGGTCCCCCGTGCATTGAGGATGGTTCCGCCGGTGGCACCGGCCTTTCTTGCCGCGTCCATCACCTCGTCGGCGGTTCCCTTGTTCACGATGCAGGTGATGAGTGTGTGTGGGCTATCCATGGATATTCTCCTTGTTTCCATTGTCCCTTGGGATGGTTGGGCTGCATGACGCAGTACATTTGGTACATCGATGAGCATTGCGATGCCACAGGCCAACCTTTTGTCCCTCTTGAAATGCGACAGCGATTCCCACACCGTATCGGTCTGTGATTCGGTGAGAATCGTGAGTGTGATCTCCTTTTTCGTATCTCCAAGACCGAGCATGTGCAGTATCACTCGATCGGCGACTCCTTTCCCCAGCAGTATGGTGCCTCCTTGGGCACCAGCACCCTTCGTATGTGCGACCAAGGATTCACCGGTACCCGCTTGTACGATGCACAAGAGGAGTGTGCCGTGTAGGTAGATGGTCTCCATCGAATTACACATGATGATTCTCCAGTGTGCCAGAGTGTTCGTCGGAACGCCTCTGTTTCACTTTGTAGATGATGCCCAGCAACTGGATGGTCACCAGTGGCGTCATCGCGATAAGGGCCACGATACCGAACGCATCGGCAAAAGGATCGCCTCCGGCTGCATTCGAGGCTCCTATGGTGAAGGCAAGCAGGAAAGAACTCGACATCGGTCCACTGGCGACACCTCCGGAATCGAAGGCGATCGCGGTGAACAGGGGAGGACATGTTGCCATCAACACCATGGCCAGTATATAACCGGAGAGCAGGAGCATCCACAAGGGTGCATGGCCTACCACCCGAACCATGGCCAATCCCACTGCCAACGAGACTCCAAGTGAGAAGCACACCAGTACCATCGATCTCTTCACGGTCCCTCCCGATACTTCACTCACCTGTTCGGTCAATATCCAGACGGCCGGTTCGGTGAGTACCACCACCGCACCCAATACCAATCCGATGGGCACCAGTATCCAGAGGTGTTCCGAAGTTCCAAGGAGGGCTCCCAGGGTACTTCCCACAGGCATGAATGCTCCATTGACCCCCATCAGGAACAAGGTGAGTCCGATGGCCGCATATACCAGACCTTGCAGCATACGTATGAATTGGCGTCGATGTTGGTGCAAAAGCGTCACTTGAAAGATGAAGAAGAGTAGTGCCAGTGGGCCTAGTGCTTGAGCCACATCATTCAGGCTGGCGATGAACACTTCTGCCCATCCCGATGCAATCGTCGGGTATTGGGCAGTGGTATGGTCGAATCCTCCCGATCTGGCCAGTCCCATGATGAGCACCGCGGCGATCGGACCGATCGATGCGATTCCCACCAGACCGAAACTGTCCTGTTCGCTCGCGGAGCTTTTCCTCACTCCTGCCACTCCCACACCGAGTGCGAGTATGAAGGGCACGGTCATCGGTCCGGTGGTGGCTCCCCCGGCATCGAATGCGATACCCAGGAACACTTCATCCACCAGGAACGCAAGGATTGCAACGATGAGGTAGAATCCGAGGATGACAAAGCGATAGCTTGCCCTCAAGATGATGCGTGCAAATGCGATGGCAACGAATAGTCCCACTCCCAAAGCGATGGCGGTCACCAACAGGTTCCGGTCCATGTCGGGCGCATGATCCACCACCTGTTTTGCAAGGACCTGGACTTGAGGTTCGGCTATGGTGATGACCAGACCAATGATGAAACCGACCGACAACAAAAGGAGAAGGTTCCTCTTGCCCATCAAGGCAGCTCCGGTTCTTTGTCCCACCGGTACGATCCCGATATCGGTTCCGAGGAGAAATAGGCTCAATCCCACAATCACAAACAACGAACCGATCGAGAAGAGTCCAACTGCCTCCCAGCCCACCGGTGCGATGGTGAGCTGCAACACCAGTACGATGATGAGCAAAGGAATCACCGACAGGGTCGTGTCCCTGAACTTCCGTAACAGGTCCAATTGTGTATCCTCCCATGTGGTCCGTGTCTTGAGGATAGCCGGTAAATCGGTTATGGGCAAGCCGGAATCGCCGCATGCCTTTTGTAGACATCGACTACCGCTCATGGTATATTTGTGACAACGAGGGCCGGACATGTCAAAAACACCGTTATTCATCAAGATAGCCCGTCCGACATACGGGAAATGGCTGAATTGGTACCATAGAGTGAAGACCGCAGGATATGGGCAGTTGCCCGAAAGTGGTCCGTACCTTATCCTCGCCAACCATACCCATTCCTACGATCCCTTCTTCATCTCCTCCTCCCTCAAGGTGCATGTGCGCTGGGTGGCCGGTGCATATCTGTTCAAGAACCAATTGATCAAGTTGTTGTTGGGGAGATGGGTTGGGGGCATCGCCAAGCAGCAGGGAAGAAGTGATCTGCAGACAATCCGTGACATTTCCTCAGCATTCAAGCAAAATGAGATAGTGGGTCTGTTCCCCGAGGGAACCCGTACATGGGATGGTGAACCGCTTGGCTTCGATGTGGCCACTGCCAAATTGGTCCGTATCTTCAATGTTCCGGTGGTGCTCATGCATATCGAGGGTGGCTATGCCCAGCGTCCCCGTTGGGCGAAGTATTCCCGCAAGGGCGAAATAACCCTACGGGTGGTACGTGTCGTGTATCCCGATGAATTGAGAAGGATGAAGGTGGGGGAATTGCATGATTTGCTTACCAACACGTTGGGCTTCAGCCACCGCCGGTGGCAAGCCGAACACCGCATTCCCTATGTGTCCGATCATCTCTCCGAGGGTCTGGAAAAGGTGCTTTATCTCTGTCCTTCGTGTGGTGGGAAGTCCACCATCACCACCGAAGGTGACCGGATCGTATGCACGAATTGTTCCTTGAAGGGAAAGTTGAATCCCTACGATGAATTGGAACCCGTTTCAGCTGATTTCCCTGCATTGGATAGTATCCACGCATGGCACGAGTGGGAGCAGTCGGAATTGGTCGGGATCGCCAGGGAGACTGCCGGGGGTACCCCTTTGTTTCCTGCAGACGAAGGGGTCTTGCTCCAAAAGGGAGAGGGTAAGCGTTTGGTGACATGGTCGAAGCGATTCACCCTTACCTTGGAATCGGACAGGATGGTGGCGACCGGAAAATTCGCAGAAGCCGGAACATTGGTGTTTGCCTTCAAGGATATCCAATCGATGATCGTGAATGCGAAGAGTACCGTTGAATTCTACCATGGGGATACGCTTTGGCGCATTCGTGTGATCGGCACTAGATCGATACTGAAATATGTCGAGCTCTATGGTTCACTCAAGGCCATGGGGAACTACGAAGAGGACCAAAAGGAGGTTCCCGCAACATGAACTGGAACTACATCATCCATATAGGAATCATTTCTCTCTCACTGCTGGTTGCGGCACTCCTCAGGGCCCGCATCTCGTTCTTCCAACGGTTCTTGATTCCCGCTCCGATCCTTGCGGGAGTCTTTCTCCTGCTGTTCTACAACTTCATCGCACCGCTATGGGGCTTGGAGAGTGCCTATCTTGGCGAGTTGGTCTACCATCTGCTCAACATCAGTTTCATTGCAATGATGTTGCGGGTGACCGGAAAGAGGGAACCTGGGCACAATGGGAAGCGTATCCTCGCACAGAATGTGACTGCGGTCATCGGCCAGTATGGGCTCCAGTGTTTCTTCGGTCTTCTGGTGACCGCGCTTCTGATCGCCACAGTGAAGCCCGATCTGTTCCCTGCGTTCGGATTCACCCTCACCCTAGGGTTCGAGTTGGGTCCGGGCCAAGCCTACTCGATCGGCTCCACATGGGAAAGGATGGGATTCATCGGAGGCTCTTCGGTGGGGCTCACCATGGCTGCGATCGGATTCCTTCTCGGTTCGTTCGGTGGTGTGGTGCTGATCAACCAAGGGCTCAAGAGGGGTTGGATCGGCAAAAAGTATGCCGACAAGATCAAGAAGAAGAGCATACGCACAGGCTTTTTCAGCAGGGTGGAGTCGGAGCGCCCGGTGGGTTCCTATCTTTCCACCGACGGTGAGTCGCTCGATACACTGAGTTATCATATCGCGCTGGTGATGCTCACCTATCTGTTGAGTTGGGGATTCTTGACCTTGCTCTCGAAATTGCTCGGCTTGATCGGCCCCCTTGGTGTCGAGTTGGCCGAGAGCCTGTGGGGGATCAACTTCATCTTCAGTGCCTTCTGTGCCTTGGCTGTGAAGATGTTCATGAAACTGGTCAAGGTGGAGACCACGATCGACAACGCCACCTGCAACCGTATCAGCGGACTTTCAGTCGATTTGACGGTGGCTGCGTCGTTGGGAGCGATTTCCCTTGTGGCTGTACAAGGGTATTGGTTGCCCATACTCACGCTCGTGGTGGTGGGAATACTGATTACCCTGGTGGTGCTTCCTGCCTACTGCAGTCGTCTCTATGATGACCACCAGTTCTATCGGATGCTTGTAATCTATGGGACGGCGACGGGTACCCTTCCAACCGGGTTGGCTCTTCTGAGGGTAGTGGATCCTGAATTCGAGACCCCTGTTGCGACCGACTACATGTACTCGGTCGGTATTGTGTTCGTACTTGCCATTCCGATCATACTCAGTGTGAATCTGCCTGCGTTCAGCGTGACCAAGAATCGCCCGGAGTTGTTCTGGTTGGCTGTGCTCATCTCGGCTGTGTACATGATCGGGGCCTTCATTGCCTATATGGTGATCTCGAAAAAACGTGCCTTCGCACAAAGGACCCAACTGTTCCATACGGAGGGTATCGATTGAGTTCCTTCACCGAACAGCTTGTGGCGCGTACCCGGCGATTCTCCGACGAGGTGGATGCGATCGATTTCAGCTTCGATGGATATGTCTACAACCCTCTTTCCTATGCGTGGGATATCCACGAGAAGTACCTTCTCACCTATGTGCATCCCCATGTGGATATCCTCTTCCTTGGGATGAACCCCGGTCCGTTCGGCATGGCCCAAACGGGTGTTCCGTTTGGAGAAGTCACCGCGGTTTCCGAGTGGATGCGGTTGGATGGAGTGGTGGAAAAGCCCTTGAGGGAACATCCTGCACGACCTGTGAAGGGCTTTGCCGTCGGTCGAAGTGAAGTGAGCGGTCGTCGTTTGTGGGGCTTGATGGCCACCCGTTTCGGCTCCGCCGAGAATTTCTTCACTGCCAATGCGGTGATGAACTACTGTCCTCTGGTGTTCATGGATGGGGGGAAGACGGCCCGCAACGTGGTACCCGAAAAGCTGGTGAAGGCCGAACGCGACGAGCTTGATGCGGTGTGCGATGCCTATCTTGACGATATCGTGGCTCTGGTGGCGCCGAAGGCTCTGGTGGGGATTGGAAAATTCGCCACCAAGCGTCTGGAACGGAGTGCCGGGCGGTTGGCTCTTTCCCTTCCGGTGGTGTCGATACTCCATCCCAGTCCAGGCAATCCCCAGGCGAACAGGGATTGGGACGGGAAGGTGACATTGTGTTTGGAAGAGGCGGGTCTATGGTGAACATGAAGACTCTTGCTCCTGCGAAGGTGAATCTGCATTTGGATGTGGGGGCCAAGCGGGACGATGGGTTCCATGATTTGCTCTCGTTGTTCCAGATGGTTGATCTGGCCGATGAGGTCGAAGTTTCAATCACCGAATCCGATACCCTCGCCATTGCGGTGGATACGATCGGGATGGAGCTTCCTCATCCGAATACCATGTCGGTTGCCGTCGATCTGTTTGCAAAAAGGGCCGGCATCATCGCCAGTATTGCGATCCGTTGTCGCAAGCGTATTCCCCAGGAGGCTGGACTCGGTGGTGGTTCGAGCGATGCGGCTGCAGTACTGAAGCTCTTGAACGACTGTTTCGGTAATCCTCTCTCTCCGTGTGAGCTTTCTGGGGTAGGGGCTCTGGTTGGTTCCGATGTCCCCTTCTTTCTAGGTGAATCACCGGTTGCGTGTGTCGAAGGCAGGGGAGAGAAGATTACACCGCTCGCTCCACGGGAAGATCTGGAGGGCCTTGTCGTGATGCCGAATTCGAAAGGTGTGTCCACCGCGAAGGCATATGCCGCTTTGGATAAGATTGGGCGGACTGAGAATCCACTCTGTCCGTCGTTGGATAGGGATGAGATGATTTCCATGTATGGGAAGCCGTTGTCATTCTGGAGCTTCTCCAACTCCTTCCGCAGTGTCATGGGAACGCTTTCCGATCTGTATGATCGTTTGGATCGTGTGGCACAGGGCTATCCGGGGTGTTTCGGTGGATTGAGCGGGAGCGGAGCGGCCTATTGCTACCTTTGGGAACGCGAACAAGAATTTACAACTTTGCGAACAAAATTGGAAGATTTGGATCTCAATGTGACGATTTTTGATATAAAATGCTTGCATCCCGGTCATTCTGGTGCTACCGTCTTAGTATGATACAGCGTAAGGGGAGTTCGCATGGAAATTACCGACGTGAGGGTTCGTAGGATAGCTTCCGAGGGGAAATTGCGGGCGTATGCGACCATAACGTTCGACAATCAATTCGTCATCCATAATCTCAAGGTGATCGATGGAAAGTCGGGCCTCTTCGTGGCAATGCCGAGCCGTAAGACCAAAAGCGGGGAATTCAAGGATGTGGCCCATCCCATCAGCAGCGATTTCCGGGCCATCATGCAGGATGCGATCCTGGAAGCCTACAAGATGGCGCCACCACCGGAGGCCGACGAAGAGTACGACGAAGGCTGAGTGGAATAAAATCGGGTGTACTCTACCCACACCTACTGGACAAAGCCAAGGAAAACCTGTATTTTTGTGGGCGGCGTCTTGTAACTACGACAAGACGCTGCCATACATTGTTATATGGGCGTAGGGGTGTAGCCAAGCGGTAAGGCTCCGGTTTTTGGTGCCGGCATGCGTAGGTTCGAATCCTGCCGCCCCTGGTAAGGAAAGTACAAGGAGTTTTCTGATGAAAGACACGAATTTGACCGGCATACTCAGGAAGGAAGATTTTGGATCGGCTGGTTCCAGGAGAGTGCTGGCCACGGGTCGTATTCCCGCTGTCATCTATGGCAAGAAGGATCCCGTACATATCACACTCGACGCAAACGAGTTCCAGAACAAGATGCGCCACTTTTCCGAGGCGACTCTGCTCTCCATCAAGGTTGGTCGCAAGACCCACCATGTGTTGATGAAGGATTATCAAGAGAATGTGATGAGGGGGACTGTCCACCATGTCGACTTCTACGAAGTCACCAAGGGTGAGACATTGCGCACCTACGTACCTGTCGTGCTCCATGGAAACCCCGAAGGAGCCAAGTTCGGTGGTGTGCTCGATCAGGTGACCCATGAACTTGAGGTCGAATGTCTTCCCAAGGATCTTCCCGAGCATATCGTGGTCGATGTGACGAAGCTCAACCTCAATGAAAGCATCCACTTGGGTAATATCGAGGTTCCCGAAGGTGTGAAGTTCCTCGCCCACGAGGAGACCACCATCGCATCGGTGAAGGGTGTCAAGGAAGTGGTTGCTGCTCCCGAAGCCGAGGGCGAGGGGGAAGAGGTTCTCGAAGAGGGTGCCGAGCAGTCCGAAGAGGAATGATGCGGTACTGAAAGGAGGCGCTCCTGCCACTTGTTTTCGGGTTGGGAAACCCTGGTTCCCCGTATGCCCATTCCAGACACAACGTGGGATTCGATGCCCTCGACAAGATGACAGCGTTTCTTCATTGCAAGATGGGGAGGCGCTGTTTACGTCTCTACCGACAGGCCCGTATTGATGGGCCCGATGGTACGAAGTCCCTTCTGGTGCAACCGCTGACCTTCATGAACCGATCTGGGGCCATTGTGCATCATTTTATCCCCAAGCACTACCAAGTCGAGGATTTGATCGTCATCTGCGACAATCTCGATCTCCCTGCCGGAACGATCAGAATACGCAAAGGTGGTTCTTCGGCAGGGCACAATGGGCTCAAATCACTGATCGAGCGCCTCGATTCATCTGATTTCATCAGGATTTATGTGGGCATCGGGAGGCCTGGCAAGGGATCCACGGTGGTCGAACATGTGCTGGGTGTTCCACACGATCCCATCGAGCGGGAGGCCCTGGACGAGGGTATCTTGCAGGCCGCCCAAGCAGCTCTGGAACTGTGCCGAGGAAAGACGATCGAGGAGGTTTCACGTGTCTACAACAAGCGAAACGGCTCTCGATGAAGTGCGCCAATTTTTCGTTTCCCACCAGGTGGGGACAAGCAAAAGGATCCTTGTCGCCTTCAGCGGTGGTTGCGATTCCCTTGCCCTGGCCATTCTTCTATCCCGACTGTTTCCCCACGAACATCTGCATGCCCTCTATGTGAACCATCGGCTCAGGACGGAGTTGGAGCTTGGGGAGGAAGAGCGGTTGAATGCCAAGAATTGCAATTCGGTGGGTATTCCCTTCTCCATCGTGAGACTGGATGGAGGGGCGGTGGATGAGTTGTCCCTTGTTCGGGGGAATGGCATCGAGGATGCGGCTAGAACGCTGCGCTACCAAGTGCTGGAGCAAAAGCGGATCGAATTGGGCTTCGACCATATCGCAACGGCACATACGTTTGATGATCAGGCCGAGACGATGCTCATGCGACTGTTGCAGGGTAGTGGTCCTTCGGCATTGCAGGGGATTGCTCCTGAGCAGGGTGTGGTGCTCAGACCGTTGTTGCGGGTGACGAGATCCATGATCGAAGAGGTGGTGTCCGAATATGGCCTCACGGCTTCGGAGGACTCGACCAATGCCGATACCCATTTCCTACGCAACTCGATCCGTCATGAATTGGTACCCCATGTCGCACGTCTGTTTCCCCGCTATCGTGAGGCTTTGGATCAGGTTGCCATGCGCAACAGGGAGGTGGTCCGATGCCTGTCTCCCGCAGTCGATGCCGCGATTGTCGAATTGGTGACACGGTCGGAGGATTCGGTGGTCTGTGATTTGACCGCAATCGGGACGTATGATCGATATGTGCTGGAACAGGTGGTCTATCACATGTGGTCCCTGTTGCCCACCCGCGAGGGAAGGCGCTTGCCCTACAGACAAGTGGATTCCATAGTGGAACGGTTGGTGAAGGGTGGATCCGATGGGGAACGCATGGTGTTGGCGGATACGACGTTGGAATTCGAAACGGAACGGCTGGTGTGGAGTAATGGGCTTCCTGCCCTAGCCGAAGGGTACCTCTCCTTCGTATATTCGGATCAGGTGGAACTCGATGGAAGCCATCGATTGATCTTGGGAGGTGCCCCGATAAGTTCGGTGCCTGTTGAAAAACGGGCCACAATCGACGGAGCGACACTTGCTCCTCCTGTGGTGGTCCGTTCCTATCGTGAGGGAGACACAATAAGCTTGGTCGAGGGTACCAAGAAGGTGGGCTCCTTGTTCTCCGATTGGCATATCCGTCGATCACAGCGATGGCGGATTCCGGTGGTGGAAGATACCGTCGGAGTGTGTGCCGTGCTCGGTGGAGCCTTCGGCGGGTCCGATCGGGTGGCGACCAGGTGTCTCGGTACCGCACTTGCCCGAAATGGCGGTACATTATATAGTGTTGTGGAATTGGAAGGATAGTATTGTGGATAAAGAGTACGAAGAAGAGAAGAAGCGGAATTCTGATGAGAATGGCGATCGCGACGACAACCGCAATGGTGGGGGTCGGGACCGCAAGGATGATCGTGATCGACAGAACGACGACGACAACCGGTTCTGGACCGGGCGGAACAACGATCAGGACAACCGCCGCAACCAACAGAAGCGTCCGAACAACAACCCGCAGGGCCCGAAGTTCGATTTCAGTCGGAAGAATAGGGTGGCCCTGGGGTTCTTCGTGTTCTTGATCGCCACCTTCACCTTCATGCTGTTCAGCGAGGGGAACACCATGGGTGTCCAGGAAGTTCCCTACAGCGCCTTCATCAATTATGTGGAGGCGGGACAGGTGAATGCGGTCGAGATCGAGGATCAGAATCTGATCACCTTCTCGCTTCGCAACAATATGACCGCTACCACACGTATTCCATATACCGATGATTCCTTGATGGATGTGTTGCGTAAGAACAATGTGCAGGTGACTGGAACCGTGCGGGGCATTTCGTTCCTCCAGGTGGTCCTGCAGATGCTCCCATGGATCATTTTCATTGGATTTACCGTCATGCTTTGGCGCCAGACGAAGGGGGCCAACGGCAATGTGATGGCTTTCAGCAAGAGTCGCGCCAAAGAGTACATGGAAACCGATGTGAAGCTCACCTTCGACGACGTGGCGGGTCAGAAGGAGGCCAAGTACGAGTTGCAGGAGGTTGTGGAATTCCTCAAACAACCGAAGAAGTTCCAGGATCTCGGTGCCAAGATTCCAAAGGGAGTCCTTCTGGTGGGTCCTCCGGGAACAGGTAAGACGCTCCTTGCCAAA
>Ga0334898_1002466_pt1 | contig 16906 bp, 12 predicted proteins | sample GraSluR3_MG_10_FD_207228 | JGI IMG/M metagenome (GOLD analysis project Ga0334898, IMG submission 207228) | Sludge microbial communities from methane-producing bioreactor in Wageningen University, Netherlands - Granular Sludge_3_08-R3 | ecosystem: Engineered > Bioreactor > Anaerobic >... | reverse complement strand
GCGTCCCGCGTGTCATCGGTATTGGGTTTGAAGCTGAGGCCCAGAACGCCAATAGTTTTTCCTTCCAGCCCGCCGAGCGCATGCTCCAGTTTCTTGACAGCCTGTAAGCGCTGGTTCTGATTGATATCCATCACGGCCTGAAGGAGCTGCGGGTGTGCCCCGCGGGTGTCTGCCATGTGCGTGAGCGCCTTGACATCCTTGGGGAAGCAGCTGCCGCCCCAACCCAGACCTGCATCCAGAAATGCAGGGCCAATGCGTTTGTCCATGCCCATTCCCCGGGCGACCTCACGCACATCTGCGCCGAGTGATTCGCAGATATTGGCGATCTCATTGATAAACGAAATCCGGGTCGCCAGATAGGCATTGGAGGCATACTTAATCATCTCGGCTGTCCGCAGATCTGTGATCATGATGGGAGAGCGCAAAGTTTCATACAGCTCGGCAACTTTTCGCGCGGCTTCCAGGTCTGATGATCCCAGAACAACCCGGTCCGGCTTCATGAAATCATTGACTGCAGAGCCCTCCCGAAGAAATTCAGGGTTTGAAACCACACTGAATGAAGGGGTGTCATGACCATTTAAATCCTGAATGATTTCAGCCACCCAGTCCCCGGTGCCGACAGGGACAGTTGATTTGTTGACGATGATGATGGAATCATTCAGGTTCACCGCAATCGAATCAACGGCTGTTTTTACATAGCGGAGATCCGCTTCACCGTCATCCGAAGATGGCGTGCCAACAGCAATAAATGCGAACTCAGAATCGTGAAGGGCTTCAGGATAACTGGTTGTAAAATCAAGGCGACCGGCAGCCACATTTTGATCCACGAGCTGTTTTAGGCCGGGTTCATAGATGGGCATGACCCCTTGTCTGAGCAGTTCAATCCGTTTTACGTCTATATCCAAACAGGTGACCTGGTGACCCATGTCCGCAAAACAAGTACCTGTGACCAGGCCGACATAGCCAGTTCCAATCACGCAGATTTTCGCCATACACACTCCTTCGAGGTGATTATAATTCAGGGTGTTGAGAATTCAGGATATTATTATAACAACGAAAATGAAAAACCTGAAATTGTCCCTTAAAATAAAATCAGCCGGTTATCCTGGTGCTGTTCCGGCTGAGAGCCAACGGAGGGATTTGAACCCTCGACCTGGCGCTTACGAAGCGTCTGCTCTACCGCTGAGCTACGTTGGCGTGGAGAAAATTATACCAGTAAGGTCAGAGATGATGCAAGATTATGAAGGGAGCCAATCCGGATGAATGTCGCTATGATCTCCTATCACACCTGTCCGCTTGCGATCCTGGGCGGCAAGAACACAGGCGGGATGAATGTCTATGTCCGTGAATTGACTCGCTTTCTCGGCAGGGCAGGGGTTCACGTAGATGTCTTTACGCGATCCATGGATGAGCATGTGCCCCATGTCTCCCATGACCTTGGGTATTTTAATCGGGTTGTGCACATCCCCGCTGGACCGGAAGTCTTTCTTCCCAAGGATCAGCTTTCGGCCCACTTTGAGACCTTTGCCCGGGGTGTCATTGAATTCGCAGAAAACAAGGGACTCAAGTACGATTTGGTCCATAGTCATTACTGGATGTCCGGTATGGTTGGTCTGATTCTCAAACAGAAATGGAACCTCCCGCTTTTGCAGATGTTCCACACCCTGGGTCTGATGAAGCAGCGGGTTGGTCAGACAGAGGAAGAACGCGAAGGACCAGAAAGAATTGAAGGGGAGAAAAAGGTGCTGGCCGGGGCGGATCGAGTTGTTGCAGCCACAGAAGCTGAGCGGTCCCAGCTTGAATTGCTCTATGACCTAAATCACGAGCGGGTAACAATCGTGCCGCCCGGAGTAAACATCCATCATTTTTATCCTATTCCACCCGATGAAGCGAAGGCCGCAATTGGGATTGCTCCTGATGAACATATGGCGCTCTTTGTTGGCAGGATCGAGCCGTTGAAGGGTGTGGATACGCTGATCCGGGCCATGGCGATCCTGAAGCGGGACTGCAAATCCTTTGTCTGCCCTGATTACCTCGTGATCATTGGCGGCGATCCCGAGGGACACCCGGAGAGAGATACGGATGAGATGATGCGCCTCCAGGCGCTTTGTGCAGAGCTGGGTTTGGATGAGATTGTGCTTTTCCTGGGAAAACGCGGGCAGGATACCCTGCCATATTATTATTCCGCTGCGGAGGTTGTTGTGATGCCGTCGCATTATGAGAGCTTTGGGATGGTGGCTCTGGAAGCGATGGCCTGCGGCACCCCCGTCATTGCGTCCAGGGTTGGCGGATTAGCCTATCTTGTAAAAGATGGCGAAACCGGATTTTTCGTCCCGGCGCAGGACCCGGATGCGTTGGCGGAAAAATTGAGGCTATTATTTGTTAACCACCCTCTGCGGGCAAAAATGGGAGAACAGGCCGCTGCTTATGCCCGGGCATTCCGGTGGGAGCGGATCACCGAGGAGATCTCGAATCTTTATACTCAAATGGTTGAAGGATAAGAGAGGTCAGTTCTCATTGGGGTCTTTACTTTGATGACGGTCAATCCGGCGGGCGCGCTGGATAATGTCGCGGCCAAAGCGCTCACACAGCTCATCAACCGCGCTCAAGAGCTCAGCTTCCTTCTGGTAATTATCCTCCCAAAGGCTCAGTTGACGGATTGGCGGCCCTAATCCGCTCATGCCAACGCCGATCAGGCGCACGGGTCTGCCTTTTGGCCAGTTGGATTGGAACAAAGCTTGCGCGGTTTCATAGATCTCATGATCCAGGTTGGTCGGAGAAGGGAGAGTCGTCTGGCGGGTGAGGGTTGTGAAATCCGACCAGCGGAGTTTGACCTGGACGGTTGTCCCTGCCAGAGAGGCTTTCCGCAGGCGCCTGCCGACCTGTTCGGAGAGCGAGCGGAAAACCTGAAGGAGCTGCACTTCATCGGTCAGGTCTTTTGAAAAGGTCACCTCGTTGCTGACGGACTTGACCTCGTGCTCTGTTTCAATGGGACGGTTGTCAATTCCTCTTGCGCGTTGACGCAAATCGGGGCCAAAGCGGCCAAAGAGCATTTTCAGTGTGGCAGCCGGCGCATCCGCCAGGGCGCCGATGGTGGTAACCCCAATTTCTTCAAGTTTTTCTGCGGTCTTTGGGCCAACGCCCCAGAGGGATCGAACGGGGAGGGGGGCCAGGAAAGCGGTTTCTTCGCCAGGCGGGATAATGGTGATGGCGTTAGGCGGGTTGGGGCCTTTCTTTTGTGATTTTCCCCAGTCGTTGGCAATCTTCGCTACCAGTTTGTTGGAGGCTCCCCCAATTGAAATAGGAAGTTCCAGTTCCATATTAACGCGTTTTTGCAGATCCTGTGCGATTTCGATCAGGGGATTGGGCAGGCCGGTGACTTCAATGAAGGCTTCGTCAATTGAGATGATTTCAATTAAAGGGGAGATCTCGATCAAAGCCATCACCTTTTTGGAGACCTCGCTGTAATTGCCGTGCCGGGAGGAAACAACAATCAGGTCAGGGCAGAGTTGAAGTGCGCGCCCCATGGGCATTGCAGAGCGAACGCCATACATCCGGGCGGCATATGAACAGGAGGCGACCACACCGCGCTGTTCAGCTTTCCCGCCGACTGCAAACGGTTTTCCCTTTAGGGAAGGGTCATGGTGTTCCTCAACCGCACAGAAAAATGCGTCGAGGTCAAGATGAAGGATTTTCCTCGTCATAGGAATGATTATATAACACTTGACCAAAAGCCTTAAAGCTGTAATAGCTTTGATTATAAACTTTATTTACCCGATATGTCAGATTGAAAAAAACTATTGACGAGAAAAATAAATCATGCTAATATGGCTGTGAGCGCTCCCGTGAGCGCTCACGGGAGCGCTCACTATTTTTGCTTCTATCAGCATCTGGAATTCAAAAAGTCAGGTAATAGATGACCTTAAATAAAAAGATAACGATTTACGATGTTGCTAAGGCAGCAGGCGTTTCCCGCCAGACTGTCTCAAGGGTGATCAATAACCGTCCGGATGTTGCTTCTGATACGCGTGAAAAAATCCAACAAGTCATGAAGGAATTTAACTATCAACCCAGTGCGATAGCGCAAAGTTTAAGCCGTCAAAAAAGCAACCTTTTCGGGGTTGTCACCGCAGGGCTTGATTATCTTGGGCCTTCGAAAACGCTGAGTGGGATCACCCAAAAAGCTGAGGAAATGGGTTATGGTTTATTGCTTAAGGAGCTGGCAAGTTTCACGAATAAAGATGTACAACCTCTGTTTCAGTGGTTTCAATCCCATCAAGTTGAAGGAATTCTGTGGGCTGCGCCTGAAATTGAAGATAACAGAAACTGGCTCAAAGATCTATTGGAAGAAAACGATATTCCAATTATTTTTTTGACCATGGAAAAACGAGAAAATGTTTCAAGTGTCTCAATTGATAATTATAAAGGTGGAAGGCTTGCTACAGAACATCTAATCGAGCAGGGGTGCAGAAAAATCGGCCATATCTCAGGTCCACTCGAGTGGTGGGAAGCACGTCAGCGTAAGCAGGGATGGAAGGATGCCCTCACAGAGGCAGGCTTAAGTGTATCAGACCATCTGTGTTTTGAAGGTAATTGGTCATCAAAAAGTGGCAAAAAAGCATTTCTTCAGATGATCAAACAGGATCCAGAAATTGATGGAGTCTTTGCTGGTAACGACCAAATGGGTTTAAGTGTGCTGCAAGCAGTCAATGAGATGGGTAAAAAGGTCCCGGATGATATCAAGGTTGTAGGCTTTGACAATCTACCAGAATCAGAGTACTTTTTGCCGCCTTTGACAAGTGTGCATCAGGATCAACAAAAAGCTGCAATTGCAGCAGTTGAAGAACTGGCAAGAATAAGCGAATTGGATTTCCAGGGCTTGGAAACCATTGCTCCAAAAACGATATTGATTGAGCCCACACTGATAATCCGCCGCAGCTCACTTAATTCATGAGCAATATTGAATGGAGGTGATGCCCACTTACTAAACTAATAGAATCTCACCTGGTGCATTTATTTGGATTTACATTTGGATGCATCAAAAATTGAAGTGATTTGAAATCTAATCAAATCACAAAGACATTTTTTGCCTACAAAAGGAGAAAACAATAATGAAGAAGTACTTTTTTGTAATGCTGGCATTGATCCTGATCGGGTCCCTTGCTCTTACTGCATGTGGCGGCCAATCGGCATCAGATGAATCTGGAGAAACCAAATTGGTAGGCATCTCAATGCCCACAAAAACCTCTTCCCGTTGGATTTCGGACGGTGAGAGCATGGTTGCAGTATTCGAGGAAATGGGCTATGACACTGACCTGCAATTTGCTGATGATGATATCCCCAATCAGCTGAACCAGATTGAGAACATGATTACCAAAGGTGCCGATGTTCTCGTGATTGCGGCAATTGATGGTGCAACATTGACAGATGTGCTCCAACAGGCTGCGGACAATGACATCCTCGTGGTTGCTTATGACCGCTTGCTTGTCAATACCGAGAATGTTGATTTCTACGCAACATTTGACAATTTTGGTGTTGGCGTAATTATGGGTCAACAGATTGAAGAAGGGCTTGATCTTAAGAACGCTGAAGGTCCTTTCAATGTCGAACTATTCGGCGGTTCGCCTGATGACACCAATGCGTATTATTTCTATGATGGTGCCATGTCAATTCTTCAGCCCTATATTGACAGCGGAAAACTGATAGTTCAAAGCGGCCAGATGGGTATGGATGTTGTGTCCACCCTGCGTTGGGATGGTATCGTTGCCCAGGCTCGTATGGACAACTTATTGAGTGCTCACTACACCGACAAACGTGTGGATGCGGTTTTAGCGCCATATGATGGTTTGAGCATTGGGATTATCTCCTCGCTCAAAGGTGTTGGTTATGGCACGGAAGATCAACCAATGCCTGTTGTGACTGGACAGGATGCAGAAATTGCTTCAATTAAGTCGATGATTGCTGGCGAACAAACCTACACCGTGTTCAAGGATACTCGTGATCTTGCAAAACAAACTGCTATGATGGTGGATGCTGCTTTGAAGGGTGAGGAAGTTCCGATCAATGACACCACGACTTATGACAACAGCGTTAAAGTCGTTCCTTCCTATTTGTTAATTCCACACAGTGTTGATATCAACAACTATCATGAAATTCTGATTGGAAGTGGATATTACACGGAAGCCGATCTACAATAAGCTGTAAGTTTCTAGCGTGTGAGAGCATCTTGCTCTCACACGCTTTTCCTAACCATAAATGAAAAAAATATCTTAACGCTTGATAAATTCATAGCATTAATTTGGATTATAGATCAATTTTCCACACGTAATAAGGAAGATTACACTATGTCAGATGTTATTTTGGAAATGCGTAATATTACTAAGGTTTTCCCCGGCGTGAAGGCGCTTGATAATGTGAGCTTTGGTGTTCGTGAGGGAGAGATCCACGCCCTTGTAGGTGAAAATGGCGCTGGAAAATCAACGCTGATGCAGATACTAAGCGGTGTTCATCCCTATGGTACATATGAGGGCACGATCTATTTTAAGGGAAAGGAATGCCAATTTCGGAATATTACACAATCTGAAGATGTTGGTCTAGTCATTATTCATCAAGAGTTAGCACTTGTTCCTTTCCTTTCAATTGTCGAAAACCTTTTTCTTGGAAATGAGCAAGGAAATTTTGGCGTCATTGATTGGACTGAAGCAATTTCAAAGTCTAAAGGTCTTTTAGAAAAAGTTGGGTTGCAAGAATCCCATTCGACTTTGATTAAGGATTTAGGGGTCGGGCAGCAGCAATTGGTTGAAATTGCTAAGGCTTTAGCAAAAGAAGTACAACTGTTAATTTTGGACGAACCAACGGCTTCCCTGAACGATAGCGATAGTGAAAAGCTGTTAAATCTACTACGCCAATTTCGGAAAAATGGGATTTCATCAATTTTAATTTCGCACAAGCTTAGTGAGGTTTTAGAAGTGGCAGATTCAATCACCATCCTAAGAGATGGTGCGACAATCGAAACTTTAGACTGCCGTAAAGATGAAATCAATGAGGACCGTATTATCCGGGGAATGGTAGGGCGCGATTTGACAGACCGCTTCCCTGAACGCAATGTAGATATCGGAAAAACCATTTTCGAAGTGAAAGATTGGAATACGTATCATCCACTTCAGGATGATCGGAAAGTCTGTGATAATATCAATATCTTTGTCCGTGAAGGTGAGGTTGTCGGTATTGCCGGATTAATGGGCGCTGGAAGAACGGAATTGGCAATGAGCATTTTTGGCCGTTCTTATGGAAAGGATATCAGTGGAACGGCTTATAAATATGGTAAAGAAATTGATGTGAGCACTATCGAAAAGGCAATTTCTAACGGCCTGGCATATGCAACAGAAGATCGAAAAGCCTATGGATTGGTACTGATTCACCCGATCAAGGATAATATTTCGATTGCTAATTTACAAGCGGTTTCTGATCGAGGGGTGATTGATGAACCCAGAGAGCTCTCCATGGTCAGAGAATTTCGGGGTAAGCTTGACATCAAGTGCTCCAGTATCCTGCAAAAAGCACTGAATCTTTCAGGTGGGAATCAACAGAAAGTGGTCCTCAGCAAATGGTTATTTGCCAATCAGGATATTTTATTCCTTGACGAGCCAACGCGAGGCATTGATGTCGGTGCCAAATACGAGATTTATAACATCATCAACCAATTGGCAAGCGAAGGTAAAGGGATTATTCTTTTATCTTCTGAACTACCTGAGATATTAGGTATTTGTGATCGAATTTACGTCATGAGTAAAGGCAAAATCGCTGCTGAAATTCAGGCTAGTGAAGCAACCCAAGAAAAAGTTATGAAATATATCATGAACAACAATCGAGGTAACTAATCATGAAAACACTGTTAACTTTCTTAAAGAAAAACATTCGGGATTATGGCATTTTAATCGCATTAATTGTGATTATTGTATTCTTCCAAAATAGGACCGGTGGCATCTTGTTAAGGCCGATTAATATCACAAATCTGGTTCTACAGAATAGCTACATTGTTATTATGGCTTTGGGTATGTTATTAGTCATTGTGGCTGGGGGCATTGACCTGTCTGTAGGTTCGATTGCTGCTTTTATCGGTGCTGTTGCAGCTGTATTTATGGTTCGATATAACATCCACTGGTTTATCACCATTTTACTTTCACTTATCCTGGGTGGTTTGATCGGTGCATTTCAAGGATATTGGATATCTTATGCAAATATTCCCTCTTTTATTGTTACCTTAGCTGGCATGTTAGTATTCCGTGGTTTGACCCTTGTGATGCTTCAAGGAGAAGCTGTGGGACCATTTCCAGTCCCGTTTCAGAGGTTAAGTTCGGGCTTTATCCCTGACTTCTTTGACTATGAGGGGGTCCACCTTACAACAATATTGATTGGTCTGTTGCTCTCAATTTTTATTGTAGGTTTTGATCTGATAAATCGGAAAAAGCAAAAACGGTATGGCTTTGAAGTCATTCCGTTTTATTTGATGATTATTAAAGACATCATTATTGTCGGTGCTGTGATGGGCTTGTGTTATTTAATGGCCTCATATAAAGGTCTGCCAACTGTCCTTATCATATTGTTTGTGTTGGTTATCTTGTATGCTTTTGTTACCAGTCAAACTGTGATCGGCAGGCGAATCTATGCCATGGGTGGAAATGTGAAAGCTGCAATGCTTTCTGGTGTCAACACAAAACGTTTACTATTTCTGACATTTGTAAATATGGGTGTGCTTGCAGCCCTGGCAGGTTTAATTGTTGCTGCCCGATTGAATGTCGCCACGCCCAAAGCGGGAGATGGCTTTGAATTAGAAGTCATCGCAGCTGTCTTTATCGGCGGGGCATCAGCGACTGGTGGTGTGGGGAAAATCATTGGCGCAGTTGTTGGTGCATTTATGATTGGTGTGATTAATAATGGCATGTCGATTTTAGGTATTGGGATCGACTGGCAGCAAGCGATCAAAGGTTTTGTTTTGTTGTTAGCCGTTTTGTTTGATGTCTACAACAAGAAAAGATCATCTTCATAATTTAGGTATTCACACACCAAAAATTGACATGTTTGTTTTGTTTAGAAGTTCAATATTGGTGCCTGGATGTGTTAACACGGAGATATCGATTAACGTTAAAATGAATATTCCCACTGAGGGCGTTAAGCATAACTTGAATCAATACAAAAGGTAATGTGTGCAGATCTAATTATAGTAGTTATCACACAAAGGTTGATTATGAAAATGAGTCACAATGAAATTAAAAACGCCATTGAAAAAAGCAATACCATACTTGGCATCGAGTTAGGCTCAACGCGTATCAAAGCGGTGTTGGTTGACGAAAACCACCAGCCGATTGCTTCGGGAAGCCATGGTTGGCAGAACCAATATAAAAACGGGGTCTGGACTTACAGCCTTGATGATGTATGGCGTGGTGTGCAGGACTGTTTTCAAGACCTTTCTAAAGCTGTGTCAGATCAATATCACACCTCCCTCCAAACCGTTGGTGCGATTGGTTTTAGCGGGATGATGCATGGTTACCTGGTGTTTGATCGGGATGGAAATTTGCTCGTCCCGTTTCGCACCTGGCGTAACACGATTACAGGACAGGCATCATCAGAATTGACGGCGGTGTTTAATTTCAATATTCCTCAACGCTGGAGTATCGCTCATTTGTACCAGGCGATTATCAATAAAGAACCTCATGTCAGGGATATCAGTCATCTGACCACCTTGGCGGGCTATGTACATTGGCAACTGACCGGTGAGAAGGTCTTGGGGATTGGGGAGGCTTCAGGGGTATTCCCAATCGACAGTAAAACCGATGATTACGATGCCAACATGTTAAAGCTGTTTAACGAGCGGATCGTTGAAGAAAATCTCCCATGGAAACTCGAGGAAATCCTACCAAGAGTCCTTATGGCTGGGGAGGCTGCCGGGTTATTGACCGAAGCGGGAGTCAAACTTTTAGATCCTATGGGCCAACTGCAATCCGGCATTCCACTTTGCCCACCAGAGGGTGATGTTGGTACGGGTATTGTTGCCACCAATAGTGTTGCTGAGCGAATGGGGAATGTATCCGCTGGGACATCCGTATTTGCCATGATTGTATTGGAAAACCCCCTATCAAAGATCTACCCCGAGATTGATTTGGTGACGACCCCCACTGGAAAACCGGTCGCAATGGTGCATAGTAATAACTGCACCTCTGATTTAAACGCCTGGGTTGGATTGTTCCAAGAATATTCTGATTTATTAGGTACAAAAGTTACTGAATCCCAATTGTTTAAAACCCTGTATCAACAAGCGCTTGTTGGTGATCCGGATGGCGGGGGGTTGCTTGCTTATAACAGCATTTCTGGAGAACACCTTCTTGGCCTTGAGGAGGGGCGTCCATTATTTGTAAGGATGCCCGAAAGCCGTTTCACACTGGCGAACTTTATGCGTACGCATCTTTTTTCTGCACTGGGGGCATTAAGGATTGGATTGGATATCCTTTTTGAACAAGAGCAAGTAGAGATTGACCAAATCCTTGGTCATGGTGGATTTTTCAAAACTGAGCTGGTGGGTCAGCGGATGATGGCGGCAGCAATGAAGGCCCCTGTTTCTGTCATGGCGACTGCCGGCGAGGGCGGGGCTTGGGGGATGGCTTTACTTGCCGCTTACATGATCCATAAAACAGAAGGTGAGCTTCTGGAGGCTTATCTTGCAAACAAGGTTTTTGCAGGAAAACAAGAGATGACAATTGCTCCCGATCAGGATGATGTTGCCGGTTTTGAGGCTTTCATGAAACGCTATAGAGATGGGCTTAAAATAGAAAGAATGGCTGTGGAGGCGCTTCGCTGATATGTTAGAGAAATTGAAGGAACGGGTATTTTGTGCAAATCAGATGCTACCCCAGCATAACCTGGTAACCTTTACCTGGGGCAATGTATCAGGAATTGACAGGGATCAGGGGCTGATGGTTATCAAACCTTCGGGAGTAACATACGAAGCAATGCAGGTTGAGGATATGGTGGTTGTTGATTTGGAAACAGGTCAAGTCGTTGATGGTGAGTTGAAACCGTCCTCCGACACACCCACACACCTTGAGCTTTATAAGGCTTTTGTGAACGTCGGAGGGATATGTCACACCCACAGCCGGTGGGCAACGATCTTCGCTCAGGCTGGGCGTGGAATTACACCCCTTGGTACAACACATGCTGATTATTTTTATGGCGAAATCACCTGTACTCGAAAGATGACTAATGCAGAGATCGCGGGTGATTACGAAAAAGAGACCGGGTTGTTGATTGTGGAAACTTTCAAGGATATGGATGCTGATGCCATCCCCGCTGTGTTGGTTAACAGCCATGGGCCGTTTGTGTGGGGCGTCGACCCCTTGGATGCTGTCCATATGGCCGTGGTTTTAGAGGAGATCGCTTTCATGAATTATCATTCCGAGAGGCTTACGCCGGGCCTTTCTAAGATCCAGGATGCACTATTGGACAAGCACTACCTAAGAAAACATGGCGATAACGCCTATTATGGCCAGAAATAAAAGTTGTAAAAGGAGATTATTAAATGATTGATCTTAAATCTTATGAGGTTTGGTTTGTCACGGGGAGCCAGCATCTGTATGGGCCTGAAACTCTAGCGCAAGTAGAAGAGCATTCGCGCGAAATTGTTTCAGCCTTAGGTGTTTCAGACGCTATTCCAGTGAATGTGGTTTTTAAACCAGTTTTAACCACGCCAGATGCCATCCAAAAGCTATGCCTGGAAGCCAATTCTTCAAAGAATTGCATTGGTCTGATCATCTGGATGCATACTTTTTCACCTGCAAAAATGTGGATTGGAGGTCTTTCGATTCTTAAGAAACCTTTTGTTCACTTACACACGCAATTCAACCGGGAGATCCCATGGGGTGAGATTGATATGGATTTCATGAATCTTAATCAATCCGCACACGGCGACCGGGAATTTGGTTTTATATGTACTCGGTTGGGAATAAATCGCAAGGTCATCGTTGGTTTTTGGCAGGACAATAATGTTCAAAAAGAACTTGGTGCCTGGACCCGAGCAGCCTGCGGCTGGCACGATATGCAGAATTGTCGGATAGCCCGCCTGGGTGATAATATGCGGGATGTGGCAGTGACGGAAGGAGATAAGGTTGAAGCACAAATTCAATTAGGCTACCAGGTATATGGGTATGGTATTGGGGACCTGGTGGTAAAGATTGAACAGGTCGCAGATGAGGAAATTGATAAACTGATTGCTGAATACAAGGACTTATATGTTCTGTCATCCGATTTGATGAGCGATGATACACAACATCAATCTCTACGTGAAGCGACCCGGATTGAACTGGGGTTACGGCGGTTTATTGAAGAAGGAGAATTTAAAGCTTTCACAACCACCTTTGAAAACTTGCATGGTTTGGTGCAATTGCCCGGGTTAGCGGTGCAGCGGCTGATGGCCGATGGAATTGGGTTTGGGGCAGAAGGGGATTGGAAAACTTCCGCCCTGGTGCGGGCGATGAAAGTGATGAGTGCTGGATTAAAGAAGGGTACCAGTTTTATGGAGGACTATACTTACCATTTCAGTCCAAATGGGGATAAAGTCCTTGGTGCCCATATGCTTGAGATTTGTCCATCGATTGCTGCCGATCAACCCAAATTGGATATCCTGCCTCTCTCAATTGGTGGAAAAGCTGACCCGGCACGTTTGATCTTTAACGCCAACCACGGGCCAGCGGTTGCGGCGTCGCTTGTCCAAATGGATTCACGATTCAGATTGATTGTGAATGAGGTTGATGTCATCGCCACAGAAGCACCGCTACCGAAGCTGCCTGTTGCCCGTGCGTTTTGGTCACCCAAACCTGATTTAAAGACTGCTGCAGCAGCCTGGATCTATGCGGGCGGTGCCCATCACACCAGTTTTAGCTTTGATGTAGACACAGAGCAGTTAAGTGATTTTGCAAGAATAGCTGGGATTGAATTTTTGTTGATCAATGAAGACACAACAGTAACTGATATTGAAAAGGAAATCCGATGGAATGAAATGTATTATTCCTTGAAAGGGAGATTCTGAATCGAATTATTCTAAAATAGAAGCGGTTGATGAATAATTGTCAACCGCTTTTTTAAATTAGGCCCGAGAATAATTTATCTTGATTGCGTCATTCTTCCGCATGGGCCTGGATGTCGAGGGGGTGAGAATTTTGGGATCCATCAGCATGTCAAATTTTCGATAGGCTTTTGTTGCGTGTTCGATGTTGACCTGTAGCAGGGGCGAATGTATGTTTCTTCCACATCAGCATCCGTTATGATGACGGTGCATCCGTTGCGTAAGGTTTTAAAAGTAAAGACATCATCTGCTTGGAGATCAGGTTGAAATTCCTCCATCGAGCAGAAGAAATGCGCTTAAGTCAAGATGCAGGATTTTACTCATCATCAGTGTCATAATATAAAAGACGATTTTCGTAAATTTCTCTAATGGTATCTTCGATCGGCTGGTCTTCCACCGAGAGGTCCTTTATGCGGTAATTTTCCGACAGGCGGCGGATAAGGGCTGAGGCTGAAACTGACCGCCGCTGGAAGCTGTAGTGAATGTTTACCCCATTTCGGTAGATAATATCGGCGCCATCAAGGGTGGGGCTGGGATATTCTTCGGCGAATTCGACGTTCAGCAGCCGCCTGCCCCCAAAGGTTTCCAGGAGGTCCGCCAGTTTGCCATTAAACAGAATCCTTCCATGATCGATAATCATAACCCTTTCGCATAGCCTGGCTATATCCGAGATGTCATGAGTTGTCAGCAGGATGGTCGTGTGCCTCTCCTGATTGATGTACTGAATAAACTCCCGGATTCGTCGTTTGGCGATCACGTCCAGACCAATCGTGGGTTCATCGAGGAAAACCAATGACGGATTATGCAGGAAAGCGGCGCAAAGATCTGCGCGCATCCTTTGGCCCAGTGACAGGGCGCGGACAGGGGTATTGATGAAATGATCGAGCGCAAGAATTTCACGGAATAGCCCAAAATTTGACTGGTAAAGGTCTTCGGGAATCTGGTAAATATGTCTGAGCAGGTCCAGCGAATCGGTCAGGGGAAGGTCCCACCAGAGGGTGGTCCGCTGTCCAAACACTGCGCCGATATCCCTGACGTACCTTTTGCGCTCTTTCCAGGGAATATGACCGTTTGCGATCACTTCACCCGCAGATGGGACGAGCAGCCCGGTCAGGATTTTGATGGTTGTGGACTTGCCGGCACCGTTAGGGCCGATATATCCCACCAATTCTCCGGGATGGATATCGAAACTGATGCCATCCACGGCATGGGTCAAATCGTATTTACGGTCAAATAAATTCCGCAATGCGCCTAAATAACCTTTGTGATTGCGATAGACCCTGAAGGTCTTATGCAGGTCCCGAACATGAATCATTGATTTCATAGCTAACTTCCTGAACTTTGATAATTCCTGATCCCAAACCGCCAGAAGCGGAGTGCAAGCCAGAGCATTAACATGGCGATTACCGGCGCAAGAAAGGAAACAAACGCTGGCGCGTTGAGGGGGTCCGGTTTGCCAAGCAGATAAACAGCCGGAAAATAGCTGAGAAAAATGGATGGGACTAGATAGGTGAAGATCATGCGGATGGGACGGGGGAAAATGTGCATGGGGTAGGACATGACTTCAGCGCCGCCATAGGTGAAAATATTGAGGATTTCAAGACGTTCCATAGTCCAGAAGGTGGTGGTGGCGCCGATGATGAACAGGCTTCCGAAAAACAGGATTTGACTTATCGAGAGGAGGGGGACGTAGAGAATTTTTAAAAGGCTCCAATCCAGCTGGATCCTGCTAAGCCCGAACAGAAAGATGAGGAGGCCTTCCGCCATCCTTCCAAGCCGGCGGATGACAAAGCGGGATCCAAGGACCTGGAGGGTAATATTGGCTGGCCGCAGGAGAAGCTGGTCAAATTGGCCCTTGCGGATTATCGGGCCGAAGGAGTCATAATCAAAACCGCTGAAGACCATGTCCATGGTGCCGAAACTGAATTCGGTGATCCCCCAGATGAAAGCGACCTCGCCAAGGGTCCAGCCGCCGATGCTTTCGAACCTGGTCAGGGTGAGCGCGAAGGCGACAAAAAAGAATCCCAGAATCAGCGCGGAACTGAGCAGATCCATGATAAATGAAAGGGGGTATTGGAGTTGAGAATGGATTTGGACCCGATACATGCGGGCCAACAGACGTAAGGCGTGAATCACATTACCCTCCCTGGATCACCAGTTTACGGACGCCGCGGGACAGGATCCATTGATCCAGCAGGAGTAACAGGATGATCCAGAAGACCTGGATCAGAATGCCCTGGAGCAGTTCTTTTCCTGTTATAAGGCCCAGGAAGATTTCTATTGGGATGTAGACACCGGCCCCAAAAGGCGTCAACCGGGCGAACTGCGCCAGCCAGCGGGGAAAGAGGGCCAGCGGCAGAAAGAAACCGGAAAATGTCCAGCTCATGCCAAAGACAAACCGTCCGATCCCCAAAGCGTTTGGCGTCCAGAACGCAGCCAGGTTGACCATAAACCGCCAGGAGAAGCTGATCAGGAGGGCAAAGAAGATGGAGAGAATGAAAGCCAGCCATTGCAGAAATGAACCGGGAAGCGTGATGTTGTAGAACAAGGCAAAGACCAGAAAGAGCGGCAGGCTCCGGATCAACAATGCGCCAAACGCCCGGCCGATGTCAATCCCAAGCCAATAGGTGAAAAAATTGAGCGGGCGGAGCAGATCTGCACCGATCTGCCCATCGTAGACGGTTTGCATCATATCGAACCAGTGGAAGAAACTCAGATAGCCGATCAGGGTCTGGGTCAGGCCGGCATAAGTGACCGCGCCCTGGACCGTCAGGCCATTGACCGCTTCTCGTTCATTGAAGAGCGCAATGAGGACGGACGCGCGAAAGAAGGCGAACATCAGGTTGGTCAACAGGCCTGAGATATTCGCTGCGCGATAGGTGAGCTGACGCCGGAAGGACGTCCGGATCGTTGCCAGGAATGGTGACATGAGATTGATTTTCTATGGCGGGCAAGCAAAAGTGAATTATATCATACAGGATTTGGGGTGATCCTCAAATCACTCAAGATTCAGGACAATCGCAAAGGCATTCGTTTCAATAAGTACATTTACACGCATTTTCCATCGCCCTCGCCCCACTCTTAGGGCCGTTTCCGGTAAATTCCTTCTCCTTTCTCCCCACTAGTCACCGCAAAGCAATCCGGATATCATGACGGTTTTTTATCCTCATCTGTGCTCAAGTCCTTCAAGGCCTTTCACACCTTGTCTGGATTCCAATGGGGCTCCCCATCTGAGACTGCTTCGGCGGCCTGGCGGCCTTCTCTCAGTGACAAACCAATGTGCCATTGCGAGCGCAGCGAAGCCATCTCGTTTTTACGCCATCTCCTGGAGTGAAGCGGAACACCCGCAGGGAGCCAGGGGAAGCTGTCTGCGAAACAAACTGATGGGGTGAAAGTGGAGGCTATCAGCCACCTCATCCGGCGCTGCGCGCCACCTTCTCCTCAAGGAGAAGGCATAATAAATCGGGTGTGTAAAGAGAGGTGTGCGCCCTATGTCTGTGACAAATAATCAGTACCCCATGAGTTCGTTCTGTGAGGAAACGGTGTGATTGAATAATCGCTGAGAACCGCACGGTTTCTTATAATGGGTTCTTGTTTAGGCGAAGCAGACTGACGAGGTGAAGAAAAGGCTGAAGCAAATGACTTTGCGATTGCCTTGCCCAGGATTTACTATGAGGCGTCAAGAATTTAGTGCAACGAATGAAGGGATAAAATCATTCGTATGCAAACAAGAAAATATCAACGACTCACAAATGATGAACGAGAAGAAATAAGCCGAGGCCTTGCGCAAGG
>Ga0334898_1002465_pt1 | contig 16914 bp, 21 predicted proteins | sample GraSluR3_MG_10_FD_207228 | JGI IMG/M metagenome (GOLD analysis project Ga0334898, IMG submission 207228) | Sludge microbial communities from methane-producing bioreactor in Wageningen University, Netherlands - Granular Sludge_3_08-R3 | ecosystem: Engineered > Bioreactor > Anaerobic >... | reverse complement strand
TGATAGTGCAGAAAGGGAGAAGAGCAAGCGAAAGACAGATACCATGATTCTTGCTCAAGCTGCTTGCGAAAAGGCAGATGAGTTGATTACTAACGACAGAGGGTTTATTAAGCTCGCAGGAAAGCTGTATGAAGCAAGAAAGTGCAAAGTAACAGTGACTGACATTCCAGAGGATCCGCAGATAGATATTGAGGAATTTATGTAGCAGAGATAGTGGACAATTGAAAGACAATTGAGTGTATAGATAAAAGCCCCGGTTTATGGGAAAATGCGGCAGGATGCCGCATCTACCATGAGCCGGGGCTTTTTGTTTTGGGGATTAAAGCGACAAGATGTCGCTTCTACAAATAGCAAGTTTTAGTAGTGGACAGGGTATGTGGTATTAAGTAAGGTGGTTGCAAGGCATTGGGATAAGCAGTGCTGACAAGAGATAATGAGGCATGATGTTGTGATTATACTAAAGCGACAAGATGCCACTTTTACAATAATGCGACAAGATGCCAAATCTACAAAGAGGAAAGGAGGCGAGTGAGATGGGCGCGAGATTACCGATGAGTGTGGAGAAGATCCTTGAGGTGAACAATCTGCCAAAGAATATGGCACAGAATACATTGTGGTCGGGACAGCATAAACTTGCGATTGAGCGGGTGCGGGGCTTGATCACGGAGGACTACATGAGCTATTTGGAGAGTGGCGAAGGCGAAGGCTACAGCGAAGCTGACGGCATTGCCGGGGAGATAGCGGTGGGAATGATCACGTATAATCTGATGATGCCGTGCATGAATTTGCATACAGTGGGCAAGGGATTTGTGAAGCGTACGGGGATTGAGGATAATGCGACGGAGCTGCTAAAGCCGGGGGAGCTGACGGAGTATCGGCATATGCTGGAGAGGCAGGCTTTGGAGAGCGTGACAAAGCATTTAAGTGAAGCCGGGAGATTGCGATTGAGGGAGCTGAGAGGTAAGAGCGGATATCGGGTGAGATTGATAGGAGGGCTGGACTGATGAAGGGTTTGGCGGAATATCGGCAGACGCTATTGGAGGCGCTGGCAGCGGAGTGTGGCGGGCAGGTGTATTTGAGGCAGGACGTGATTCCGCGGGAGTATCCCTGTGGCGGTTATGAATTTAGGGGATTTGAGCGTGAGGGTATGACGGACAGCGGTTGCCAAGGATATTTTAAGTTCAATTTGTATTTGGTGGAAGAGGTGACGGATTATGGGAACAATGGAGATACGTACATCAGTGGCAGTGCGAACGAGGTGGATGGCAGTGAGCGGATCTGGGAGAGGGCGGAGAAGCTTTCAAAGCGGTTGAAGGTGCAGCGGATAGGAACGGAGCGGATCGAGGTGTATCCGATGGAAGGGGACGCGGGCCGGGAATTGGTGGCGGCGCGGCTGGAAGTGGCGTGTAAATATAGATATTAGTGGTGGATAGGATGAATGAATTTGATGAGCTGGCCCGGCGGATCGTAGGGAGCTACAGGAAGAGGCTGGACTCTGTGGGAAAACATCTAGAGGGTCAACTAATCAAAGAGGCGAGCAAGCGTAAGATCCGGGCAAAGGGTGACTTTATCAACAACATGAGCCATGAGGTGAGCGAGACGAAGACGGGCTTGATCTTACGGCTGGGCAGCCGGGTGGATCATGCGAAGTATGTATTGGGCGGTAAGGTGCCGAGTTGGACACCGATAGCGCCGCTTTTGGAGTGGATCGAGGACAGGAAGATAGTATGGTGGGATGGGAACAGGAAGATGAAGGACAAAGAGATAGCATTTTTGATAGCGCGGAAGCATAGTAGGCAAGGGATAGAAGAGCGCAATATCGTACGCGATGTGGTGGACAGGCGCGAGGGCTGGATCCGGCGGCAAGTGGCGAGCATGGGAGGCAAGGGATGAGAGTGATGAAGATAGCGGGTAAGCGTTGTGGCTTTGTGAGCATCGATGAGCTGATGGAAGGCTACCGGGGCGAGGCGGTTGCTCGGGGGAAAGCGGCGCAGGTGATGATATTGGCGAAGAGCGCCGGGGAGGAGAGCGAGCTGAAGCGGGTGATGAGCCAGAAAGCGATAATTCCACCGGTGAATATGCTGAGGATGCTGCAGCTGATGGACATAGACGGATATCACAGCGGAGCGTGCAATGCGATCGCAGATGGGGCGGTGATGCACGTGCGGTGTAAGAACGGGAATGTGGCGGACTGGATAGTGAAGAGCCAGAATCAGATGAATCTGACGCGTCTCTTGCGGAGCTGCGTATTGCATTTGCAGGCCTGTGGTAATGGATTTCTTTTGAAGCTAAGGGACCGGCAGGGAAAGTGGGTAGGTTTGGAGCTGCTTTTACCGCAGGAGATAGAGATACGGCATAATGTGGACGAGAATGGCTTTTTGAGGCCGAATTATGTGCAGATCCGGGACAGTAAGCAATTGCCTATTCTGAACCGCGATGTGATACATATCAAGAAGCCGACGTATAAGAGCAGTGTGTGGGGCTTGAGTTCGCTGCCTGTGGCGCAGGGGATTGAGACCTTGAAAGAGATAAAGGCTTTGGATTATAACAACTTTAGGAATGGGCTATTGATAGACTATTTCATCCTGGTAAACGGGGGTAGTTTGAGCGAGAGCGAGAGTGATGAGGATGGTGTGTATAGCCGGATAGAAGAGATGCTGATGGAGGCGAAGGGCACAAAAGGGGGACACAGTTCGATTCTTTTGGAAAGTGATGATCAAGGGGTGAAGATAGATCTGGTGCCACTGCGGCAGGGTACGCGGGATGGCGACTTTCAGAATTTGAAGAGCGACATCCGGGACGAGATGCTGGCGTATCACCGGGTGCCAAAGCGGATTATAGCGCAGGCGACGGCTGGTCAGCTGGGAGGAGACAACAACAGCGACATGATTCTATTTCATAATATGGTGCTAAAGCCGATCCAGGATGATATAGCGGAGCATTTGAGTGAGGAATTTGCGGAAGAATATGGCTGGAGTGTGGATAATGAGGACTGGGATTTTGGGAATTTACCAGGCGTTTTTGAGAGTGAAGAGGAGCGGGCGTTTAAGCTATGAGGTTGTGTGGTTGTAGGGTTTTAGGGTTTTGGGGTTTAGAGGTAGAATGCGACAAGATGTCAGATCTATATTCACACGGCAAGATGCCGTGTCTACACTTAAGCGACAAGATGTCGCGGCTACAATTAGTAAGTTTTAGTAATGGACAAAGTAAGTAAGCTGGAGAAAATAGTAAACAAAGGGCTGTGTTACAGTCGAGAAAGAGATAAGGAGAGTAGGAAGATGGGTATCTTCAAGAGTAGACAGAAGGTGATCCGTAAGAGTGAGCTTATGGATGTGGAAGTAGAGCTGATATCTCTGCTATTTGACGATGTGAAGCCGGCGAATGGCAAGGGTTATCTGGTAAAGATGCAAGGTGGCAAGGACGTGAGGATGGCCTTGAAGAGCAGCTGCATGAAATTTAAGGCAGCAGATGGTGATAAGGGCTTGGTGTATGTGACGATCATGGAGCCTGGCGTGAAAGACGCGCATGGAGACACCTATAGTGTGGATACGGTGCGTAAGGCGATGGAGAAGGCTGCAGAGCGGAATATATTCCGTGCCTTTGACAAGAATCACGACATGCAGGTAATCGAGGATGTGGTGATGGTGGAGAGTTTTCAGCTGACGAAGGCTGATGAGCGCTTTCCAGACGCCAAAGAGGGCAGCTGGGTAGGAGTCTTGAAATTTAAGAAAGACAGCGAGAGCTGGCAGAAGGTGAAGGCCGGTAAGTTCAACGGAGTGAGCATCTTTGGCAGAGCCAAGGAAGGAGAATCCGGAGATGAAGAGAAGGCAACGGCGAAGGCATTGGTAGGTGAGCTGAGGCAGCTTGCTGAGGAGCTGAAGGCTTCCGGCGAGGAAGCCGCGGCGGAGAAGCTGACGGCGAAGCTAAGTGAGCATGAGCCGGAGAATGAGAAGGCCGAGGAGGTGATGAAAGCAATGCGGGGGATACTGACGGAGATAGGCGAGAGCATCAAGCGCGCAGTGAGCCCGACGATAAAAGAAGAGGGAAAGGAAATGGCAACGGTGAAGAAGAGCATGGTAGGGATTGAGGTAGCGATAGATCCGGGCAAGAAGGAGCTTTACAAGAGTTTTGCGAGTCTGGACAGCGGGAAATCGATGTCTCTATTTACGGACAGTCTGGGTAAGCAATTTATTGACCAGACATTGCAGGATCCTGATGATGACACATTGAGTGATCTGACGATCGCGCCGATCACGCGGCGGGGTAAGATCGACAAGGGTCTGATCGAGGACGTGATATTGTATAACACGGATGATGATGCGCGTGAGATGCTGGATCACAGTCACAGTGATCTGGGCTTTGATCCGCAGGAATTGGATGCAGACGTGAGCTTGAAGGAGAGCACTGCGGAGGACTATCGAGACTCTATGGGGGTGCAGGAATTTGGTGCTTACATGAATGCGAAGGTAGTAGGCGGGGTGAAGCAGGCGGTACGCCGGATAATCTTCAAGGGCGACCGGAGCGGAAGTGCGGCGATCAAGGCTATCGACGGGTATTTTGCGAAGGCTGAGGACAATGGCGACGTGGAGACAATCGACGGCAAGGGAGTATTGGGCAAGATCGACAATGCGATGCTGAGCTTTAGCGAGGAGACCTTGCAGTATAAGGACAAATTTGTAATCTATCTGACGGCGAGTGACAAAGAGGCCTTGATGCAGATGCGTAATGTGGACTTGAGTGATCAGGGTCGTTTGGTGCGCGACAAAGACAAGCTGTATCTGGATGGAGTGCCGGTGAAGAGCCGTCCACTTCCGAGCGGGCACATGATCATCGGATTGCCGAAGTTTTTGGTGGTAGGCTACATCAATGATGCGAAGCTGAAGCTGGAGCATAGCGGCAGTGATCACAGATATCACTGGTATCCGCGGATCACGTTGGACGTGAACTATGTGCGCGGGGGCTATGTGAAGTTTTTCCGCTTTGTGTCGAATCAGCCACCTGTGGCGAGCAATGTGGTAATCAGTGAAGACGGATTGAACACGGGAGACGTGCTTGAGGGCTTGTATGATTATCATGACAGCTATGGAGACAAGGAAGGCAGCAGCAGCTTCAGATGGTTGAGTGCGGCGACAGCAGGTGGAAGCTATAGTGCGATCAGCGGAGCGACCGGGCGCAGCTATGAGATTGCGGAAGGCGACGCGACGAAGTACATCAAGTTTGAAGTGACAGTGAAGGATGAGAACGGAGTGAGTGGAACTGCGGTGGTATCTGAAGCTGTGGGGCCCTGCACTGACGCGTGAGGGTAAGATGGCAGCCGGGGGATAGAGATCTTCCGGCTTGCCGCAAAAGGAAGATAAGGAGAGTATAAGATGGCACAGGAATTGACAAAACCGGGTCTGGCAGCGGAGGAATTGACGCTGGAGGACTTGATAGACGGGATGGAAGGCGGTCACGCCTATATCTCTGAAGGGGCAGGATTTGAGGATGAGACTGAGATGGCGACGGCGTTGGCAGATCAGACAGTGGTGGCAGCGCTGCTGGAATCGAGTTTTGAAGAATTTGGCACCTTCCAGGAAGAGGCATGGGATATACAGAGCACGGTGGAGCTGAAGAAGACCTATCACTTTGTGAAGCAGGGCAAGCGTAACACTGCGATTACCATGGGTTTGGCGGGCTTGAACAGCAAGGCCAAGAGCTGGCTGGAGAATAAGCTAAACCGGAATCCTCACACGATCATAATCCAGAGTACTGACAAGGATAAGCTCTTGGTATTCAACGGACTGAAGTGGGTAATGGAATGGAACAACAAGGTGGACGATTGGTTTAATGTGACTGTGAAGACAGAATTTAGCGGGACGACTAAGAACAAAGTGGTGATGCTGGAGTGTCCGGAAGGCACTGTGGGTTGAGGCAGCAGCGGGGCTGCGAGGCCCCGCTGATTTTACTGAAATGAGTGAGGTGTTTTCGTTAAAGCGGTTAGAAACCGCAATTGGCGCTACGGCGAGCGCCGGTACTACACTTAAGCGACAGGATGTCGCTTTTACGGAAGGGATAGAATTGGAGGAAGACAGTGGCGTGTGAGAAAGAGAAGGAATTGGAGAAGATCTTTAAGGAGATCTACGGTAATGGCCGGGAAGGGATGAAGGACAAGCTGGTGAAGGTGCAGGCGAATCTGAGGCTTAATACCTGGTTGACCGCATTGGTAGCCGGTGGTGTGATAAGTGCTGTAATCAAGGGGATCTTTGGGTGAGATAGATGCCGAGAGCGAAGCGTAACTACAGGGTGATTCGGGCATTAGCGCACAAGGCCTGGCGCGAGGGCGAGCATGACTTGGAGAAGCTGGCGGACAGTTTTAATCTGGGTGTGCGGACGATCGAGAAATGGAAGCGCGAGGATGACTGGCAGAGCACTGAAGTATCGACAGTGGAGCTTCATGCGCGGGTGGAGCGTTTGATATTGGAAGCGGAGTGTGTAGCGCTGGAGGATTACATCAAAGATCCTGAGAACAAAGAGAAGCAGAGTCTGGTGAACATGATCAAGCATCACAAGGAGCAATTTGCGCCGAGCAAGGAGCTAAACCAGTATGTGATCAAATTCATGCAGGGTGTGGTTGACTTTGCCATCGAGAACGGGCTGGAGGGATTGCGAGAGCAATTTCAGGAGCATGGGCGTGAGATAGCGGACTTTCTGCGGGTGAGTAATAATGGGTAGATTTACAAAAGAGCAGCTGAAGCAGATTGACAGCATCCTGCGTAGGAGACCGAGTGTAAAGCCCTTTGTGGGTGACAGTCCACAGCAGAAGCAGCGGCGCAAGGCGGCGGTGATGCGCAGGGACTGGAGTGGTTTCAGAGCTTTTTGTAAAACATATCTCCCGCATATCTTTACGCAGGAATTTCATGCGGATCACAGGTTGATGTTTGAAGAGGTGAGCAAGAACGAGCACGGGATCACGATAATCACGGGCTACCGGGGCTTGGGCAAGACCACCTTGATGGGGATAGCCTACAGTTTGTGGATGATCTGCACGGAGCAGGTGCAGTATGTGATTCACAGTGCGGCGCTGGAGCCGAAGGCGGTGAAGCGGAGCCGATACATCTGGAACGAGCTGATGAATAATGCGAGGATCCGATGGGATTATCCGAAGATGGAGCCGACGGACAGTATTTATAAGAGCTATCATCTGGCGAATGGCTGTATGGTGGAGAGTGCGACGATAGATCGAGACATCCGCGGGGATGTGAATCCACAGACGAGTAAGCGTCCTGACCTCATCGTATATGACGACATAGACAGGAGCAGTAACCGGGGTAATGCCAGGATAGGTAGAGAGCGTAGGGACAAGATCAAGGGCGACGGCTTGGGTGCATTGCCACCAAAGGGCGGGCGGATCGTGGTTTTGGGCAATGAGACGCACAAGAACTATGCTATCTCTCAATTTGCAGAGGAGATGGATCCGGCAAACAAGCGGGGTCATATCCGGCAGGATAGGAAGAGCTTTTTGCGGTTTGCGGTGGAAGATAAGCAGGGAAAGAGCAGATGGCCGGAGCAGTATAGTGCGGCGGACTTGGCGAACTTGAAGCGGCAGATGGGGCTGAGTACTTATCAGCGCGAGATGCTGGGCATGAAGGTGAGCGAAGGGACTATCTTCAAATATGATTGGTTTAAGTACTGGGTGAGGTTGCCAGGGAAGTACAGGGAGGTCTGGATGTATGCTGATCCGAGCTGGGGCGAGAAGGGCTGCTTTAAGGCGATCGTCATAATCGGCCTGGGGATGGACGGCAAGTATTACATGATAGACTTGTGGGCGGATCAATGCAGTAACATACTCTTTTATGAGCGATATGTACAGATGCACATGATGACTATGCGGCTAAAAGGGCGGAGCGCATTTGAGACGGTATATGGGCAGCATAAGCATCTGAAGGACATGGACGAATATTGCGAGCGAGAGGGGCTGAACCCGATATCGCATTGGATCAAGAGGATCAACACGAAGCAATCGAAAGCAAGCAGGATAGAGGCATTGGATACTGTGATAGAGAGCGGTAGCCTGCTGATGTGTAAGAATGAATATACAGAGGATTTATTGAGCCAGTTTTTGGACTATCCGGATGGATATGACGACATTCCGGATGCTGTAGCGGGCTGTATGGAGCGATTTAGCGGGTACAGCAAGCGTAAGGCGCGGGTGCGGAAGCTGAGGTATTAGAGATGATCACACGGCAAGATGCCGTGTCTAATTTGATGCGACAGGGTGTCGCATATACGGACAAAAGTAAAAGAAGGAGAAAGAGATGAGAGCACGGATTGTAATGATCGTACTGGTAGTGCTAATGGCAATGCCCTTGATGGCTGCGGATGTATCCGGAGGATTTGAGGGTTTTTGGCTGGGCGAGTTTATGATGGGGCTTTATGCCGCTGTGGCCGCGATCGTGGCGGTATTTGTGGGCCGGAAGTATCTGAAAAAGACCTGGGTATTTGAAGACACACATGAGGCATTTAAGCGATATATACGATTGATATTAAATGCGAGCAGTAAGAGTGGCAATGAGCAGGAGCAGTATTTGAAGCATGAGGTGGAGAAGCTGCCGGAGAAGATACAAACGGTGGTGGCTAAGAAGCTGAATTGTGAACCTAAAGCGGCAGTACAAAAGGTATATGACAATTTGACGGAGGATGCCAGAGCCGAGGGCGTGGAAGACGGTAGTGGCTGGCTGAAGCAGATGGTGACGGGCTTGGGTCAGGCTGCAGTGGGCGGCTTGGCGAAGAGCTTGGCGAGCGGGCTTTTGAGGAAGCTGTGAGCAAGGAGAGCAGGAGTATCGGCGGCGAGGGAGCCGCCGATACCACAAGCGATAGCGGTGTTTTGGCGATTGGCGTATTGGCGCTACGGCGAGCGCCGGTACTACACTTAAGCGACAAGATGTCGCTTCTACACTGAGGGAGGTAAGAGATGAGAGTATATACTAATATAAAGACATTGGCGAAGGTAGAGCGTCTTTTGGCGGAGCTGGGAGTCTTGGACGCATTGTATGGCAAAGACAGTGGCGGCAAGGAGAAAGTGGGGCTGGATGGCCTTTTGCAGGGTCTTTTGCATGGGGGTAAGCTGCAGGAGCTGATGGAGATCATCACGCGGGACTCTGATACAGACTTTGAGGAGATGGAGCTGAGCCAGGTGCGGGAGATATTATCGAGTTTTTTTACCGGTATCTTGGCGTTCTTGCCCGATGTGATGCGGGCAAACGTGGAAAGGGCGTTTCAAATGGCAGGCAGGGAAAACGCGGAGATGCCTTTTTGAGGTATATCTGGGTATTGAAGCGCATGGGGCTATGGGATGAAGAGATGGAGCTGGACGAGGCCGAGCGGATGATGGGCTGGCAGCAGGAGCTTGAGCGCAGACAAAGGTAAGCGGAGGATATAGAGATGGCAGACAGTTTGAAGATGGTATTATCGATCGATACACGGGCAGCGAAGGAATCGCTGAAGCTGATCCGCGACTACTTTAGTGATCTGCGAAATCTGCTGAAGGATCCCGAGGAGTATGAGCTGGCGACGAAAGAGGCAGAGGGCAAGCTGGACTCCTTGGAGGCTCAGATGGATGCGCTAAGCGACGTGGAGGTAAGCATCGATGCAGACAGCAGTGGAGCTGAGAGTGCTGCGGGAGATGCAGAAAGCGCGATCGAGGAAGTGCCGGAAGAGCATCATACACAGTTTGGTGGTGACGGAGGCGGACTGGACGGGATAATCGGTCAATTGCGGGATGGATTTGACGGGTTGACCGGCAGTTTGGCGCAATATGGTCTGGCTCTAAGCGGAGTGGTGCAGGCTTATGGGATGCTGAAAGGGGCGATGGGTGGCTTGGTGAGCGCCAGTAATCAGCAGGAGATGGCGGAGACGAGGCTGACGGCATCGCTTCAGCAGCGGGGCATGGCTGCAGAAGGCTATATAAATCAACTCAAGAGCCTGGCGAGTGAGGTTCAGGGCGTGACCACGATCGGGGATGAGGCTTCTCTGGAGCTGATGAATACAGCGATCCAAATGGGGATAGGCTTTGATGACATGCAGGAGAGCCTGACGGGAGCGATAGGCTTGACTAAGGCATTTAGTGGAGCCGGGCTGACGATGGAGACAGCGATAAAGGGCATTGCTTTGGCTCAGGAAGGGGAGTATTCGCAATTGCAGCGGTATATACCGGCACTGAGGAGCGCGCAGACAGAGACCGAGAAGATGACGATTTTGAAGGAGGCGATGGCGAATGGATTTGAGCTGGCGAAGGCAGAGGCGGAGAGCGGAGCCGGGGCATTGGAGCAGTATCAGAACGCCGTGGGGGATCTGTATGAACTGCTGGGATCACTAATCAAAGGAGTATTGATACCTTTGGTTAAGAGCTTGAAGACTGCAGTAGAGTGGATACAAAAGAACAAAGAGATCATAGTGGCGCTGGGTGCCAGTGTGGTAGCCTATATGGGGTATTTGGTGCTATTAAATCTCAAGCTGGTGATATTGACGGCGCAGCAGGTGGCCTACAACGTAGCTGCGGCAGTAGGGAATGCGCTGATGGGTAACTATGCCGGAATCGCATTGGCGGCAGCGGCGGCGGCAGGAGTGTATCTGGTATCGACCAAGAAATCTACCGATGCGGTAAATGACGCCAAAGGGGCTGTGGATGAGCATAATAAGACACTGGAGATGCAGGCGGGCAAGCTGAGAGAAGCGAGAGCAGAGGTGGAAGCATATGTGAGGTCAATGGATTATGCTGAAGCTAAAGAAGAGCTGCGAGATCTGAGGCAGGAATTGGAAAAGCTGGATGCAGAGCGGCCTGGGATAGCAGTGCCGGGGATGAAGATTGAGGATTTTGACAGCGAAGCTTTTGACGCTCAGATGGCGAAGATAGAGGAGTATCGGCAGAAGAGGGTGGACTTGGGCATGAAGATCGGGGCTTATGAAGAGGAGATTCGGAGCCGGGATCTGGATGCGGTGAAGGCGTTTTATGCGGAGAAGGAGCGGCTGGAGACGGAGGCGAGCCTGAGTGGGCAGGAGCTAAGCAGGTATCGCCTGGAAAGAGCGGAGGCGGAATACAATGCACTGGGCAAGCTGGACGCAGGCAATGTGGAGCGGAAGAAGCAGTTATATGCGCAGATAGTGCAATATCGGAAGGAAGTGGCGGATGCTGAGGAGGCGATAGCGGCGGAGGCGGAGGCTAAGAAAGATAGAGATGACGAGAAAGCTTTGGCAGAAGCGAAGTCGAAGCTGGAGCAGCGGAAGCTGGACATGGTGCAGCATTATGCGAATCTTTCGGAGCTTTCAGCGATCAATTATGATGAGATGGAGGCGGAATTTGAGCGCTATCTGGGCGAGGTAAGCAAGCTGTATGGTGAGGATAGTGATGAGTATCGAAGGGCACAAAGTGAGCTGAGCAATATCCAGAATGCGACACATATGCGGATGATCCAGGAGAAGGGGACATTTGTGAGCCGGATAGCGGCAATGGAGCGGGATAAGAATAAGCAGATATTGGCGGACAGAGAGCGGCTTTTGGAAGAGGCAAAGCGCTTGTATGGTGAGGAGAGCGAGGCGTATGCGCATTATGCAGAGATAATCACCAGGCATAGCGCAGAGAAGGCGCTAAAGAGATATGCCGATACGGAAGAGAGCCTGGCAGAGCAATTGGCTGTGGTGGAAGAGTATTTTGAGGCACATAGAGAGATGCTGATCGAGGCCGGATACACGGAAGAGCAGATAGTTCAGGCGCAGGAGGATGCGAAGGCGCGGATCCGGAAGAATGCGATGCAGAAGAGGCTGGCGGAAGAGCAGCAGCTGGCGAACGGGGTATCCGGGATATATGGAAATTTAAGCAAGGCAATCACAGGAGAGAGCAAGAAGAGCTTTGAGACGCGGAAGGCATTGGCGATCGTGCAGGGGATGATCGACACATATTCTGCGGCATTGGCGGCGTATGCATCGATGGCGAAATTTGGGCCGGTATTGGCGGCTGTGGCGGCGGCAGCGGCTGTGGCAGCTGGGCTGGCGAATGTAGATAATATCCGGAAGCAGGAGTATGAGCCGCCGAAGGCAGCAGATGGCGGGCTTTTGAAGGGTCACTCACATGCCGAAGGAGGGACGATCATTGAAGCAGAGGGAGGAGAATTTGTAACGAAGAAGAGCCGGGTGCAAGAGCTGGGCGCGGGACTATTTAACTTTTTGAACAGTGCACCTTTGGAGCAGGTGAGAGAGGCATTGGGCGGGATGAAGATACCGGAGATCCCGACGCCTACATTGCCTAAGGCAGTATATGCTGACGGGGGGATGGTGAGCAATAGTAGTGGTGTTTTGATACAGGAGATCCGGTGGCTGCGGAAAGACTTGCAGGAGAAGGAATTTGTAAATGAGGTTTATATAAATCCGGATAAAGTAATTGAGAATGCAGACGACATACTGATAAACTCAAAGAATGTGAGTGGTGCGATCCGGCGCGGTGGGACACATGTATAAAGTACGATTGACGATTGCTGGAGAAGCTAAGCTATATGGGGTAAACAATGGTTTGCTGGATGTAAACTTGTCAGCCTTAAGGGTAGCAGAAGTTAATGATTTTTTCATGGAGCCACAGCGAGTTGAGATTGATTTGCTTGAGGATGAGTGGTTGATTAATCACTTGATTGAGATAGAAGATCCGGGGATTGGGCAATGTGAAGTTATTAACATGACTGAAGAAGTTGTGTTTAAGGGTTATTTGGATGAGGAGAATGTCCGTGTGGACGCAGTCAATGAACAGATCAGGATGACATGCTATTCATATATGGAATTATTTGTTAAATATGGTGATACGACCTTGTCTGAGGTAATGGGTATAAGTGAGAAAACCGTAGATTTGGCGAGAATAGTAGAGATGTATCGGCAAACACTTGAGGCCGAGACAGGGATCTATCTGCCAATCGACATGGATTATGATAATACTCAGATAGAATCACAGAAGTTACTTTGGAGTAGGCTCCACCGAAATCCAGCTAATACCAATCCCAATTTCCAGATTGAGGTAGAGCCTTATCTAAACAGATATGGATTTGAAGAAAAGGAAGACAGAGTGGTTTTCTATTATTTCAAATACATGATACAATTGCCCATAGGGACTTTACCATTGCCAGATGATGTATCAATCGGTGATAAGTTTACACCTATGATGGATTGCTATATCGTCAACATATACAATAAGATATGCGTTGAAGTTGAGGATGTGTCGGAGAAGCTCTCTGAAGAAGATAGCTTTGATGATGCGCTGGACGCTTTGCGTTCAGTTATACGAAATCATGAGAGGCTATATGGAACACATTGGGTTGATAATCTGACACTTGGCGGCTATGAATACAGTTACAGTCAAGATGTTTGGTTGACCGGGCCGTTTGTGCATAAAGTGACTTATAGTGGCAATGTCCTAGAGGAAGATCTGGTGTTTGATGATGCTACGCTACTAGAGGCGCTGAAGGTCTTCATCAATATTCTGAATCTGAACATAATATCTCGTAAAGATGGAAGTCTGGTAATCACAAATAACGAGCAGATGTCTACACAAGACTACGGTAACATAGATGAATATTGTGTGTCCTTTACTCTAAATCGAGATAAGCGAGTACTTCCGACATTTGAATCCTTGGATAAGCTAAGGGGAGATACAGATTTATTGAAGAAGGAGTTACAGAGGCATTATCTAAATACATATCAAGGGAGGATCCTAGCCGAGATAACGGTAGAGGGTAGCGGCATGGAGTTTGAGATGTTTTCTACTCTCAGTGTGAAAGGCAATCAATATCGGATAGTGGAGCTACAGAACAGCCTTGCAAAGGATCAAGTAAAGCTAAAGGCTTGGAGGCTATGATGAATGGGGTGTTAATTGCGACGTTTTATGATGGGGAGTTTTCTTCGATATTGCTTCCGGATGCCTGTGTGGAATATAAGCCTGTAATCAAGTGGAAAACTACTGCTAAGAACGCTTTTGATCCTTCAATCGTGATCAAGCGAGGTAAGTATCGGGCGGATAGCATCAGCCTCGAGGACGTGTTAAGCGGCAGAGAGTATCAGGAATTGATAGATATGTTGACGCAATTTGACAAGCTATATATCGCATTTGAGGTGGACAATCAGGTACAGCAATTTCCATGTGAGATAGACAAGCTTCCTGAGCTGAGTGATAGTCATAGGTTTGGGGTTGATGAGGTGAAATTCAGCTTTGAATCGATATACATCAACAAGGAAGAGGCGATATTGGACGTGTTGGGGATGTATGGCTATGGGAATAACTATGGAGGGTTGTATGGATATTAAAGGGAGAGGAAGATGGCAATCATAGAGACGAGTAACTACCATCTGCGTAAGCCAGCTGCCGGAGATGTGGGCGTGGCGGGAGATTTGAACTGGAATCTGGACACTATTGACGGGTTGATCAAGACGATCAACGACTATCTGGCGGGGATACCTAATGCTTTGGCGCTAAAGGCATCTCTGGCGGCCCATCAGGCGTTGGCAGAGATAGTGGACGGTAAAGCGGAAGCGACACATTCACATGCTGAGTATGTGGGGCAGACAGAATTTGCGGATTTGGCGGACCAGGTGGCTACCATGATTCCGGATTTGGCAAGTGTGGCGCTCAACGGAACTATCAGTAATCATGCGGGTGGATTGAACATCAATGTGTCAGTGAATCCGAGTGTGCCGGTCGCTACATATATGATTGAGATTGAGTATAATTCAGCAGTAGTATGTAATGTGGGGATCAGTGCCGGTGGGGTTCATGTGAGTCGTGAAGCGCTGGCAGCATTGCCATCACCAGCACAGATCCAGGTGAAGATTACGGCAATGAACGCTGTGTCCAGCCAAGAAAAAGCCTATACACATACATATGTGCGAACAGCGGCGCCTTGGGAGGCACAGATTGAAGACTTGCAATCGGCAATCTCTTCACTAACGGTAGAGAGCATAGTGGCGGGATTTCTAAACAGTGATGATGCGATGACAGCGTTGGCGAACTACGTCCACTCTTCCAACACATTGGCAGCAAAGGTAGCTGAAAGGCTAAACAGTTAAGATGTTGATAAGAGATCTGATCCGGCCTAAAATCCCTGTTACTCAGCTGAGTGCGCTGCGCCTGAGTAGATTCATCGATCAAGATATCACTTTTCTGGATCCGATGATCACAGACAAGAAAGAGGAAGTGGGTTTGGAGGATCATCATATTATCCAAAGCGGTAGTGAATTTCCGACGCTGGCCGCGCAGGGACAGATATTTATCAAAAACGGGATTCCATATATCAAAAGAGAGGAGGAATAATGGACATAAGAGACTATATAAAGGGTAGGTTGCAAGAACTGGTAAGCAAGCATCAGCGTTTGAAGGAAGAGATAGTGCGCATAGAAGCAGCATACGGTGAGCTGGAACAGCTTGTAAAAAGCATAAACGGAGAAAATGGAGGCAAAAATGGCATGGAAAGAACTGATCGATGAGAGCAAGATAGGGGCTGCCGGAGGGGTAGCCGGAATTGACTCATCAGGTAGGCTAACTATCCCGGTGGCGGGATTTGATCGTGATATCGTGATAGCTGATCTGAACATCACGAAGTCAGATGTTGGATTGGGCAAAGTAGAGGACAAGAGTTCTGCGGATATACTTGCAGAATTGACGGCGGCTGATATCCCTGATTTGGACATTACTCAGATAACTGGTTTGACGACTGCGTTGGATAGTAAGGTTCCGACAACGCGGAAAGTGGCCGGCAAAAGTCTGGAAGGGGATATCTCACTCACGAAATCAGATGTTGGATTGGGTAATGTAGAGAACAAGAGTTCTGCGGATATACTTGCAGAATTGACGGCGGCTGATATCCCTGATTTGGACATTACTCAGATAACTGGTTTGACGACTGCGTTGGATAGTAAGGTTCCGACAACGCGGAAAGTGGCCGGCAAAAGTCTGGAAGGGGATATCTCACTCACGAAATCAGATGTTGGATTGGGTAATGTAGAGAACAAGAGTTCTGCGGATATATATGACGGGCTGACTGCCGAGCATATTTCTGCTACTGGAGTTAAAACCTCAGATCTTATCAGCATGGTCACGACACTGCCTGCAGTAGGCGATCCCGGAGAGATAGCAATGAAAGACGGTGTGTTGTATGTGTGGCGAGATAGTTAGAGGATAAAGATATGCCTTGGCTAAACATTATAGATCAGCAGATGATTGGAACTCTGGGAGGAGTGGCAGCGAATAATCACATCCCAGTAAAAACCGATGGAGGGGAAGGCGTCTTTCACCTAGATCCTTCAGTGCGTTATGTAATTGCAGATGCTAGTGAAAACACTGTGATTATTACGCTGCCGGAGCCGGCTATAACGTTAGGATGTGATCTCGTGATTAAGGTAAAAAACGCAATAAATCAGGTGGAGATCATCCCATATAAGGGAGAGTGTATCGACAACGCAACTGGACCAATCAAACTTGATGTCGATAACTCATATGTGCGCTTGGTATCCGATGGCGTGGACTGGTACATTATAGGCTAAATAACATAGCAGCTTGGCGAGAAATCTCCCTGAAATGGCCAGATTTCTCTCTGAGCTGTCATTTTTTCTCGCCAAAACCTGTCAATCAACTCAGAAAATCAACATGCAAACTCTGCTTGGCGAGAAATCTCGCTGTTCATGGCCGGGAATAACTGGGCGAAGCCCCCTCGACTCATAACTCATAACTCATAACTCATAACTCATAACTCCCTCAATCACTTACAAACAATCGTGCAGATATGCACAGAAATTTTGACAGCTTTTAGCCCTCTGGCACCATGGCCTTAGCTTGTGCGCACCCCCAAAAATCCGCCCAAGTTAAAGGAGTAAAAATGGCAAAACTGAACAAAGTCAGTGTGGCCTACA
>Ga0334898_1002459_pt1 | contig 16965 bp, 14 predicted proteins | sample GraSluR3_MG_10_FD_207228 | JGI IMG/M metagenome (GOLD analysis project Ga0334898, IMG submission 207228) | Sludge microbial communities from methane-producing bioreactor in Wageningen University, Netherlands - Granular Sludge_3_08-R3 | ecosystem: Engineered > Bioreactor > Anaerobic >... | reverse complement strand
TACTACCGGATTCTAGATTGCTAACGAAGCAATTTTGAGCTAGTATTTAGAACAAATTGTAAAAGGACCGAGCAATCGGTCCTTTTTTTATGAAAATCTCAGCCCCATTGAGCCAAGTATATTCCAAGATTCGCTCTCGGTTAAGACAAGTTACACCAAAACATCAATTTCATTTGACAGATTACATGGGCAAGCCTTTATTTGATACATGCGGATTTGATTATGTCGGTATTGCCAAAATCTTTTAAAAGAAGGACAGTTATGATTCGAAGACATAAGTATATCATCTTGGTCATATTCATTCTTATCTTGCTAAGAATACCCGCCCTTATTATGTGGAGCCCATACATCACGGGCAGCGATGCAGCTATCTATCAGGAGATGGGGCAAAACATCGCTGAGGGCAATGGCCCGATCAGCTCTATTTGCAGGTTTACCAGCGACAAGGCGACACTCACAGAATATGTGGAAGCCCATGGGACTCGATTACAGCGGATCCTGCGACCTCCTTTGTATATCTACTCTCTGAGCGTAGTATATATGATTACCGGACTTGAAAACTACATGCTAGGTATCAATATATTCAACCTCATTCTTTTTCTGGCAAGCTTGATAATTCTCTATCTGCACCTTCTATACAAGTATCCAAATCAGAGATTCGTGCACATCGCCTCACTTCTTTGGGTGGGGATGAGCTATACAGTGCTGGAATTTACCTTTGGGGCATGGATGGAAAGCATGACCTTGCTCATATTTGTGGCGGCATATTCATATCACTGCTTCATTGTCGAAAGCAAAGATGCCCCTTGGTGGCACGGGCTGCTATACGGCTTGCTGCTGTCGGCACTATTTCTCACCAAAAGATCCGCCATCCCATTTGTGGCAGCTTTTTTATTGCATCTATTCCTCATTTTTCGCCCCAAACACTTCATCTCAACCATCATTGTGTTTTGCATGATTTGCGGCTCATGGTACTATCATCAGACTAATCTTTCTGCTGGATCGATACTACTTTCTCCATCACACCATTTCCCCTTTGGAGATGTATCTCGAGAGCTATCACTGGTCCCCAGATTTCGGGGAGTTTCTGCTTACTCAATCACGGTGTTTAAGAGGCTCTTGGAAATAGGATATGATCTTAAAAACCTGGGTATACTTCTACCGTTTAGCATTTTATATTTTGCTACCACTCGGCTTGATAAGATTAAGGGGATAAACTGGCTTCTGCTCTTAGTACCCGGAGCTATATATATGTTTTTTACCGGTAGCCCCAATGTAAGATATGTATATCCTATCTTTGTTGCTTTGATCCCAGCTTCACTCGTGATCGTGCATAAAGTCGCCATGCAGTTTGATCAAGACAAAAGAATCTATGCGCTATATTTCATTTTAGCCTTTGCCATGTTTTTCCATATGGCAAATCTTGTAACCTTTAGTAAAAATGTAGTTGTAGGAGGCAGAGATAGAACCCAGATTTTTGAAACTGCTGACCGTATGCTAGCCGAGGCCGGCATCACAAGTGATAACATGGTGGCAACGAACATCATTGGCTACAATGTGTACAGTGAGTCGGGGCATTTGCTTTTGCCACCTAATACTACTACAGAGAACAAATCTGAATTGATCGATTTTTATGATGTAGATTACATCCTTTTCTGTGAGGGAGCTCCAAAATACTTCTTTTGGAATGATTATCTTCAGACTTACAATATGTATTATGATTTAGACCTAATATCAAGGTCCGACGGTGAACATAAACTGTTTTTGTACCGCGTAGACAAGAACTAGAAGATTTAAGAGTCAAGGAAGCAAATGAGATTTAAAAAAAAGACATAGCTCTTCTAAGCCCATAGTATTATCAAAAGATAGGCTGCATCAGCTTTTCTTGACGCTAAAAAAAAATAACGCTTGACTATTTTCTGAGTAAAACTGATAATGTTTTAATAAGTCAAATAGTACTAAAAAAGGGGGTCCCCAATGGGAACACAACAGATTCTGCTCATAGTATTGAGCGTAATTATCGTTGGAGCGGCAGTGGCAGTAGGCATAGACATGTTCAATAGACAAGATTATTCCAGCAATAGGAGTTCTGCAGCCTCGGATGTGCAGATATTCCTGACCCAGGTACTGCAGTATTACAAAATGCCCTTGTCTTTGGGCGGATTGGGCAATGACCTGGATAATTTGGAAAATGCAGATGAATTGGCGCATTATATCGGTTGGGGAGATGATCATCCCATGGAAAATGACAATGCCCACTACTTGGTGGTATTGCCGGACCTCGTAGACCAGGTGGTCTATATCAAAGCCATCGGACGCTCTTCCCTGGCGGGGAAACGGCCGGTGGTCCACGGCAGAATTCATTTCCCGGATGGTGAGATCCGCTCCAGAGTGGGAGAGATCGAGCTGACTACAGATGTGACTGAGACGGATTTTGGTTTTGATCTGTGGGAAACGGACTAAGATTAACACAACTCGGAGATAGATCCTAATTAGGGTCATTTGCTAAGGCGGCGGGCATCCTGCCGCTTTTTTTTAATTGAGAGTTGTTTAGCATAGTGGGATCAGGGAATTTTGGGCTTGAAGCTGCGCCTGCAACGATGGGCAGCGTAAGCCCCATATTTGGCAAGAAGCTACGGGTACGGTATCGCTTCTGATTCCATAAAAACCGGCTTTGGGGCGAGTCCCGTTAAAAAAAAGCTTGACTGATTGAGGCTTCAAGCACAGCTTGGACAAAGCTACAAATGTATTTACGGGAGACTTGATGACAAAGGAGTATCGTTTCAAAGGAGTGAGTCCGGAAGGCAAGCTGGTACAGGGCAGCTTCATGGCGGATAGCTCCAAGGCAGCCAAAGAGCAAATGGCGAAGGTGGAGCTGCGTTACAAGCTCAAAGTTCAGGCTTTTGAGAAGAAGCGAGACTGGCTTTACAAGGTCTTCATTGAGGGCAAGAAACCGGTCAGTGGTCGTCAATCTGCCTATTCCAAGGAAGAGGTGGCAAATGCTCTAAGGCGGATGGGCTATACGAAGTTCAATATCTCCCCGGTGCTTTTTGACATACCGTCCAAGCCGTCCTTACCGGATATCATGATGTTTATCAAGCTCTCAGCCACGATGTTGCGCGACAAGATGAGCTTTGGCAAGATCTTGGAAATGCTGGCGGAAGAGCAGCCAAATCGGGGCTTTCGCGATGCTTTGCAGCAGATTGAGAGTCAGCTCAAGGCGGGCGCGGAGGGACGTGAAGTCTTTATGCGCTATCAGCACATCTTCGGCAAGTTTCCCGCCTATATGCTGGGGCTTGCCACCCGAAGCGGTAATATGGCAGAGGTTTTTGATGCCACCGCGAAATTCATCGAGCGCGATATGGAGATCAAGAAAAACGTCAAGAAAGCCTTGATCTCTCCGATGTTTGCACTTTTGGCGACCGTCGCCGCGGTGATCTACTATATCGTGGATATCTTCCCGTCCACGGCTCAGCTCTTTTTGAAATACGACATGCCTTTGCCTCCGCTCACGCAGAAGACCTTGGCGGCGAGTGATTGGCTGGGGGCATATTGGTGGGCTCTGCTTTTGGCGGTGGCGATACCGATCTTTATCATCTGGCGATGGTGGAGCACTCCCAAGGGACGCATCTGGCGGGATAAGCGCATTGTGAATCTGCCCATTGTTGGTCACTTGATCCACAAATCTTCAATTGAGATCTACTTCAGGGTTTTTGGCACCATCTATGGCGGCGCCGGAGACAATATAGAAACCATAAAAACGGCTGCAGAGGCTTGTCGAAATGCCTGGATGGAAGACCGCATCAAACAGATCACCATTCCTTTGATGCTCAAAGAGGGCATGGGCTTTGTGGAGGCCATGACGGAATCCGGAGCTTTCACCAGGACAGCGCTCACCCGCTTGCGCACCGGACAAGAGACGGGTACCATCCTGCAATCTGCCCAGCAGATTGCGACTTTTTATGAATCCGAAACCACATATAAGATGAACAACTTGGTGGAATACATCCAGACCTTGGTGGGCTTGGTGGTGGCGATCGCCATCACGTTCCTGACCGTGGTCTCGGCAGAGATTGCCACGATCTCTCCGCCAACGATGTAAGGTAATGATAAGTGCTTAGCAGCAAATTTGCCCAATATCTGGTTCAGAATGATTACTTCGATCTGGAGACCATGCAGAAAGCAGAAGTGAAGATGAAGGAATATGGGGGCAGTTCTGCCGGAGCTTTGGCGCGGGTCTTGGAGATCGAATTTGGCTCTCCGCACGATCTTGTCTACGAAGCTTTGGCGATCCACTATGCCTTCCCCACTTTCAAAAAGACCATCGAGGAGATCTCGGACAGTCAATTGGAAGCCTGCAAGAAGATCATGGATAGCATGCGGCGAGATAGTGATGAGGATTTCAAGCGCCGGCTGCTCTTTCACAAGATCATCCCTTTTGGGATGCAGAAAGGGAATCGGGACATCCTGCGGGTGCTAACCAGTGATCCCACTAGCAAAGTGGTTCAGGAAATCACTACACGCACACAGTTTAAACGCTTGGAGATCTTTTGGGCTCCACTGAAGACCATTGAGGATATCATCGAACGTGTAGCTCCTCAGAAGAATGAATTTCTGCAGCTTTTGGAAGAAGCCGGGCAGGTGCTCAGCGATGTGGCTGATGAAGATTCCTCCGGGCTGAATGAGCAGGAGCTGGATGAGGAGATCAATAAGAGCCTCCTGGTGAATCTCTATGAGGGTTGCTTGATCGAGGCGGTTCGCAAAGACGCCAGTGATATCCACATCATCCCCAGCAGCAAAAATTCGGTCGACATCTTCATGCGTATTGATGGCAAATTGCAGCTTTGGTTGCGCCAGGAAAATACGCCGCCTGAAGCGCTCTTGGCGGTGGTCAAGGATCGCTCAAACGGGGTCGATCGCTTTGAGCGGGACACAGCGCAAGACGGCTTTGCCCAAAGAGTGGTGGACGATCACCTCATCCGCTATCGTATCTCGATCTTGCCAATTGTCTCGCAAGAATATGAACGCCGCTTTGAGAGCGTGGTGATCCGTGTGATAGACGACCGCAAGGTGATCACGGACTTCCGCAAGCTGGGTTTCCAGGAACAGGCAGAAAAGGAGTTTTTGAAATCCATCAATACCTCCAAAGGCATTGTGATCGTTACCGGACCTACCGGCAGCGGAAAATCTACCACCTTGATGGCGGCACTGCACCATGTGATCCATCCCGGAGTGAATGTGCTAACCTGCGAAGACCCGGTGGAGTATGTGATCCGAGGCGCGCGACAATTGAAGATTGGGCACAAAATGAGCTTTGAACAGGCCATTCGCTCCATTTTGCGTCATGACCCTGACATCGTGATGGTGGGTGAGATTCGCGACAAGATTACGGCGGAAACAGCGGTGAAGCTGGCCAATACCGGTCACCTAACCTTCAGTACCCTGCATACAAACGATGCGCCCTCGGCAATCTCCCGGATGTATAAGATGGGCATCGAGACTTTCCTGCTGGCATATTCCATCAATATCATCATCGCCCAGCGTTTGGTGCGTAAACTCTGCGTACATTGCCGCAGACCGCTTTCCAAAGAGCATTGGGAAGCCGCGATGCAACTGGGCCTTAGCCGAGAAGAGCTGGAAGCGGGCAAAATATTCGAGCCGGTGGGCTGCCCGAAGTGTCATAACGGCTATAAAGGCCGTATAAATGTGGCGGAAGCGCTCTATTTCTACCCCGAGATCCGCCAGGAAATTGTGAAATCAACAAATGATATCGATGAGGAACGCATCCGCAAGATCGCCGAAAAACACGGCATGCTCTCCATGCGCGACAGCGGGGTGGAGCGAATGCGGGAAGGCCTCACCGACCTCACGGAAGTATTGTTTGTTACCTCGGAGGATTAGTTTATGAACATGATGGAAATGGTTCTCGCCATGTTTGCCATAGTGTTATTTACAACACTTTCGCTAACCTATAATCAGGCAATTTGGATACAGACAGACTATCTGAACAATGCTACCCTTGTGGTACAGGCCTCGCAGATTTGCCATTCCATCCTTGACGAAGCGGATGCCAAGCTGTTTTCTAAGCAATTGGATTTCTCTGATCTGGTCTCTGAGTATAACTTCGCCAAAAGCATAACATATCCTCATTTGCCCATCACCCTCAACGTTCAGTCGGTTGCCATCAATTGTGATGAGTTTGGTGATCCTCTGGAAGTGGATGACCCACTGAGCATTTGGAAGAAAGTCACAGTCACGGTCAGTGGGCACGGCTACTTGCAACGCCCCTATGTAATGCAAAGAATCTATGTTGAAACATCCTTCAGGTGAGCTAACATGAGTGTAATGCTGGATGTAATTGGAAGCGTGATCATCGGAGCAATTTTGATTGTGATGATAATGACGTTTCAGCTTCAGTTGCAGGAGACTGCGGGGCGCATTTACTATACCAGTTCTATGATTGATCACATGGATAATGCTGCCAGCAACGTGAATCACATTTTTTCCATGGCTGGTGTGGGCGTTCCTTCAGATTCGATTTGCGTTGCGGCCAACAGCTCCAGCATCACTTTCCGTACTTATTGGGATTGTGCCGGAGATTCATTGTCAAACGTCAAACACCTGATTGATTTGAGCCTAGCCGATTACGGCCATGATTCCGGCAGTGTTCTGGAAATACGGCAAGATGGCAACCTTATCATGCCCCTGGGGAATATTCTGTATATTGAGAGTATGCACCTGAATTACTACGATCAAAACGGTGCGGCTACCAGCAACTTGAAGGATATAATGTGTGCTGAGGTTTTACTTACTTTCCGGCGAGATTCTCCATGGCGGCCGGCTCAGCCGCTGCGATCGAATATCCAATTGAAATGCTATTTCATGAATGCCTATCTTCAAAAAGGAGGATGGTAAGGAGTACCGATATGGGACGCGCTTCACTAATGTTTGTAATCCTGATGACCACAATCTTCGCCTCTGTATTGGTAAGAGTCCAGAAAAGCATCGGCGGAGTCCCTGACGTATTGATCAGAAATCAACTCAACAAAGAGATAGAGAACGTAAGCGATTATGTGCTTCGGACCGCTGTGAGAAATGCAAACTCCAAAGAGTTCCTAGATGCAGTGCTAGATGGAGCAAGTACAGCCGGCAACATCAGCCATATTGAAACCTATGAATTGGGGGAAAGAAGGATCGGCAACTGTGACATCTTGCGCATCGAGTACAGCTATGCACATACTGCTGACCATTATAAAGTTAAAACCTACATCCGGGGGTTCATGCAGGGAGTAGAAGTCTTCCGCGACGCAGAACTAGCATTCAGCTACCCCATGGCGACATTAGGCAAAGTGGTCCCCAACGTGGTTTATCTGGAGTTTGAGCGCTTGCTGCTCTTTACATGGTTTAAGGATATACTCGGGTGGATTCTCGGAGTAGATTTTAATGCTCGCACGCTAGCGGATTCCTCCGGGAACAATTACGATAGCCAATTCGAGGGCTTTTCTCTTATCTCGGGCTCAGCGCCATATTATACTATTGACCAAAGCGGTCTCTCTGATGTGGAATCATGGGGCGGAGCTTACAGCAAGCGCTATCTGAAGTTTAACGGCTACAACAATTGGGTAAAAGTGAATAACAAACTAGAGGTCGGCAGTGAGGAAACTGAGCCGCTGGATACTGATACGGAGTTTTCTATCATGTGCTTTGCCAAAATTGACAAGGACGGAAGAAACTCATCCAACACCCTTGACAAATTGTTTCTTCCCGACTACAGAAAGCAACAAGGCACTCTGATCTGGATCCCCAGTATCCCCAGTGACAACACCAACAGCGACATGTGGCTCAAGCCTGCAGCAGGAATCTATTTTCACACAACAAGCACTTCCAGCGCAACCGGGACAATGAACTTTATAGTTACACAGGAAACCGGGGATACGCTGATGGTTTCAGTACCCTACACTCGCAAGACACCAGTGTGGAAAAGGGAAAGGTTCCTCATATTCTTTCAAGTCTATAACATAGACCCAAATCATGCGAGATACCCTTGGAACTCTTATGGCCTAACCTATGAAGCCAAAAACGACAAAAGCGTTTTGACAGCATATATCGATGGGCAAATGGTGGGGCAAAGAGTAAAAGACGGAGCCGTTCGGGCACATAAAAGTGAACATGGGATGATTTTAGGCAAAATGTCCCATTCTCATCCGACCGATTCTAACATTGGCGACCGCCACTTTTTTGGTATAATGGATCAAGCTGGGATGGATAACCAAGCATTTACTCCCACTGATATGTTATTATGGCATCAGGGAGTCATGAGATCCACCTTGGTGAAGTATATAAAGGATTAAGCTATGATTATCACTTTGATCACACAACGCAGGATCGGACTTGAATCGGTATTGGGGGCTTCAGGTTGGCACAATTCTATGCTCTTTTGGCTACGAAAAAATCTTCAATGCTATCGTAAGGAGATTGTTGCATGATGTATGCTACCATTGTATTGAACTGGATTTCACAATTGAGTATTCCGGGTGTGGGAGCATGTGTATTGGTGCTGTTTGTAGTAATCTTTTTACTATACGCAGTATTGCATAGTCATAAGCAATCTATGGAACTCCGTAAGAATAATCTGTACTTACAAGAGTTGATAAGCTCTTGCAAGCAAAAGATAGTGAAAATAGATGAACTGGAAAAATTGATCCCGGAGCTTCAGAAGATAGCTCGTCTGGATCACGATGTGAATACCCCGCTCTGTGTGATCACGATGTCTTTGGGCAGAGCAAAGAAGCTGGCAATCGACAGTGGCGACGATTCGCTCTTGGGCAATGTGGAAGACATCACGGACGCAGTAGCTCGCATCGGAGAGATTATGCAAGCAGTGAGAGTGCTGAAGAGCCACCCTTTGGTGGCACAGAATAAGGCGCATACATCAACAAAAGAAATAGGGCAATAGTTATGAGTACAAAAAAGATATTGGTAGTAGACGACGAGCAAAATATCCGAGATATATTCCAGGCTTTTCTCAGAGATATGGGCTACACGGTCGCAAGCGCAATCGATGGCATTGACGCCTTGGAGAAGATCTCCAAAGAGAAGTTTGATCTGTATATCGTGGATATCTATATGCCCCGCATGGGCGGGCTGGAATTGATCTCCAGGCTCAAGGAATTACAGCCATCGGCAGTGATTATCGTCACGACCGGCTATTCCGGTTTGGATGTGGATTTTCGCAGCATCCGGCAATCCGCCTTCATGTATTTGGCAAAGCCGATCCAGCCGGACGAGCTGATTCGCGCCGTGGAAGCCGGGCTTGCCCACTCCACGGAAACTAAGCCGGAGATGGTCAAGATCAATTTTGACGACAACACTGAGGGTGATAAGCAACCGGAGATGCTGCTGCTTAAGGGCTTTACTACCGATCAGATTTTGCACTTTAAGAGCATGGGCACGCTCAAAGAGTATAAGTCCGGAGATCATATCATGATGGACAAAGAAGATGGGTCTATGCTCTTTGTGGAGCACGGATATGTGAATGTCTATTACAATACCGATCTGGTGGACAGCCTCAAAGATGGCGACGTCTGGGGCGAAGAGACATTTGTGAATCCCGGCGCGCTTTTTTGCAGCCTGAGAGCTCATAGCAACGTGACCGTGCGGCACTTCCCCAGAAAGCGCTTGATAGAGTTTTTTACATACAACGACAAGAGTCTCACGGATCGATATATGCTCAATATGATCCAGTGTATGTATGTGAAATGGCGGCGGAGCATCGTGAGGCTTGGGCTTTCCAGCCGTTCAAATCCCATTGATGTGAACTAGGATAAGCAGATGAGACTAAGCTTTACGGAAGCTCTAAGCAGAGAGATCCCCTCATATTATCAGGGAGTCGAAAGATGTGAAATCATCTCACAATGGCTCACTCATCATGCCGAGCGGGAGCTGGAATGCAAGGACCTTCTAATGTATATCCTTCACAAGGCACGTGAGATCCAAGCATCGGATGTGGATCTTGGAGCTCCGGGATGCGACGGCAAGATCTGGATGAGGGTCTATGGCAGCAAAAACCCGGTCGAGGAACTCGGAGAATACTCTTTGGTGGATACCAATGCCATCATTCTATCTTGGTTGTCACCCAACCAACGTCAAAGACTTTTTATGCAAAAAAGCTTGGACTTTCCGCTCGCGTTTGATGTGGAAGGCAAAGAGGTGAGATTCCGCGGGACGACTTTCTTTGATCGCAACTCACTCGGTGCAAACTTCCGTAGAATCAACGATTCCATCCTGCAGGTGGAAGATCTCGGCATCCCGGAAGTGGTAGCAAATCGGATGAATCTCAAATATGAGAAGACCGGGCTGGTGCTCATCACGGGCATCACCGGCAGCGGAAAATCCACCACTCTCAACGCTGTGATTGACATGAACAACCGTCAAAATGCGGGACATATAGTTTCCATCGACTCGCCGATCGAGTATGTGCACCAGTCCAAGAAAAGCTTGGTGCGCCATCGTGAAGTGGGCGTGGATGTATTGAGCTTTGAACACGGCGCTATCGAAGCCCTCAGGCAGGATCCCGATATCATCGTGGTCGGCGAAATGCGCGATCCTCAGACTATCGCTACCGTCTTGGAGATCACAGATAGTGGACACAAAGCTTTTACCACCCTGCACACCAGCTCCGCCATCGATAGCATCCACAGGATCGTGGCAGAATTCCCGCCTGACTCCCAAGAGCGCGTGCGCAACCGTCTGGCAGATGTGCTTACGGTCTGCATGAGTCAGAAGCTGGTCCCTACTACAGATGGGAAATTGGCTCTGGCAAAAGAAATCCTATCGGTGGATTCCAGCGTTCAGGCAGCGATCAGGAACAAAAACATTGGCGAGATATATCAAATGATGGTGGAAGGCAAAAGACTGGGAATGTGTACTCTGGAACAAGATCTGAAGCTCCTCTATCAAAAGGGAGTAATCAGTCAGCAGACCGCCCTGAACTTTGCCAACAACAAAAAACGAATGCAGCAACTCATGAGCATGCTGTAGGCATTAAGATAAGGATTGATGATGAAGAAAACCCCGAAAGAGGCATACGGTATCTACCAGGATGGCAAGATCATCCGCATGGTACATCTGCGCAAAGATGGAGCCGAAACCTATCTTCTGGGCATGGATAGCATCCAATTGGAGCGGGACTGGTATAAGAGCGATCAAGCTATAGCCGGCAGCCCGGATTCAGACTTTATCCCGCTGGATTCGCATTTTATGGATGCGGAAGAGCTGGATATGAACGACTTTGCTGATGAGGGCGGACACACCGAAACTCAGCCCAAGATGGAAGTGAGCCCCACGACCTTGATGCTGTCGAAGTTTCCCATGCATCAAGGGGTGATTGCCCTAAACGTTCACGAACAGCATATTCTCAAAGATGAGCCGGGACGCATCAAGAAGAAAGATCTGGCAGCCTTCCGCAAAAAAAGCCTCTCCCGCAATCAGCTCAAAACCGGAGAGTGGAAATCCTGCGTAGTTTCTTCCGAAGGTGAGAGCAGGCACTGGCTCTATACGGGACCAAACCTGCTTTTGGACGCCATCAAAGATTATGCCAAGGAAGCAGGAACGCGCCTGTATTATCAGATTGCGGACGCAAACGACGTCGTGCTTACTGATTACTATCGGTTTTTGCGCAATACCGATCAAGCAGGCATCAACCTCTTAGTCTTCTTGGGGCATGAATTTCGCAAGGTCTATGTCTTCCAAGATGGGCAGTGGATCTCGACACTCCCGATCCACATCACTCAGCAGTTTCCGGAAGCAGACGTCATCTACTCCAAGATCGCCCTAGCTATGGATAGCGCTCAATTGGGCGAACCGGAGCAGATCGTCTTGGCAGGTGATCTGGCAAATCGGCAACTGGTGGAATATATGAATTCTCAGAGTATGTCTACCAAGACCAGCCTCTTGGAATTTCCCAATCTGATCTTGACCGATACAGATTCCGCTGAATATGCCGATCAGGTCCTGGCTCCCTATGCCCTTGCTCTTGCCTTAGCTTACAAGGCGCTAAATATCGAAGATGCCGCCTTCTCCAAGTGCACCTTCCTTCCCGCCAAAATCCTTGATAGCCAAAAGGAGTTTAAGGTGGTGTGGCACGGCTTTCTGATCTTGTCCCTTCTCTTTGGCTTGGTCTTGTATTCCACCGTGCAATACCAACAGAGAAAACTGGACATCAAGCAAGAAGAACAAAAGAAGACGGATCTGAGCTTTGCTCTCAACCGACTCAGGGCTGAAAACGCAATCGTCGAACAGCTCAACGATGACATCGCCCGCCTACGACAAAGCACCGACAAAGTCGGCAAGAAGCTGGAAGGGAAAAACCGCTGGACCGAGCTCTTTGATGTTCTAAACAGCACTTTTGCCACCCATAGCCAAAGCTGGATCTCAAATATGCGGCACTCAAACTCTCAGATATCCATCACCGGGATCACTTCTGATCGAGAAAACGTGAGCCGCTTGGCAGCAAGACTGCCCGAAAGCAAGATTCGCCGCGTCACAAACTCCAGGATCCGGGATCAAGTGGTCTGGAACTTCGAGATGGATTTTGTGCTGCCCGAGCTTGATTGGGTGGAGACAATCGCAAAGGAATATATGCCCGCGGCTCAAAGCACAGCCGCTCGCCCCCGCACCCGCAGCAGCAGGTCCATGCGCCCCCAGACTCAGGAACAGCTCGAGCAAGCTATCAATTATGCGTTTGGCATCCTGCCTCGCATCGAACAGCCCAATGTCCCCGTGCTTGACGAATCCCGAACTGACTACAGCCCGAAGGCATTGGCGCTATATCGTGATTTTGCCAAGGCAATCAATAAAGGAAACATGCTGGAATATCGCTTCATCGGCCATAGCCTGATCCACAATTATCCGGATAGTGATCTGATTCCCTTGACCAGATGGTGGTTGGCATATCGGCTGTATCTGGATAGAGAATTTCGCTTAGCTGAGGATGTCCTCAGACCAAACCTGCAGAAAGCAGATGATTATCATTCACATAACCTCTTGCTAAAAGCCCGACTGGACTTTGTGGCGGAAAATCGAAGGTTCCTAAAGATCTATGAAAGCATCCTGCTGGATCACCCGGAATCAGCCGCTGCCCGTCAAGCAGAGCTGGATCTGGCATTCATCGAAAAGGGGGCAGAAAGATGACAAACTCATCCAGAAATACACTCGTCCTCGCCAGCCTTTTGATACTCAGCGGCATCGTGAGCTTTGGAGTGCTGCGCAAAGCGGGACAAAATCTACAGCAAAAAGAACAAGAAACTCAAGAGATCCAAGCTCAAGTAAATGACTTTTCCGCGATGGTCGCAAATCGCGAAGCCTTGGAAGAAGAATATCAAAAACAAATGGCGATGGCCAGCCAACAAAGCAAGGTCATCCTAAAAACAGACAATTCAGCCATCAGTTATGACTATCTACTGCAAATCCTGAGATGGCTGAATACAGATCTGATCTATGACTTTGCCTTGTCAAATCAGGCAAATGACTACAATGAATACGTGATATCAGGACGAAGTCACTATATGGACATAGTTCACTTCACCAGGCTGCTTGAATATCAGCGCGCGCTTTTGACCATTGAGGATCTCACGCTCACCGCTGAATCGGTCGCGCATAGCGACACTGTGAGCTTCTCGATGATCTTCCGCACTCACTATGAAGAGGATGGCATCCCGATATCAGACCTAAGCTACAAGAGCATCCCCCGGTCCGTGACATCATACAGTCTCTTCCGGCCGAAATATACTGAGACCATGCCGGAAATGATCGCCCAAGACACAAGATTGGTGGATATTGACAATAGCAGATTGATCGCAATCAGTGAAGACCGTGCGTTTGTCCGGGACAGCCGAGGACTGATCCGGATTCTATCGCTACAAGATGAGGTTCTGTGGGGCTACTTATACAGAATAGATCATAGAGAAGGAGCAGCCATTTTTAGGGTAAACAAATATGGCTTCGAAGAAAATCAGATTTTGTATTTGAGCAAAGGAATTGAGGAATAAACCATGAAACAGCTGATAATACTATTTATAACGCTAGCCCTAATAAGTCCCGTCATCCTCCGAGCACAGGCAAATGCACCTTTGATCTCGGACACAGTCAGCATGCGTGCCGACACCCATATCAATTCGGCTGCCCAGATCTTGGAGCATTTTAGCATCGCTGAGAGCGGCAAGAAGATGATCAATTTATCCCAATACAATGGCAATATCAACATCCAGATCAGTGATATGCCATGGCGCAAAGCTCTTGATCTCATCGCTTTGCAAAACCGCCTCAGCATCGAAGAAGGCGTCGGCTTTATCGCCATCAAAGATATTGATGAAGAGCGTCTAGACGCAGTGATCGATGAGGACAAGATCGATCCGGTGATCCTGGAGCAAATGAAAGCCGCTGAAGTCAAGCAGGTGCGCATCAAAGCCGTCGCCATGCTTGCCGATCGCAGCTACCTGAAGAATCTCGGTATTGACTGGTCAACCGTCTTAAATGGCAAAGTGCAAGTCAATGCAGGATTTGCCGGAGCGTCTCAGCTCACATCCCCGCTCACTCTCAGCGGAAGTGGCAGCACGACCGTGGGAAACACAACGGTGGATGTAAACACCCTGATTCGCACCATCGAGTCAAATCAAAAGGGCAGCATCCTGGCAGAGCCCAGCATCGTGGTCTCCAGCGGCAAGACCGGACGCATCCAGGTCGGGCAAGACATCTCTATCAAGACTGCTGATGAAGCCGGAAACACGGTGGACGCCTTCTTTGCTACCGGTATCATCATGACCGTGACGCCGACCATAGTGGAGCTTGATGGCGAGGATTTGGTATTGATGGAGCTGTCCATCGAAAGATCCAGCGGCCAACCTTCAGCAATCTCGACCGTCATCACCAAGAGCTCTTCCAGCACCGAATTGATTCTATATGACCAAGAAGAAGCTGTGATCGCCGGACTCTTTGATACTGATGAGACCAAGATCCGCAGTGGCATCCCGATCCTCAAAGATCTGCCTTGGTGGGTCTTTGGAATCCGCTATCTCACCGGATATGATTCCTATGAGAAGCGCGAGAGGGAACTGATCATCACCATCAAAGCTGAGGTTATGGACACCGCCCTAGAGCGCTTGCGCAAGACCAGAAACCCCGAAAACACAGCCGCCAGATAAGCATCACTCGGTAGGGATCTGTGCGCATAGCCAGTAGACTGCTCTTGCTCTTTATCGTCATTGCGATAGTCTTTGGCGCATTCTTTTATATGTTTTACCATATAAAGCATGAAGAGATGCGCATGTATCGTGAAGCCGATCTGGAGCAGCGGCGACATACCATTGATGCCATCATCCGCATCAAACAAGAAACCCAGATGCAGCAGACCTTGGACTATGCGATCTGGGACGAGACCGTGAGCTATGTGCAGAACAAGGACCGGATATGGGTAGATCAAAACCTGAAGACCATCAACCCAAGTCTTGGCTACTCTTTGGTCCAAGTCTACGACAGACACGGCAAGCTTATCTATACAAAGGCAAAAGATGGCAATCCCGGTCTTGAGATGTTTGAGCTGGATACTGCCATCCCGGATTCACTCGGGAAACCCATCCGGAGCTCTTTCTTTGACCGCTTTCACCAATATATCCTGTCCTGCACGATCAGCAGCATCCATCCTTCGAACGATCACGATATGAAGACCCCGGCTCAGGGCTATCTGCTCTTTGCACATTCATGGGACCACGCATTTGCCGCTGATCTTGGCAAGACCTTGAACTATGAGATCCGCATCAGTCAGGATCAGCCCGAATCCAGCCCAGTGTCACAGCAATTTAACACACATATCCTCAGGGCACTCACCGATCACGACCGAAACACAGTGGCCTGGCTACAATTCTATAGTTCAAATCCATTCCTAGTCCGACTCAGAGGCATGGGAAACCTCATCCTCTTTGGCACTATGGGCTTCATCTTCATCTTTCTTTTGATGCAGTTCTTCCTGATTCAGCAGTGGATCAGCACCCCGCTTACCATCATCTCAAAGAGCCTAAACGATTCAGATCCAAAGCAGATAAACTCTCTCAAAAAAGCAAGGAACGAATTTGCCGCGATTGCTGAGCTGATCCAGCGCTTCTTTGATCAAAAAGAGAAGCTCGAAATCGAGATCGATGAACGCACAAAGTCCGAGATCAAGGTGCGCAACATGGAAGAGCAGACTCGCAAGATTCTGCAAACATCCCCGGAATCCATCATCGTGTCCAATCTCGATGGCACGATCTTGGATGTGAACCAAGAGACACTCAATCTGCTTGGCTTCAAGGATACAGCCGAGCTGATCTCTCAGAAACCAAGGATTGACAGCCTGGTTCGCAAAAAGGACTGGCGCCACATCAATGACATCTTGTCCAATCTCCAAAAAGGCAGCTATGTCAAAAATCATGAATTGCATCTTGAGAGTCATCCCGGCAAAGGCTTCCCCGGTCTGCTAAGCGCCTCTGTGATCATGGATAATGAAGGCAAGCCAAGCAGCTTTGTCTTCGTAACCCGTGATATCACAGACATCAGGAATCTTGAACAGCAGCTCAGGCAATCCCAAAAGATGGAATCCATCGGCACACTTGCAGGCGGAATTGCGCATGATTTTAACAATATCATCACCATCATCGCCGGATACATCGCTCTTGCCACCGGCAAGATAAATGATCCTAAAGCCGCCGAGAGCGACATGGACGCAGCTCTGCAAGCATGCCTCAGAGCAAAGAGCTTGATCGGCAAGATCCTCACCTTCAGCCGCCAAAGTGAACCTGACATGGAAGACCTGATGCTTTCTGAAGTGATCGAAGAATCCCTCCCCATGATCCGCGCACTATTGCCCACCAAGATCAAGATCGAGACCAAAGTCGATTCCGCAGGCTTTACAACAGCCGACAACACCGAGCTCCA
>Ga0334898_1002458_pt1 | contig 16968 bp, 15 predicted proteins | sample GraSluR3_MG_10_FD_207228 | JGI IMG/M metagenome (GOLD analysis project Ga0334898, IMG submission 207228) | Sludge microbial communities from methane-producing bioreactor in Wageningen University, Netherlands - Granular Sludge_3_08-R3 | ecosystem: Engineered > Bioreactor > Anaerobic >... | reverse complement strand
TCACTATTAGGACAGAAGGGGGGACGAAACATGACTGCAACTCCTTTTTCATAACGGTTCTACCAGTAAATACCAGCGGAACAAGGAGTTTGCTTCAGCTCATCCCCACGGTTATGGACAGTAGCTAAATATTCTTGAAAAAAATGTAACTTCTAAACCGGTTTGGGGTTAGAAATATTGAGAGAGTTTTCTTTTTCATTGACCTCCTTTGGCCCCCCGGGTTTTACTCCTTTTACCGGGGGGTCGCTTTTTTTAGGCTCATGTCATTAAGATCAGTCAGTCAGCGGAAGCCGTCGCGCCCCGAGGTATCGAGCCTTGTAATAGGGGGTATCAAGGGATGAGATTATGATACCCTGTCTGTCCTCCCCCGAGGCGGCGTGAATAAAGCGTCTATCCCCCAGATATATGCCCACGTGGCTTGCAGTCCATCCTTCGGTATTAAAAAAGACCAGGTCGCCGGGTTGTTCTTTTCCAGTTGATACGGCGCTGCCGTAACGGTACTGATCTACTGACCTGCGGGGCAGGTACGGATCCCTGTCGGAATAGATCATGTATACAAAGCCCGAACAGTCCAGGCCTTTGAGATTTGTTCCTCCCCAGCGGTAGGGAATACCGGTAAGAGAGACCGATTCCAATACCACTGCCAGCGAAGCCTCCTTTTCCGGAGTCTCCTCACCTGCAATGAGACCGGATGTCATAATGGTCAGAGTGAGAAGAAGAAATCTTTTTGGGGCTGCAATCATACATCAGTATTATCGGCAGTCCCGGGGCCCGGTTTTACAGCTCAAGAATCCGCGCGTAGGTATCGAGGAGCTTTCCCCGCTTTTCCGGCGCACCCAGCACCTGGGTGGTGAGGATCTTTCCCAGCTGGACCCCTTCCTGGTCAAAGGAGTTGATGTTCCAGATAAAACCCTGAAACATGACTTTGTTCTCATAGTGGGCCAGCAGGGCCCCCAGGGCTTCCGGGCTCAGCTGTTCTGCGTAGATCAGGCTTGAAGGACGCTCTCCGGGAAAGTTTTTGTTCAGGTTGTCGTTTTCCTTTCCCGCGGCGAAGGCAACAATCTGGGCGGTCAGGTTGGCCTTGAGCTTCTGCTGGCTCGTAGATCCCTCGTACTCGGTGTCGTAACCGGTCTGGGAGTTTATGAAGCCGATAAACTGCAGGGGTACGATGTCCGTTCCCTGGTGGAGAAGCTGGTAAAAAGAGTGCTGACCATTGGTTCCGGGCTCGCCGAAGATTACCGGACCTGTGGAGTACTCCACCGCACTGCCCTCGCGGTTGACCTGTTTTCCGTTGGATTCCATGTCCAGCTGCTGAAGATGGGCGGGAAAACGGTGCAGAGCCTGGCTGTAGGGCAGGATGGCGGAGACGGGGTAGCCGCATATGTTGCGCTCCCACACTCCGATCAGGGCGTCCATGAGGGCGGCATTGCGGAAGACGTCCTTCTCCATGGCGGCCTTGTCTGCCTCATGGGCCCCTGTAAGCAGGCGTTCGAAAATCTCCGGTCCAAAGGCGAGGCTTAAAACCGCTCCCCCCACGGCGCTCGTGGAGGAGTAACGTCCTCCGATGTAATCGTCAATAAAGAAGGAGTCCAGAAAGCCCGGTGCCTGAGCCAGAGGGCTGGTCTCGGAGGTTACCGCCACAAAGTGCCGTTCCGGATCCAGTCCCGGGATGTCCTTCGAACGCATCATTCCGGCCACCAGGGCGCGGTTGGTGAGGGTCTCCTGGGTTGTGCCGGACTTGGAGACCAGAATAAAGAGGGTCCGTTCAAAATCGAGGCTGCTCAGGACCTCTTCCGCGTCGTCGGGGTCTACGTTGGAGATAAAACGGGCTTCCAGCCGGGGGACCCTTAGTTTAGCGCGGCACCAGTTCTTCAGAGCCAGGTAGAGAGCCCGGGGGCCCAGGTCGGAACCGCCGATTCCGATCTGTACAACCGTGGTAAATTTCTTGCCCGTGGATCCGGTAATCTCGCCGGAGCGCACACCGCGGCTGAAATGGGCTATCCTCTTCTGCTGTTCCCGGTAAAAGGCTCCGAGATCGCGCCCGTCTTCTGTTACCGGTCCTGCCAGTTCTCCCCGGGTAAGATGGTGCAGTACACACCGGTCTTCTCCGGTATTCATTCTCTCACCGCCTGCCAGGGCGCGGTACTTCTCGATGCATCCCGACTCTGAGGCCAGCTCCGCCAATAGGTCCAGGATTTTCTCGTCCAGCTGCTTGGCTGCGTAATTGTAGGTAAGTCCCCCCCCGGCAGCAATGCTGAATCTGGTAATACGTTCCGCAGAAAGAAGCTTTTTCAGGGAAAGTCTCTCTGCAGCGGAAGAGTACTCTTTCTTCAGTTTCCGATACGCTTCGGTCGTGTCCAGATTTGCAAACTTCACCGGGGGGCTCCTTGTTTTTTATTTGTCGTGGAAGGTGGCAGCCACGTGCTTCATTTCCGGGGCCTGTCCCTCCTCGACATCTATTCTCTTATGTACCATGGCCTCAACGCCAGTGGCAAGTCCGTAGAGGTTGATGAATCCCGTGGCATCGGTGTGGTCGTAGGAGGATTCTCCGAAGGATGCCAGGTCCTCAAGATAGAGGGAGTAGGGGGATTTTCTGCCGGCAATGATGACGTTTCCTTTGTAAAGAACCAGTCGCACGGAGCCGGTGACATACTGATATGCCTTGTCCATGAAGGCGTCCATGGATTCCCTGAAAGTGGTGTACCATTTGCCGGCGTAGACGATATCGGCGTACTGCTGGCTCATCTTGCGTTTGAAGCTCAGGGTGTTGAAATCCATGGTCATCATCTCCAGCTCCGACAGGGCCGTTAGGAGGATTTCCCCGGCAGGGGTTTCGTAGACACCCCTGCTCTTCATGCCGACAACCCTGGTTTCAACCATGTCGACCCGGCCGATCCCGTTTTCCGCTCCGAGCTTGTTCAGCCGGGAGAGCAGCTCCACCGCGTTCAGCCGCTCGCCGTTTATTCCCACGGGGAATCCCTTTTCAATGTCGATGGCTATCTCCGTCTCTTTGTCGGGGGCTTCCTGGGGGGATTTTGTCAGCTGGAACATCTCGTTCTTCGGTCTGTTCCAGGGGTCTTCCAGGTCTCCGCCCTCGTGGCTCATATGCCAAATGTTCCAGTCCCGGGAGTAGATGTTCTTCTTGCTGATATTTCCCAGGGGGATGCCCTTCTCCTGGGCGTATTCGATGGCGTCTTCCCGGCTGCTGATGTCCCAGAGCCGCCAGGGGGCGATTACCTCGAGCTGGGGGGCCAGGGCTTTATAGGTCAGCTCAAAGCGGACCTGGTCGTTTCCTTTTCCGGTACAGCCATGGGCCACCGCGTCAGCTTCCTCCTGCAGGGCTACTTCTACCTGGCACTTTGCCTGCAGGGGGCGGGCGATTGAGGTTCCCAGCAGGTATTTTCCCTCGTAGCGGGCCCCGGCCCGTACAATGCGGAAAAGGAAGTCCCTGGCAAACTCCTCCCGGATGTCCCGGATGTAGAGCTTCGATGCCCCCGAGGCCAGAGCCTTCTTTTCCATCCCGTCCCAGTCTTCATCCTGGCCTACATTGGTACAGATTCCGACGATTTCGGCGCCGTCGTAGTTTTCCTTGAGCCAGGGAATGATGATGGAAGTGTCCAGTCCGCCGGAATAGGCGAGTACGATTTTCTTGATCTCTCTCTTGTGTTGTTTCATCTCTGTCTCCTTGAGTCTTTACTCGGTTTCTTCTGCCAGAACGGAGGCGATGATTTCACAGCCTTCGTCGATTTGTTCATTCTTAATGATCAGCGGCGGGGCAATTCTCAGGATATTGGTTCCGGATCGCAGGGCGAGGAGTCCTCGCTCCTGGAGCTTTTCAATGAGGCTTCCCATCCGGGACTTTGCATCCCGCTCGGGGTATCCAATGGCGATACCGGCGAGGAGTCCGTGACCCCGGACCTCCATAGCCAGGGGATTTTTGTCGCAGATCTCCTGAAGCCGCTTATGCAGGTGGTCTCCGGCCTCCTGGACCCGTTTTAGAAAGGCTGCATCGCAGACAATATCCAGCACGGCCCCTGCCACGGCGGTGGTTACCGGTCCGCCGCCGAAGGTGGATGCATGTTCTCCGACCTTGATCAGTTTGTTGATTCGCTCAGGCACAAGAACAGCCGACAGGGGAAGCCCCCCCGCCAGAGGCTTGGCCAGAGTTACCATGTCGGGGGTCAGCCCGGTCCAGCTGGAGGCAAGTATCTCTCCCGTCCGACCCAGGCCGGTCTGAACCTCGTCGGCGATGAGGGCAATATCGTTTTTCCTGCAGATTCGGTTCAGCGCCTCGGCAAATTCAGGGCTGACGGAACGCAATCCTCCTTCTCCTTGGAGGGGTTCCACGATTACCGCGGCAAAGCTCTCGTCCAGGGTCTCTTCCAGGGCGTCCACATCGTTATAGGGCAGTGCCAGGCAGCCGGGAACCAGAGGGCGGAAGGGATCCTGGTAGGCCGGGGTATGGGTTGCCGAGAGAGCCCCCATGGTCCTTCCGTGAAAAGCTCCGGAGAAACTGGCGATCCGGTGGTTTCCCTCTCCCTTAGTCCGCAGGGCGTAGAGTCGGGCGAACTTCAGGGCCGCTTCTACCGCTTCAGTCCCGGAATTCCCGAAGTAAACGGCATCAAAGTTGCCCAGATGCATCAGTCGTCCCGCGCACTGCAGGGCCGGTTCGGTGGTATAGAGATTGGATACATGAATGATCTTTTTCATCTGTGCCGCAGCAATCTCCGCCAGATCCTCCCTGCCGTGTCCCAGGGCGTTGACAGCGATTCCGGATCCGAAGTCCAGATAAGCCCTGTCGTCGGCATCAAAGAGCCGGCAGCCTTCGCCGCGATCAAGCAAAAGCAGGGTGCGGGCATAGTTGTTGGCAAAGGGCGGATTGTGGACAAGCCTGAAGGTCTTGTTTTTCTGATAATCCTGTGTATACATACGTTTATCTCCTTTGACCCTGGTGTTGATTAGTTCAGCCGCAGGTGGGTTCCCGAACCCTGAAGCAGGGCCGGCAGGTCCCCCTCCCTGTCGCAGCCACCGATGATGATTTCACCGATTCCCCGGGACAGCCCCTGAAAGGAGGAGCGCACCTTGGGGATCATGCCTCCCGCTATCTCTCCAGCATGTATCTTCTTTTCCGCTTCTTCGGGTCCGAGAACCGGAACGACCCGCTTATCCAGAAGGATTCCGGGAACGTCGGAGAGGTAGATCAGCCGGGAGGCCTCAACCGCGGCGGCGATCTCCAGGGCAGCCTCGTCGGCATTGATATTCAGGGCCTCCCCCTGGTTGTCCATGGCTACGGATGAACAGACCGGGAGGTAGCTGCCCTGAATCAGGTCGGTAATCAGCTTTCCGTCGCACGCAACAATCCTGCCGGTACGGCTTCCGGGTGCGGCGGGTTCAGCGATCAGCATTCCCGCGTCACAGCCGGAGAGTCCCACGGCGCGCATTCCCCTGGCTGCAAGGGAGCGGACAAGCAGGGTATTCATTCTGCCCGCGAGAACCATCTCCACGACGGCCATCTCCTCTTCGCTGGTGCTGCGCAGTCCGTCCACGAAGACCGGTTCCAGACCGAAGATCCGGGATATCCTGCTTACCTCGCTGCCCCCTCCGTGAATTAGCGCCACCGGTGTATCCCGGTTTATTCTCTCTATTTCTCCGCAAAGTACCTTCAGGCTTTCCGGTTCCGCCAGCGGACGTCCGCCGATTTTGATAATACAGAGTTCTGTCATCTCTATACCATTCCCGATATGGCCAGTCCGGCTCTGATGTCAAATCCCAGACGGAGGTTCATGTTCTGTACCGCCTGGCCTGAAGCACCCTTTACCAGGTTGTCGATGCAGGAGAAGAGGTACAGCCGGTCCTCCTGGAGACGAAAGGCGATATCGCAGCGGTTGGAACCCCAGACTTCCCGGGTCTCAGGAAGCTTTTTCTCCAGGAGTCTGACGAAGGGCTGCCCGGCATAGGTCCTTTCATAGGCTCTGATGATGGAATCCTCCGTAATCCCGGGTTTTGTCCTCAGGGTTGTTGTTACCGCCATTCCCCGGCGCAGCGGGGCAAGGTGGGGGGTAAAATAGAGTTCGCCGTCAAGGCGGTTGATCCGCAGCTGGTCGGTCATTTCCGCCCAGTGCCGATGGCTCCTGCCCGGGCTGTAGGCTCCGGCGTTCTCGCTCCGTTCGCAAAAGAGGTAATTCTCCTGACTTTTTTTTCCCGCCCCGGATATTCCGGAGATCGCGTTGACGATAATCGGTCCCTCGGCGAGTTTCTCCTTCAGAACAGGCAGCAGGGGGAGCAGGGTAGCCGTAGGGTAGCAGCCGGGATTGGCAATAAGGTCGGCCTTTTGTATCTCCTTTCCGTAGATCTCGCAGAGACCGTAGACCGGAGGAACTTCGGCCTCCGGGGCGGGCGCGCCGTAGGCGGAGGAGAAGAGCTCTTTATCCGTGATGCGGAAATCCGCGGAAAGATCGATGACGAGGCTCTTCCCTATAAAGGGGGCGCATACCTTCGCCGAAGCCAGATGGGGGAGCCCTGCAAAAACCACATCCGGTTTTTGTGCGCTCATCTCTTCCAGGCTCAGGTATTCCGGGCGGATAAGTTTGGCGTCATCTGCGAAACCCTTGTCTCCGGCCTGTATCGCCGTTCCGGCTTTGGATGAGGAAACGGGCAGGATTTTCTCCACTCCGGGGTGGTCTGCCAGAAGCCTGGCAAGTAACATTCCGGTATATCCGGTTGACCCGAGAATTGCTGCTTTCATGAGTTGCTCTTCCTTTACAGTTCAAGGTCCGGCATAAAACTGCTTAATAGGTTTATAAGGTCTCCGGGACTGTTTTCTTCCTTCAACACAAGAAAGATCGTATCGTCCCCGGCAATTGTTCCGAGAATGCAGTCCAGGTTGAACCTGTCAATGGCGAAGGCTACGCTGTCCGCGTGGCCCTGGAGGGTCCGGATGACTCCGATTTTCCCGGAGAAATCCAGGGACAGGAAACCACGCTGCAGATCCTGAATATAGGTGCGCTGAATATCCGGAGGTACATCCGATTCCGGAAGGGTATAATAGTAGCCGTTCCAGCCGTCGGAGACCTTGCCCACCTTCAGGAGTTTCAGATCCCTGGACAGGGTTGCCTGGGTGACGTTTATTCCCTGTTTTTCCAGTTCTCCCAGAAGGGCCTCCTGGCTTGAGATGCGATTCTCCTTGATGATGCGCATTATTAATCGAAGTCTGTCGTCCCGCAGTTTCATTCTACCCATCTCGCTGTATATTTATTCCGTATAGACGTATAAAATTGCATAAAAATAGAGTTCTTGCAAGCAGAAAGGGCAAAAAAGCTGAAAAACTGACACTTTTTGCGTATACGGCCGATATGGATACTATGGGTAAGCGAAATCGGGATGCCCGGATACTGATTACTCTTCGTGACGACGAAATGGAGGCCCAGGGTACCCTGTATCCTGCTCTGGGCGAAGGGCAATCTTTAAGTATGGAATACATTGAAGAAAGCCTCCGGGACGCCGGTATTGTTGCGGGGATCCTTCATGACGAAATGGAAAAGCTTCTGGAAGATGCGGACCCTTCAGGTAAACCTGCCTCCCGGGTTCTTGCCCGGGGAACCCCTGCGGATGATGCCGATCCTGCATATCTCAAGCTCTCCCAGAAGCTTTTTGATCTCAGGCTCTATGGAAAGGAGAAGGGGGGCAGGGTCGATTTCCGGGAAGCCCGCCCTTTTGCGATTGTACAGAAAGGTGAAGCCCTCGGCAGATTTCTGCCTCCCAGTCCGGGGACTCCCGGGATTACCGTAACAGGGCGGGTCATTGAACCGGGAATAAAGAAACGGATTCCCTTTGAACCCGGAGAGAACACCTTCAGGGATGGCGATTACATCCGCGCCGCGATTTCCGGACGCTTTGTTCTCCAGAGACTGCGCTTTTCCGTGAGCGAGGTTCTGGAACTCGATGGAGTCGATTTTCGCAGCGGCAATATACGCTATCCGGGAGATGTAGTCCTGCGGGGAGAGATCTGTGACGGATTCAGCCTGAGTTGCGGAGGAGATCTCTATTCGGCGGTTCCCCTGGATGCTACGGAGGTCATGGTAAAGGGTGACCTGATTGTCGAAGGCGGCATTATCGGAAGAGAACCCGGAACTCTCAAGGTTGGGGGTGCCGTCAGGGCCCGGTTTATAGAAAACCTGGAGCTGGAATGCCGCGGCTCGGTACGGTTGGAAGGGGTAATCCTGCAGAGCAGGATATCCACCCTCGGCTTCGTGCACTGCGGAGAGAAAGGGCGTATTTTCAATTCCACCCTTCAGGCGGTGGAGGGTATCGAAACCTGGCAGCTTGGCCACCCCGCGGGCAGGAAAACCCTTGTCCGCTGCGGTTCCGATTTTCGTAAATTGAAACTCTACGCCGAGCTCAAAAGCAGGGAAGAGGACATCCTGCGTCAGCTTGGGAAAAAAAATCCGGAAACCGACGCTACGGCTCTGCTGTATCTGCGCCGGGAACTTGAAGAGCTGAGGGATTCCGCTGCTGCCGTACTTCGGGATGTTCACCCCCGTCCCGATGCACGGATTACCGTCAGGGACACAATATATCCCGGGGTTACCATCGAAATCTGCCAGGTTCTGTACCGTGTTGAGAGCCCGATACCCCGGGGAAGCTTTTACCTTGACCGCGATTCGGGGCAGGTGAAACTGACCGGGACCTGAATTACACTATTTTCATTCCTTAGTATCTCGTGTAGTATGAGTAATCATGTCAACTATTACCATTGATTCAAATACCCCGGTAGCCGTTGGAATGTCCGGCGGAGTGGACTCCTCGGCCGCCGCGTTCCTTCTTCAGCAGTACAGCTCCCGACTTATGGGAGTCAGCCATTATATATGGCCCGAAGGCGACTGCTGTTCTGCGGAGCTTCTCGCCCGCGCCAGGGATGCCTGCGCGCATCTGGAAATACCCTACCTGGTGGAGGATCTCCAGGAGGAGTTTACCCGGGCTGTGGTTCAGGACTTCGTGGACGCCTATCTTGACGGAAAGACGCCGAATCCCTGTGTGCGCTGCAACCAGCGCATCCGCTTTTCCACTTTCTACAGACGCCTGGAATCCAAGCTCCGGAGCACAGGATTCCTGGAGCAAGGGGAAACCCTGAAGATGGCCACCGGTCACTATGTGCGTGTGGAGGAGACCGATGAGGGGCTCTTTCTCCGCCGGGGGCTGGACAAACGGAAGGACCAGAGCTACATGCTCTACCAGATTCCCAAAGAGCTTCTTTCCAATTTCATATTCCCCCTGGGGGAGATGAAAAAGACCGAGGTCGTGGCTCTGGCCAAAGAACATGGACTGCCTGCAGCGGCCGCCCGTGAGAGCCAGGATGCGTGCTTTGTTCATGGCCGCTACGGAGACTTCATTGCTGATTTTACCGGAAGCAGGAAAGGAAACGAACCGGGAGAGATCGTTGATACCGCGGGAACAGTCCTGGGGACCCACCGGGGGTACATAAACTATACCATCGGTCAGCGCCAGGGACTGGGGCTGGGAAGCGGTCCCTGGTTTGTCGTTGGGGTCGATCCCCGTTCGAACCGGATTGTCGTCGGCCGCAGGGAAGAGCTGGGGACCCGGGAGTTCGGTATAAGCGGATGCAACTGGTTTTTCCGGAAAACCCCCGCGAGCTTTGAGGGAAAGGTGAAAATACGCTACAACTCACCGGGCATTCCCTGTCGGGTGCGTATCGACAGGGAATGCCGGGCCCGGGTTACCCTGTCTCGCCAGGAAGCCGTAACCCCCGGGCAGTCTGCGGTCTTTTATCGGGAAGATCTGGTACTGGGGGGAGGCATTATTGACTGAGCTGGACCTGGCGAATCCGTTTTTCTCCGCCCCGGTCTACCATACGGAAGAGACATCTTCCACCATGGAGGACGCGGCACGCCTTGCAGGGGAGGATAAAGCCTCGGGCTTTGTTGTGATGACGGATTTCCAGACCGCGGGGCGCGGGCGAATCGCCGAACGGCACTGGGAATCCCCCCGGGGCAAGAACCTGCTTTTTACCCTGGCCCTGAAGGGACGTGACATTCCCTTTGGTCCGGCGGCCCTTTCCCTGCGCTGCGGACTGGGCTTGGCAATTCTCCTGGAAACACGATGGGGCCTGGAACCGCGGATAAAGTGGCCCAACGATCTGCTTGTAAAGGGCGGAAAGATCGCAGGGATCCTGTGCCAGGGCAGAGGAGACTGGTTCTTTGCCGGGATCGGTCTGAACCTTGCATCCCCGTCTTCCAGCCTGGCGCTGAGACGTCAGCCAGCTTCGATCAGGGAGGTATCCGGTGTGGAAGAGAAGCCTTCCCTGGTTCTCACTGCGCTGCTTCCCGCCCTTAAGGAGGCGCTGTCGCGTCCTGACTGGCAGGAGCAGATTAACCGCAGGCTCTTCGGGGCCGGTTCTCCGGTTACCGTCCATGCCGGAGCTGCCGGATCCGGAGAGAGTTTCTGCACCCGGGTTGTAGGTGTGGCCCCGGACGGAGGGCTCATTCTTATGGATGATGCGGGCCGTCGTGTTTCCCTGTTTGCCGGAGAACTCGATTTCGGAGATTTAACCTGAGTCAATCGTTTTGTGTGTCTGTGGTTTTCTGCAGAGCTGATGGCTCTCCAGGTGGGGCAGGAGGGGAGCCAGGGACTGTAAGGGCGGGTTCCCGGGAGAAAGGGCGTCGAGGCTTAATACAATGCTGAAGCGTTCCCGCAGCCCCTCAATTTTGCTGCCTGGAAATCCGCGGTACGCACCCCCGGGATTAATGCGCAGAATCCCGTCGCGTATATAAAAAGGAAGCTCCCTGACCTTTGTCTGATGATCCGCAAATACGAGGCTCAAAACGCTGGACTCATTTTTGAAGGAAAAGGCCGTACCGTGAAGCAGTCCGCCCGATGATGAATCTACAGGAACAGGAGAAGCACCTTCATCAGGATAATGAACCTCCACTCCTGGAAATTTCCCGTCAATCTTAATGGGAATTTCGCACACGCCATAGGAACGGATTTCTACGCCCGGTCTGCACCGGGGAAAGTACAGGAAAAAGGAGATGCAGAGCCGGGGATCTCCGGCGGTGAAGAAGTAGTCCCTGACAAGCCGTCCCTGCTCGGTAAATTCTTCGGATTCAAAAATGGAGCTGTCCCGCAGACCCCGGATACTGCTGTTCTGAAACGAGAAGGACCCGAGGCTCCGGGAGCGTACAAGCTTTTCGGAGGTCGCTATCCATGAAGTCGAAGATGAATGGATAGTTCCGGCTGTGCCCGATTTTGAGAGACCGGTGAGTTCTCCGTGACGGAAGAAAGCGGCGATATCTCCTTCTTCCATCTCTACCTCCCCTGGCATGTGGGCAATCATTCCTCGTTCGGGAACCGGAAAGGTCCCGCATTCCTGCTTCTCTTCATCCGTATCCGGCCCAAGAGCCCTGCCAAGCAGGAGAAAACGGGTTTCCTTCGGTTTGTCCCAGGCTATCTCCCGGCGGTAACGACTCCAGGGGTCCGACGGCAGGGCTGTATCCGGATTATGGGAAAGCAGTAGTTCCTCCGTCTTCATACCGGAGGGTTTGGGGGTACCGGCGGTTTTGAGAATATCCTCCAGCTCCAGGAGATCGAAGCGGATTTTTTTTCGGAGCTTTACGAGATGCAGGACCGCAGTCTCCGCAGCTGCTTTTGTTCCCGCTTCCAGGATGATAATAACCGGGGCCTCGTCTGCCTGTCCCAGACGCCGGAGCTTTTTCATATGTCTTTTCAGAAAAGGATAATGCTCCGTACCGTCTACACGCAGCAGTGGAAGGCGGACCCGCCGCCGGGAATCGATGTAATAGAGACTCTCCCGATCCTCCAGAAAAAGGCGCCCCCTTTTCAGGTACAAATCCTTCAGGGACGTGCGGAAAGGTGCGGGACAGGGGGGAAAGACGGGTTTGAGAAACCGCTTCGAAGATTTTTCGTTGGAGAAAAGGAGTTCTTCCTTAATCTCATCGATCCGCAGGAGGGCATGGGGCAGGACGTATTTCCCCTGGTAGAGTTTGCTCCTCTCCTCTGAGCCGGGGATATGGATGTTTCGCGGAAGGCTCCAGAAAAATAGAAAACCCTCCCGGGCAAGGATCTTCTGCAGATACTCGACTATCTCCAGGTCGTCGATCTGACAGGACCGGGATGGCCGGATACAGATCCCGCAGGTGAAAGGAAACCTGTTTTTCACTCCCTTATTCGGCCCGAAAGGGCCAAATAAGTCAAGGGATGGGGAAAAAATGGTTCAAAATCTCCAGCAATTGGTTGATGAAAGCAATAAGAATTTGTATCTTCTATTCAATTCCACTGCACTATAAAAATTACCACTGTTAGGAGAGGTGTATTAAAAATGGCTAAACAATTACAGTTCAACGAAGAGGCGCGCAGGGGCCTCCTGAGGGGCGTCGAAAAGCTTGCCGCCGCCGTAAAGGTTACCCTGGGCCCGAAGGGACGAAACGTTCTTCTGGATAAGAAATTCGGTGCTCCTACGGTAACGAAAGACGGTGTTTCCGTTGCAAAAGAGATTGAGCTGGAGGACCCCTTTGAAAACATGGGCGCCCAGCTTCTGAAAGAGGTTGCCACCAAGACCAACGACGTTGCCGGAGATGGAACCACCACAGCGACGGTACTTGCCTACTCCATCTGTAAAGAGGGTTTGAAGAGCGTCGCCGCCGGTATCAATCCCATGGGCATCAAACGGGGTATCGACAAGGCTGTCGAGGTCGCCGTAGAAGAGATTCGCAAGGCTGCGAAGGATATCAAGGACAAGGAAGAGATTTCCCAGGTTGCGGCCATCTCTGCCAACAATGACCGGGAAATCGGCGATGAAATCGCCAACGCCATGGAGAAGGTCGGTAAGGACGGCGTTATTACCGTTGAGGAGTCCAAGACCATCGAATCCAGTACCGACTTTGTAGAGGGAATGCAGTTCGACCGGGGTTACCTTTCTCCCTATTTTGCTACCAACCGCGACAACATGACCGCAATTCTCGATGATCCCTATATCCTGATCCACGACAAGAAGATCTCAAGCATGAAGGACCTGCTTCCGGTTCTCGAGAAGGTTGCCCAGGCAAGCAAGCCGATCCTGATTATCGCCGAGGACGTTGAAGGGGAAGCCCTGGCGACCCTGGTCGTGAACACCATTCGTGGAACCCTGAACGCCGTTGCAGTCAAGGCTCCCGGTTTCGGCGACCGGCGAAAGGCCATGCTCGAGGACATAGCAATCCTGACGGGCGGGCAGGTTATCTCCGAGGAGCTCGGGCTCAAGCTCGACGCGGTTGAACTTGAGCAGCTCGGCCGGGCCAAGAGCATCAAGGTTGAAAAAGAGAACACCACGATCATCAACGGCGAAGGCAAGGCTTCGGACATCAAGGACCGGATCGCCCAGATCAAGGCCCAGATCGAGGATACCACCTCCGATTACGACCGGGAAAAGCTGCAGGAACGGCTTGCCAAGCTGGCCGGCGGTGTCGCCGTCATCAACGTAGGGGCCGCCACCGAGGTCGAGCTGAAAGAAAAGAAGCACCGTGTTGAAGACGCCCTTTCCGCAACCAGGGCGGCCATCGAAGAAGGGGTTATTCCCGGCGGCGGACTTACCCTTATTCAGGCAGTGGCTGTGCTGGAAAAGGCGGATCTTTCCATTTATACGGACGAGGAAAAGGTGGGATTCAGGATCGTTACCCGCGCCCTGGAGGAACCGATCCGCCAGATCGCCGAGAACTGCGGCCTCGACGGTTCCATCGTTGCGGAGAAGGCCAAGCACGAGAAGAAAGGCATCGGTTTTAATGCGGCCACCATGGAATGGACCGACATGATCAAGGCGGGAATCATTGATCCTGCAAAGGTGACCCGTTCGGCCCTGCAGAACGCGGCATCCATTGCGTCCCTGCTGCTGACAACAGAGGCTACCGTTACGGATATCCCCGAACCCGAAGCCGCGGCTCCCGCGGGTGCCCCCGGTATGGGCGGCATGGGTGGAATGGGAGGCATGGGCGGTATGATGTAGCCCCCTGCTCACTGTTTTCGACTATCTTCGGCGGTCCTCTTGGCGGGGACCGCCGTTTTGTATACACTGTCTGAAACGGAGACGCTTGAATGAAACAGCAGGAGTACATGTTTACCATCGGTTTTTCCGGTAATACCGCTATTGTTGACGGTGCGGCGATGAAAAAGTACGGAAAGCTGGGATTTGACGAACTTGTCGGCCAGGGGCTCTACAAACCTGCCCTGGGGGCTGCATTTTTTTCCGGGGATACTGAAGCCCTTAACAGGATAGTCGTCGCCTACAACAGTGCTGCGGGCACGAATTTTGAAGGACCCGATCAGATTATGCGGGTTTTCGGCCTGGAACCTGCCCCTGAAAACCTGGAAAAAGTAAAAATTCTTTCCTGATATCCCCGGCGGACCTGCTGAGGACCACCGAATCTTTAAGCTTGACCGCGTTTACCTATATGTGTTACGTTTTTCCAATCCCATGGATAGAGGTAAGTGATTATAATGACTACGCTTTCTGCACTATTACCGATCGCCCAGGCGGGCGGTTCCGGTCAGTTGATGACAACCTTCGTGACCTTTGGTCTCGTCATCCTGATCTTTTATTTTCTTATTATCCGGCCCCAGAACAAACGCCAGAAAGAGGCGAAAAAAATGCTCGATGCCCTTAAGAAGGGTGATCGTGTTGCCAGTATCGGCGGAATTCGCGGGGTTGTTCAGTCCGTTAAAGAGGACACCGTAATTGTAAAGGTAGATGACGCGACCAAGCTTGAGTTTTCCAAGAACGCGATAGCTTCCGTGTTGGCCCCCAGGGAGGAAAAGGTCGAGGACTAGGGAAGCAATCCGTACACGGATTCCCGCTTTTTGATTTTTCTTTTCCAAAACAAATAAATTATTCCATCCGGAGTAGAACATGAGTAAACGATTCCGATTCTTCATCGTGCTCCTGGTGCTGGCGATATCGGGAGCCTTTCTGTACCCCACCTTTGAGTGGTACTTCCTGATACCCGATCAGAAGATCGACCTCGCCTCCGGTTCCCGCGAGCAGGTCCAGATGTACGCCAAAACCAAAGCTGCACAGGTTGCCGCCGAGCTCAAGGCCATGATTGCTGCAAGCCCCGACAGGGAAATCCCCGGGGAGTACGACTTTTTGATCACCACGGCAAAGGAGAACTACAAACTTGCCAAAAAAGAACTGCCCAGGGTATGGACCGTAGAGGCGGTTTTTGCCGGTTTTACCGGGGAGAGCGAGTTCTTTGCCGCTGTTGAGGATTATTACCGCAGTGATCTTCTCGCGGTTAAGGAACAGGGCAACTCCATTATGCAGCTCGGACTTGATCTGTCCGGAGGTATGCGGGTTCAGCTCAGCGCTGACCGGGAGAGCCTTGCCGAACGACTGGAGCGGGAACCCGGCACCACCGACATGAACGAGGCCGTGGACCGCGCCATGGAGATCCTCACCAACCGTATCGACAAGTTCGGCGTAACCGAGCCTTCGATCCGCAAACAGGGAGATTCCCAAATAGTCATAGAGATTCCCGGAGCTGCGGATCCCGACAGGGTGCGTTCCTTTCTCATGGGCAAAGGAAGTCTGAACTTCCACATTGTCGACCAGGAGATCAGCCAGGAGGTACAGAACTTTCTGAATGAAAACCCTCAGGCCATGGTCGGCGGCGATGGAAAGATTCGCGGTACCGACCTGGTCCCTGCCGGTTTCATTATCCGGGGATATTACATCAAGGACAGTTACGGCATTGACCAGCTGCAGCGCTATGTTGTTATCCGTCAGGACGCCGGACTCGACGGCGGTCATATTCAGGAGGCCACCGTTGGTTCCCACCCCATTACCGGCAAACCGGTAATCAATTTCCGTCTGGACCGCGAGGGGGGGGATATCTTCTTCAAACTTACCTCTGAAAATGAAGGAGAGACCCTGGCAATCCTTCTGGACGACAAGGTCAAGGCCATGGCCCGTATTTCCGAGCCCATCCGCGAAAGTGTTCAGATGACCGGTTTTGACCGGCAGGAAGCCAACGATCTCGCTCTCGTACTGCGGACCGCAGCCATGCCGGTGGATCTGATTATCGAGAACCAGCAGGCAATCGGCGCCGCTCTGGGAGAGGACTCCATTGCCGAGGGACTGATGGCCATAACCATCGGCTTTATCGCCGTCATAGTTTTCATGCTGATCTACTACAAGGGCGCGGGGCTCATCTCAGACCTGGCTCTGGTTCTGAATCTGATTTTTATCGTCGCCATTCTTTCGGCTTTTAACCTGACCCTTACCCTGACAAGTATTGCAGGTCTGATCCTTACCGTGGGTATGGCCGTGGATGCGAACGTTATCATCTTCGAAAGAATCAAGGAGGAATACCGTATCGGCAAAAGCGCTGATGCCGCTGTGAAGGCGGGCTTCCGTAAGGCTTTCTGGACGGTAATGGATGCGAATATAACCACCTTTATCGCGGCGATATTCCTGTCCCAGCTTGGGTCCGGTCCTATTCAGGGTTTTGCCTACACCCTTGCGGTTGGTATCGTATCGTCCATGTTTACAGCTCTCTTTGTTTCCCGTCTTGTCTTCGATTTCGGACTTGAGACCCTGGGTATGAAAAAATTGAGCATCGGGTGGAGGAAATAATGAAGCGCGTAATACAATTTACAAAATTCCGATATCTTATGATCATCTCTCTGCTGATTATCATAGCAGGCATTGCAGGGACTGTTGTCCAGGGTGGATTCAACCTGGGGATCGACTTCAACGCAGGCCTGAACCAGCGGGTACAGATTGCACCCGTGGCCATGAAGGTCAGCTACAGTGGAACGGATTCGGTCCTGTTCAATGTAAGCTCCTCTGGTCTTCTGCTTGAGGTGCGAAATGCCGACGGTCTTGAGCGTACGGAGATACCCTATGGTGATTATCCCGTACTGAGGGCTGTCGCGGCTGCGCTGAACGGTGTTGATGGCGTCCAG
>Ga0334898_1002448_pt1 | contig 17021 bp, 16 predicted proteins | sample GraSluR3_MG_10_FD_207228 | JGI IMG/M metagenome (GOLD analysis project Ga0334898, IMG submission 207228) | Sludge microbial communities from methane-producing bioreactor in Wageningen University, Netherlands - Granular Sludge_3_08-R3 | ecosystem: Engineered > Bioreactor > Anaerobic >... | reverse complement strand
ACCTTAGCCAGAATTCCTATGAATCCTATTGTAGCATCAGGGTATCCAACAATACATCCGTTAACGCAAAAAATGCTTTGCAAACTCGTTGAAGCTTGTCTGCAAAACATATTATACGAGGAGAATAGCCATGGGTATGAAAACAGGTGCGGAATATGTAGAAAGCTTGCGTAAATTGAACATGAAGGTCTATATGTTTGGTGAAAGGATTGAGGTTCCTGTAGACCATCCCATCATCAAACCTTCCATGAATGCGGTAAAAATGACCTATGACCTGGCATTGGATCCCCTATATGAGGATTTAATGACGGTAAAATCTCATCTGACCGGAGAACGTGTGAATCTTTTCAACCACGTTTTTCAAAGTACCGATGATTTGGTGAAAAAGGTAAAACGACAGCGAATGCTGGGGCAAAAAACAGCTTGTTGTTTTCAACGCTGCGTGGGCCAGGATGCCTTCAATGCAGTATATAGTACCGCCTACGAAGTGGATATGAAACACGGAACAAACTATCAAGAGAGATTTAATGATTTTCTTCGATATGTACAAGAGAATGACTTGGTGACGGATGGCGCCATGACGGACGTAAAAGGGGATAGAGGCTTGGCGCCTAGCGGCCAACCGGATCCGGACATGTATGTTCGAGTGGTGGAACGAAGAGCAGACGGTATCGTGGTGAATGGATGTAAAGCACATCAAACAGGCATTGTGAATTCTCACGAAGTGCTGGTCATGCCCACCATCGCCATGCGGCCGGAAGACAAGGATTATGCGCTTTGTTTTTCAGTGCCTACGGACACCGAAGGGATCACCATCATATATGGTAGACAGTCCTGCGATACCCGAAAAATGGAAGGCAGTGAAATCGATGTCGGTAATAGTGAGTTTGGTGGTCATGAAGCACTGGTGGTGTTTGATCATGTCTTTGTTCCCAATGACCGGATTTTTCTGGATGGAGAAACGGAGTTTGTGGGCACATTGGTGGAACGATTCAGTGGCCATCACCGACCCAGCTACGCATGTAAAGCAGGGGTAGGGGATGTGTTGATCGGTGCGGCGGCTTTGGCGGCGGATTACAATGGTGTGCCAAAAGCTTCCCATATAAAGGACAAGCTGATTGAGATGACTCACCTTAATGAAACCATTTACTCCTCGGCTCTTGCCTGTTCTTATGAAGGAACGGCTACTCCATCCGGTGCCTATTTGATTGACTTAATGTTAGCCAATGTGTGCAAACAGAATGTCACCCGTTTCCCTTATGAGATGACTCGATTGGCGGAAGATATCGCGGGCGGCATTATGGTGACCCAACCTTCCGAAAAGGATTTTAGAAGCCCTGAAATCGGTCACTATGTGGAAAAATATTTAAAGGGAGCAGAAGGTGTTTCTACGGAAAATCGTATGCGGATTATGCGACTGATTGAGAACTTGACTTTAGGAACCGGAGCGGTAGGCTATCGCACCGAATCCATGCATGGAGCGGGATCTCCCCAAGCCCAGCGTATTATGATTGGTCGTTTGGCCAATCTGGATCATAAGAAAGCGCTGGCCAAAAATATCGCAAAGATCAAAGAATAGTTTAAAAAAATGAACAACTTTCCTTTTTGTTCGTCTTTATAGTGATACGTTACATGGAAAGACTATTACAGTTATAGGAGGAAAGTAATGAAGAACAAAGTGACAATACTCGTCATTCTCATGTTGGTGCTGATATCTTTTTCGGGTTGTATTGCGTCTGTTCCTACGGGGTCGGTTCCCGAGATTGTGGAACCGGGTAACGGAGAAGTGAAAAACCCCTCTGCGCCCAACGAAGATTTGCAAACGGACACGGGGAAGTACGTAGGCCAAATTGATAATAATTTCATTGAAATAATGATATCCGGTGTACCGGAAGAAATGGCCTATCGTTCGTTCATGCTATCACCCGAATTGAGAGACCGTTTTGAAGCCTTGGGATTGGATACAGACATGGAAGTGAAGTTTCAGTTTTATGAAAACAGCCAGGGGCAATGGGTGGTAGTTGACATTCAGATCATCTAAAAGAGAAGCATTTTAAGCAAAGGAGAAGCATTTGAGCATCGGTTATGCCTGTTTGGGAATTGGAATTCCCAGTTCTGAAGCAAAGACCACCACCATGAAATATGCTTCCCCAGAAAGGTTGGAGGAGCTGATTCGATGGAATCTTTCCTCGTTGAAGCAACTTCTGACCTATAATATCCACCATGAAATCCGCTTGTTCCGTATCAGTTCGGATATCATTCCATTTGGTAGTAGTCCCGTGAACTCATTGAATTGGACAAAAATGTTTCAGAGAGAGTGGGAGGAACTGGCAAGGATGATTCGACAGGGGAACCTGCGGGTTTCTATGCATCCGGGACAATATACCGTGCTGAATTCACCGGATGGCGGGGTGGTGGAAAGGGCCGTAAAGGATTTGGAGTATCACAATCAGGTGCTGACGAATTTGGGAGTCGATTCCTCTCACAAAATCATTCTTCATGTGGGTGGTGGCTATGGAGACAAAGCGGCGGCAATGGCCAGATTCCAGCAGAATTATTATAAATTGTCCGATGGAATCAAGGATCGGCTCGTATTAGAAAATGATGACCGTATTTATAATATAGCAGAAGTGCTGGAACTGGCAGAAACAGTAAAGGCCCCGGTAGTATTTGATAATCTGCACCACCAGGTGAATCCTCCCAAGGAGGAAAGACCGGAAAAGGAGTGGATTACGGCGGCCCACAACACATGGCATACCAAGGATGGGCTCCCGAAAATTCATTATTCCCAGTCAAATCCTCATAAGAAGTCCGGGTCTCACTCAGAGACCATTGATTTGAATCAATTTTTGGAATATTACCACCGACTATCTCTTTCGGAATGTGATATCATGTTGGAAGTCAAGGATAAGAATCTATCTGCGGTGAAATGCATAAATGGTACCCGGCAGAGGAGCAGCATCAAACACTTGGAAAAGGAATGGGCACTATATAAGTATACGGTGTTGGAGAGATCCCCCATGCACTATGAAAACATTCGAGCTTTGCTAAAAGATAAAGAAGCCTATCCGGTGGAGGAGTTCTATCAATTGTTGGATGAAGCTCTGAATGAAAAGGGAACCCAGGGCACCTTGCGAAATGGATTTCAGCATGTATGGGGATACTTGAAAAACATGGCCACAGAAGAGGAAAAAGAAGAGATGACCCGACAACTCCAACGGTGGGAGGAAGGAAAAAGCTCCTTGGCCACATTGAAAAAGAAACTCTTTGTCTTGGTGGAGAAATATCAGCAACCTTATTTATTGGCATCCTACTATTTTGTGCTGTGATGAGAAGGATGATTGTAGAAGGGAGGAGAGTATGAAAAAGTCTTTGAAAATCTGGGTGTTATTGACCTATCTTTTGATGGTTTCCGTGAACGGCATGGCCAATGCACTGCCCATCAATGGTCAAAACACGGGCCAAGTATCCGATGCCTATCCCAATTTGTTCGCCCCTGCCGGGCTGACCTTTTCCATATGGGGAGTCATCTACCTGTTGTTGGCGCTGTACACCATTTATCAATTGGGATGGATCTCACCGGAAAGTAGCAAAGCCCGAGGTCCATTGCTACAAAAGGTGGGGTGGCTATTTTCACTAACCTCAATTGCCAATGGTGCATGGATTTTCGCGTGGCACTACCATGTGCAATGGTTGTCTTTATTGCTGATTGTCACTATATTGGTACTGCTGATTCAAATCAATTGGATACTTCAAAAGGAAAGCTTTACTCTACGAGAGCTGTGGATGATTCGCATTCCCTTTGGCGTATATTTCGGCTGGATTACGGTGGCCACCATCGCCAATGTGACCACATTACTGGTGAGCATGGGATGGAATGGATTTGGCTTTTCTGAAGTGGCTTGGACAGTGATTATTTTAATCGTGGGGTCCGTCATTGGACTTTTGACTCTTCGAAGAAATCGAAATGTGGCATATGGCATTGTACTGATTTGGGCCTATGGTGGCATCCTCTTGAAGCATGCTTCTTCGGACGGATTCGGCGCCGCATATCCGATGGTTATGGTGACAGTAGGTCTTTGTATTTTCGCATTTATTGCCGGGGTACTGTGTCATTTTTACTGTCGGAAAAGTACGGTGAAACCAACTCCTTGATCGCAGAGGAGGGATTGGTTTGCAAATCCTTTTCTAATCGGTACGCATAGTCGTGGTATAATGCCACGGCTTTTGTTATTTCTCCCACTCTAATTTTGTAGTCAATCAGTTTTTCCCAGGTGGCTTCATGGGTGGGGTCTCGGTTTAAGATGGCTTCCAATGCTTGAGAAGCCTGGGCGGGTTGTCCCGATTCCCGATAATGCTGATGAATTCTATCTTGGATATGAATAAAATCCTTTTCCAGCTTCACCCGGATCTCTTCTACCCAATCATAGGTTTTGCTTTCCAAAAAATATCCTTGGTACAGAGGGGTGACTTTCTCCCATTCTTTGTAGCCGGTCTGGTCCAAGGTGTGATGAATGTGTCGAAAATCATACAAATCGCAGGAAACCGCTGAAACATCCAAGTAGTACTCATTCAATTCTCTCTTTAAAAGATCGCAATGGGTGTATTGGGAAAGGGCTCCTCTTAAATAGGTGCAAGTGACTCGAAAGAGATTGGATGCTTTTTTGAATTCCATATCGGGCCATAAAAGTTCAATGAGTGTGTCTCGAGAACGACCTCTCCCCTGAAAGTAAATGAGTAAAGCAAACAGCTCCTCCGCCTTCGTGGTTTTCCATCGTATGGTTTCCTTGTGAGTTCGCACATCGAACCCTCCGAAGCAAGTGATGGTTAATGGAAGTGGCTGTGAATGAGGCACTCTGGGGCGATACCGTTTGGCCACCACATCCATTTGCTCTGTGAAATCTTTTTTATTTAATGGTTTCAGCAAATAGCCGATGGCATAGGTGCGAAAAGCTTCCAATGCATATTGGTGGTAGGCCGTGATGTAGATAATTTCCAGGAATGGGTCCGCTTCTCGCATTTGTTCCGCCAATTGGAGCCCGTCCATCTCCGGCATTTCAATATCTAAAAAAACCAAGTCCACCTGGTGAGTAGACACGTATTCCAAGGCCTGGAGACAATCAGAAAAGGTGGCCACCATTTTGACGCGCTGATCTTCCTCTACCAGTCTGGATATCCTGTGTAGTGATGTTTTTTCATCATCTACCGCTATCGCCGTAAACATGGTCTATATCTCCTCTTCTTCCACATCGTCTTCAAAACAGGGAATGCGAAAAGTGACTTGCGTTCCTTTCCCCGGATTACTTTTTATTTCTAAACCCTCATTATAGGCACGAATCAGTCGTTGGTGGATGTTGTAAAGTCCGATTCCCCCGCTTTCCTTGGGAAGGGTGGTAAGTTCCGTGATTCGTTCCGGATTCATGCCGGCTCCATCATCGGAAACGGTGAATCGAAAATGTCCGTTTTCCGGTTGAATGGACAGGATAACGGTTCCCCCTGCTTGTTTACTTCTCAGTCCATGCTTTACCGCATTTTCCACCAGCGGTTGTAACGTTAAGGGAGGTAATCGCAGAGCTGGTAATTCTTCCGGAATTTGATATTCGATTCGGATATTGTCAAACCGGGCTAGCTCGATGGCTATGTATGCTTCTACCAACTCCAACTCTCTTTTTAGGGACACAATGCTTTTCAGGTTATCGTAGTCCAATATTTCCCGCAGGTATTTTGAAAGGGAAAGAATCAAATCCCCAGCTTTCTTCGGATCCGTATCGCAGTGTTCTGCAATGGTGTTCAGCGCATTATATAGGAAATGGGGTTTCATTTGCGCACTCATATAGGCCGTTTCTGTATTGGTGACTCGATCCAGTGTTTCTTGTAAATCTTCGGAGAGCCTCTCCACACGTTGGTAGGCCAGGGAGTATCTTCTGGCCAATAGAATGACCTGTAAAAAGATAAATAGAATCATCCACCGAGACAGCATATAGGTGTCGGGAAGGACTTGAAGGTAGAGGAGAGCATCCATCACACCTCCTGCGGCGAGAATGATGATTCCCACCAGGAAAAATCCGGCATCTTCCTGGTTGGTTTTCATTCCTTTCCACCCTAGGTATCCACCATATCCGCAAACCACAATGATTAAGAGAAGATAATAGGTGAATGCGTAGGAATACACGTATGAAGTCGTGAATAGGACCATCAGGCCGTAGGATCCGTTGATTCCCATAATCCCCCAATACCACTTTTTGGGAGAAAGATGTGGAAAAAGATAATGAGAGTAAAGCATTACTCCAAAAATAATAAAAACCACGGTCAAGGTAACAATTCGCGAGCCCAAAAGATGGGGAAGGTCCGGAAAAATATCCATGATAATGGTTTCGTTGGAAAACAAATTTCTCACTCCGACTGCCATACATAGAACCACAAATCCCACCAACTCTTTGTTAAAGGGTCGATACAGGGAGAGAATGAAATACGTCATTCCCGCAAAAAGACATATGGTGGAGAGCACCAAATCAATGATTTGGCCGTTGTTTTCGGCTTTGCTGATTTGGGAGGTGGGGCCTATTATAATGCTTTGTCCAATGCCGGCATTGACGTGTCGTTGGTTGGCCACGAAAAGCAGGATTTCTGTTCGGGTAACTCCCATTGGGACAATCACGGATTGGGGATTCAGATAACTGGGTTCTTTCCCTTCGAAAAATCCGTTATAGTCCACCAGCTTCCCGTTGACATACAAGGCATATTCCGTGTAGATTTCCGGTAATTTCAAGCTATAAGCTTCCATTAGTGGTTTGGTTTGTATGGATAATCCATAGGCCGCCTGCCCTATGGCGGGGAATTCCCCCCCATACTTGGTCCAATATAAGGGAACAGGATAGGATCCATCCTTCTCCGTTCGAAGGATATCTTCGGGAGAATCGCCAGCGTTCCAATAAAAATCCCACTCTCCGTTCAGGGATAGCATAGAGGTTTCTTGCCAATCTACCCGCGTGAGATCCAAGTGGCCATCTATTGCGGAGGGGCCATCCGAAGAGGACTGTTGCTGGCATCCTATGGCTATGAAAACAAATAGAAATAAGAGGAAAATGATTCCCGGTTTCTTTTTCATAAGCATCTCCTAATTGATAAAAAAGGACGAAAATATTATATCACAAGGGAGAAATTATTAGAATTTTTAATATTTTTTTAATTCTTGTTTATTATGATGATTTACAGGGAGGAGAGGTGCATCTATGTATCGTTTTTTTATCGCAGATGTGGATGCGGAAAATGCATCCGTGTTACGAGCCTTATTAGAGGAGCTGAACCAAGAGGCTCCCATCATATGGCAAGGGAAACGATCCTTTCACCAGTTCATCCAAAGCCGGGAGGAGGGGGTCCTGTTTATCCGCATTGATAGTCCTCATTTGGAGGGTGGTAAATTAACCAAAGAGGTAGCGGATCGAGGGGGCCCCCACAAAGTGGTATGGATGGCCAGGGGAGAGGGTTTTGTCATGGAGGCATTTACGCAAAGTGTGGACGAATATCTGGTGCTCCCGCCTACCAAAATAGATTTGTGCCGGGTGCTGGACAACCTCTATTACAAAAGGACCAGATATGGTTAGGAGAATATCACGGAGAAATGAATTTGTGAGATAAGAATAACCCAGTTTGTAATGAAGCGTTAGGAACGGAGGAATGAGACCATGAATCAGTTGAAGAAAACCGTGATACCATACATATTAACCATATGTATGTTATGGACTATGATCCCTTTTGTGGCAGGAGAGGCTAGCGGTGGTATGAGCTATGCAGTTCGCGTCAATGGAATATTAGTCAATGATATAGTAGATAATATCAGATACTGGAACAATGATAATACTCTTGGCACATCAGATAGCTATAACTTTTCTTATAACAAAGTTTCGAAAACTCTTACTCTAAAAGATGCATATTTAACTACGACTTATGCTATCGGTGGGGTGGATGCAGTGATAGGCGCATTGGGAGATGGAAATCTTGAGGTTGTATTAATAGGGGATAATTCAATTTCTAATGCTGCAATTGACACCGTGGGAATCCTTATTCAAGATGGAACAATGTCAATCAGTGGCACGGAGTTGTCAATAAATGCCGGGTCCAAAGGGATATATGGAAATGGTGATATTACGGTCGATGATTGTAATCTAGATGTCTCTGGTGGCTCAATTGGAATTGAACTGGGTTCAATAGATATTGTCGAAGGAACCACGACAGTAGTGTCCAATTCTGTTGGTGTTTCCACGGGAGCAATTGACATAATCGGAGGAGAGATCGAAGCGTCAGGGGGGAATGCAGCCTTTGCTTTTCCCAGTTCCAGTGCCGTTTCTTCAGCTGTCAAAATTGTAGAGCCGGACGGCGGTGTTTTTGACGAATTCACCATGGGAAGTACATACTATACTGTCAGTTATGGAGGAGTTGTGGCGACACACGCATCCCTGGCGGCCAAGGAGTTTCCTGTGGTGCAACTAGGTTCGGCCACCTTTTCTTCCGGCTATGAAACATATCAGTTTAACGGGCTTACCGTTGAATCGGATTATTTAATTAACACGGCGATTATAAGTGCTAATGTGGAAGCAACCACCGGCGAAACCATTGATCTGAGTACGGCAACTTCGCCGGCAGGGACATCCTATATAGAAGACATTGACGGGAGGACAAAGACATTGCTGTTTTCAAACCCAGTCAGTGCAGTAGAGCTTCAGGCGTTTCTTCGTGATATAACCTTTGGAGCTCCGGCTTCCGGAAGTCAAAGAGTGACAATTACGGCGGATGCCAATACCACGGTAGGAGTATCTTCTACCAATCAACTAACCGCTTATGAACATGAAGATGGAACGACTCACTATTATGCATATGTAGATGTAGCAAAAACGTGGGATCAAGCCTATAATGCGGCCAAGGAAATGTATTTCATGGGAATGAGAGGATACCTTGTCACTATCACTTCACCGGATGAAAACCAAGTGTTAAAGAACATATCCGAAAACTCGGCATGGTCAGGGGGTGCCCGAATTCTCTATACGAGTAACGAAGCCATATTAGATCCCAATACAGTTGATATGGGAAATCTTTCGCATACAGATGAATCTGCAACAAATTATTACTGGACCTGTGGCCCGGAAGCGGGATTAATTTACTATAATAGTGCGCTGAGTACGGGAGCCTTACAGAACAACGCCTTTTACACGACTTTCGGGGCCTATGGTTCCGGAGTGACAGGGCCTGCTGCATACCCCTGGTATGAGGGAGAACCAAATAAAGGAGGGGGTACGGAATCCATCATGCAGGTGAATTTTACCAATCAATCTTGGAATGATTTAGTCACCACCCAGCTTGATACTAAATTTTTCGTAGAATTCAGCGGGTACGATGTGGCTACTGCTGTGACATCTCAAGCGGGGCTGACGGTTCGAACAGATCCGGGTAATCCCAATTCCAACCTGCAAGATACGGATTATGAGGATATCGTAATTCCCAGTTCGGGAGGAGGTTCTTCCGGAGGAGGTTCGAATACCGCCAATGTATTGGTCAATGGGGTATCCCATAATGCAGGAAGTGTGAGCACCTCTCGCAGTGATGGACAATTGACGAAAACGCTGACGGTGGATACCAACCGATTACAAAGCATCTTAAATAGCCAGCCCACATCCCCTCAAGTGGTACTGCCCATATCTGGAAACAATGATGTGTCTCAAGGTGTGTTAACGGGGCAAATGGTGAAGAATATGGAAACGGTAGAAGCGGTATTGAATGTGGAGACGGATCAAGGGCGATATATTCTGCCAGCCTCCGATTTGGATGTAACCGGATTGTCTACCCAGTTTGGTGAGGATGTGAATCTGGATGATATGGAAATTACGGTGAAAATTTCTAAGCTTTCGGACCAACAAGTAACGGCCATTGAGAACACGGGAAGTGAAGGCGGGTGGACTTTGATGATTCCGCCGGTAGAATTCCAGGTAGAAGCCACATATAATGGGCAAACAATGGAAGTGAACCAGTTCAGAAATTATGTGAAGAGGGAAATACCTATTCCGGCAGGAGTGGATCCCATGAAGATTACCACAGCGGTGGTGATTGGAAAGGATGGGAAAGAGACCCATGTGCCCACGGAGATATTCCTGGGTGAAGGCGGACTGTATTATGCCCGCATTCATTCCCTGACCAATTCTGTTTATGCTTTGGTTTACCATGATATGTCCTTTGACGATGCGGTGGGGCTTTGGTATGAATCTACCGTAAACGAAATGGCTTCCCGTATGATATTAAAAGGACGGGATGACGGTAGATTTGATGGAGATGCGCCCATTACCCGAGCAGAATTTGCAGCCACTATGGTGCGAGCCTTAGGTCTGACGGAGGAAGGGAACCCATCCTTCTCCGATATCAGTAGTGATCAATGGTTTGCAGGAGCAGTGGCCAAAGCCAGCCAATATGGGATTATCCAGGGTGTGGGAGAAGGTCGATTTGATCCCATGTCCCACATCACAAGACAGGATGCCATGGTCATGATATACCGTAGCGCAAAGATCGCCGATTATCTGGGAGATTCCGGGGGTTCCGCCACCACTTTTGGGGACGAAGGACGCATCAGCGAATATGCCCGGGAGGCTGTTACCTTCCATGTGAACAATGGTCTTGCCAAAGGAGATAATGGACAAATTCGGCCCTTGGATTCTATCTCCAGAGCCGAGACGGCTACTTTGATTCTCCGATTCCTCCAAAAGGCGGAATTGGTAGATACCCGGTTGACCTAGTAGTATACGTGTGTACACTTCACCGATAAGCTGGAGGGAGCCTCATGGCATCATGTCGTGAGGCTTTTTCCATCTTTATTCCGTTAGAATGTGCTATAATTGGGTACATTAAAAAAACTGGAAAAATGGGGTTGAGATGGAATTTATAAGCAATGGTGACCTATACGGATGGCAAGAAACCATCTACTATATTGGCCTAGTGGTAGCAGCCATCTTCGTCCTTTTGGGGTTGGATGACCTTGTCTGGGATTTTTTGAGTATTTTCTTACGGAAACCATCTGCCAAGATTCCTTTGAAGGATTTGGATGCAAAGCCGCCCAAATTAATTGCACTGATGATTGCTGCATGGAAAGAGGATGCGGTCATTGAACAGGTGATTGACCATCTGGTGGCCACCGCCCAATACCCACGGTCCATGTATCATATATTTTTGGGGGTTTATCCCAACGACGACCCCACCATCCAAGCCGCCTATCGCTTAACGGAAAAATATCCTCATCTTCATGTGGTGATTAATCATGCGCCGGGGCCAACCAGCAAGGCGGATAATCTCAACAATATATTGAAGCATATTGCGGCTTTTGAAATAGACCATAATTGGGAGTTCGCTTCGGTGACCGTTCATGATTCGGAGGATGTGGTGCATCCTTATGAATTTAAATTGACAAATTATTTAATGGACAACCATGAGGTGCTGCAGTTCCCGGTATTTCCTTTGCAGCCTTTTCCCCGATTGGGTAATATTTTTTCCACCATGACCTTGGGAACTTATTCCGATGAGTTTGCAGAAAACCACTATCGGATTATGTCGGTAAGAGATCGAACAGGCGCTTTTGTGCCATCGGCAGGTACCGGGTTTGTGTTATCGAAAAATGTCATTCGGAAGTATCAAGGCCAGGAGTTGTTTCCGGAGCATTCCTTAACGGAAGATTACAAGTTGTCCTTGACCTTTGCCCAAGATGGCATTAAGACACATTATGTATTGGAGAAAGTGCCCCGGGTGAATCAACACGGGCACTATGTGTGGGAATACATCTCCACCCGAAGCCGCTTTCCCGATACTTTTCGGGCGGCGGTCCGACAAAAAACCCGCTGGATATATGGCATTACCATGCAGTCCTTTGCCCTAAAGGATATTCGTAAATCCAAGGGGTTAACCCGCACGGGAAGATATTTCATGTATAAGGATTTGAAAGCCAAGATTGGAAACCTGGCTATTCTGCCTGGTTACCTAGTATTTCTATATTTCCTGACTTCTTTGTTCTTTCCCATTCCAGTTATGTATCCTAGAGGAAGTTTTTCATGGACCTTATGTCTGATTCTGACAGGAATGATGTTGGAAAGGCAGATGCTACGAGGTATTGCGGTAAGGCATGTGTATGGATGGAGAAGTGCTTTTATCGCTTGTTTGTTCCCGCCACTGATGCCATTTCGGTGGGTGTGGGGCAATATCCTGAATATGACAGCCACTCTTAGGGCGTGGAAACAAAAGATTTTCGGATCGGGAAGGGCAAAGGCCAAGACCCGAAAGCCGGCATGGAACAAGACAGATCACGAATTTATCGAACAAGCGGCGCTGAATCGGTTCTATCGAAACATTGGAGATGTGCTCTTGGAAAAACAATACATCACCTCAAAAACATTGCGTTTGGCTTTACAAATTGCCAAGCTAGAAAAAAAGAAGTTGGGAGATGTGTTAATTAAAAGGGGATGGGTTGAAGAAGAACAGGTGATGCGGGCCTTGGCATTTGTTCAACACACTGTTTTTCTGCCTTGCGGCGCAGATCTTATCAACCAAGAATTTCGGAGATACTTTGAACGGAAGTTTTTGGAAAGATTTCGGATTCTCCCGGTCCTGAAAATGGAGGGAGGATTTGTGATGGCCTTTACCCAGGACAGTCCTGCGGAAGGAAAAAGGGTGCTGGAAGAGAAGTGGGGCTTAAAAATTATTCCGGTATATACCACCCGAGCCGCTGTGGACGAAGGACTGCCCATTTTGTATGGAGAGAGGGATGATACTTATCGCTGTAGAATCATATGCGGGCTTCATGGAGGTAAAATGATTACATCCGAACAGGCGGTGTTGGCATTGGCCTATCGTCACCTCTATGCCAATGAGAAGGAATTATTGCAGCAGATGGGTTTGTACAGAGAAGATATTCTTGGGGATGAATACACCTGTTCTCTGTCTATGGGAGAAAAGGAGAAGAAAGGTATATTAACAATCCTTTCCATCGGAAAAAATTGGGTAAGGAATTTCTGGAATCGGAAAAACAGCAAAGAGAAATGAGGGTAATGTGAAAAATTATTTGGAAAAATATTTCGTGGAAATTAGAGAAACCTGGGGTCTGGTGACAGCACTGCGCTTATTGGGGCAGTGGACCGGACTTGGCTTTATGGCATATTACCTAGTGTATTATGTTAGCGTAGGGGGTCTCTGAGGTATGCCGGGGCTATTTGGATACGGTCGTATCCTCTTCTTCTTGATCCCGGTATTATTTGCCATTGGGCTATATATCTCTTTTGACAAAGAACGATGGGGTGGGATTATTATGTTACTCTCTGTTGTGGTGTACAATGCATTATTAATCAGCGCCTATGGATTGAATTCTCTTTCGGATATTGGGTATTGGTACTTGTTGATTCCTGCCATTATCCCCATTTTCCTTGCCGGTAGAAAGGCAGAAAATAGGGAGAAAAAAGAAGTGGTAGAGTAACTCTACCACTTTCCTCTATTCACATGTCCATCAATTTCGGCTTTCGAACGCTGCTTGATAACCCAGGCTTCATCATGGGCCTTCTGAAACAGGTCCACACAGGGAGGATCCAGATTCAGTTGGATACCTTCACTGGCCAAATCTTTGATTTTCATCGCCAAGGCGATGATTTCCATATGGATATCGTTGGTACGATCCGCTGCGAAGATTTTTTGCGCATCCTCGTCAGACAGAGGAGCAAACTTTTCTTTGGGCGCTCCGCACTTGGGACAAAAATCCGGCGCTTCCGGGCCTTCATGTAAGAACCCGCAAACAGAACATTTCCATAACATGATTTCAAACTCCTTTCTATCTTACGGCGATATGGTGAGAGTACCGAAACAGGAGTTCTGTTTCAGTCGTTGTTGTTTTATTGTAACACTTTCTTGAAAAAGACAAAAGGTTTTTGATTTAAAGGGATTGTATGGTATGATATCATTTGTTCAAGTTGTTTATTGCAGTAATGTTAAAAAGTGCTGCAATATGTAGTTTATACAGTGGATAGGGAAGGTGACATAGTTAGATATGATAGCAGTATTAGTAAACGGGGCAGCCATATTAGTCGGTGGTTCTATCGGGCTTCTGTTAAAAAAAGGAATTCCCGAAGAAATGGGTTCGTTGATTATGAAAGGTATGGCCTTATGTGTCATATATATCGGGATATCGGGAGCTTTTGAAGGCGAAAATACCATGGTAGCCATACTTTCCATGATGATTGGCGCCATTCTGGGTCACTTAATGAAGTTGGACTACCGGTTGAACCAGTTTGCCCAGAAGATCGAACGGAAGATGAAAAAGGATGACTCGAAAGACAAGTCTACCGTAGCGGAGGGTTTTGTTACAGCTACACTGCTATTTTGTATTGGCGCCATGGCTATTGTAGGGTCTTTGCAAGCCGGTTTGGCCGGTGATTACGAAATGCTATTTACAAAATCGGCTATGGATGGAATTTCATCGGTGATTTTTGCGGCTACATTGGGGTTGGGTGTGCTCTTGGCATCCGTACCCGTCGTCATATATCAGGGGCTGATTGTGGTGATTGCAGGCTTTGCAGCACCCTATTTATCCGACTACATCATCGGGGAGATGACCTGTGTAGGGTCTCTGTTGATTGTAGCCATTGCATTGAATATGTTGGGGATTACCCAGATTAAAATCATGAATCTGATGCCGGCAGTACTGATTCCCATTCTGCTTTGCCAATTTATGTAGGAGGGAAAAGGAGAAATAGTGGAATAGAAGTTTTGGAAATGGGACAGATGAATGGCAGGATTTGTTGAGAAAGGATGATGCATTATGAAACGAAAAGTGTGTTTTATGTTTGTCAGCGCTTCCATCACGGACACCATCCGAACAGAAATGGAATACGGTCCGGGGATGATGATTGTCATTGGGGTAAAAAATTACCAGGTGGCATGTGAAGAAGCGGTGAAGGTTGCCGATGAAGGTGTAATCCTGTTGGAGCTTTGCGGAGGATTTGGAACTGTGGGACATGCTATGGTTACCCAGGCGGTGAAAGGGAAGTGTCAGGTGGGCGTGGTACGTTTTGACAATCATCCCGGATTTGACGGAGATACCGGAGATTCCAGGTTTCTGTAGAAATGACCTTGGCTTTGAACTTCTGAGATCGGATAAGAAAAAGCGGAAGACATTGGATTCTTCCGCTTTTATGTTGGCTAAACGTCTCATGTTTTGAGCCAATTAAGTCTATTGCAGGCCTAGTTTTTTAGACTTTGCAGAGGTGCAGGTATTCTTCCGCCTCTATGAATCATGATTTTTGGAGAAACGGTGTTCACTTTCATGACGGGACCGGTGCCCAAAAGTCCTCCGAAATTCAGCTCTTGCCCTTCCGGGATACCGATAGCCGGAATGACTCGAACGGCAGTGGTCTTACTATTCACCATTCCGATGGCTGCTTCGTCGGCAATGATGGCTGAAATGACTTCTGCCGTGGTATCTCCCGGGATGACAATCATATCTAATCCCACAGAACAAACGGCGGTCATGGCTTCCAGTTTCTCAATGGTAAGGATGCCCCGGCGAGCCACATCAATCATTCCTGCATCTTCAGTTACCGGAATAAAGGCGCCAGATAAGCCTCCTACATTGGATGAGGCCATCACACCTCCTTTTTTTACGGCATCATTTAACATGGCCAATGCCGCGGTGGTTCCCCAACCCCCACAGGCTTCCAAGCCGATTTCTTCCAGTATGTGGGCCACGGAATCTCCCATGGCCGGTGTAGGCGCCAAAGAAAGATCTATGATTCCAAAGGGAACTCCCAGCATTTGAGAAGCCTCTACACCCACCAGTTGTCCCATGCGGGTAATCTTAAAAGCCGTCTTCTTAATGGTATCTGCAACTTGGTCTAGGGGTGCGTCCTTGGGCATTTTAGCCAATGCTGCACGTACCACCCCAGGTCCGGAAACTCCCACGTTTAATACGCAATCCGGTTCCCCCGGTCCGTGGAAAGCACCTGCCATAAAGGGGTTATCCTCAGGAGCATTGCAGAAAACCACTAATTTTGCCGCACCGATACATTGGTGGTCCTTTGTCTTTTCCGCAGTTTGGCGGATAATATTCCCCATCATTTTTACGGCATCCATATTAATCCCGGCTTTAGTGGTACCCACATTGATGGAGGAGCAGACGTAGTCCGTTTGAGATAAGGCATCCGGGATGGATTCAATGAGCTCCAAATCCCCAGGAGAGAACCCTTTGTGAACCAGAGCAGAATAGCCTCCGATAAAATTCACACCCACTTCCTTGGCCGCACGATCCAGGGTTTTGGCATACAGCACCGGGTCCCCGCCGGAGGCACCCGCTAACATGGCTATGGGGGTGACAGAAATTCTCTTATTCACGATGGGAATGCCATACTTCTTTTCAATGTCTTCCCCGGTTTTTACCAGGTCTTTGGCATACCGTGCGATCTTTTCGTACACTTTATCGCAAGAGCGATGAATGTCGCTATCGGAACAATCCAAAAGGGATATCCCCATGGTAATGGTTCGGATATCCAAGTTTTCCTCTTGAATCATGGTAATGGTTTCCATGATATCATGCATGTTTAGCATAAATGGGTATCCTCCTAAATTCGATGCATGGAATTGAAAATATTCTCATGCATTACATGAATGGTCATATCCGGGCATTTTTCCGTTAAGTGATCTTTCAGTTGGTCCAATTCACAATTCAAGTGGGATATGTCGATGAGCATGACCATGGCAAAATATTCCTGCAATACGGATTGAGTCACCTCGATTACATTGGCATTGGCTTCTGCACATGCGGTACTGACTCTGGCTAGAATTCCTACCATATCTTTTCCGATGACGGTAACGACTGCTTTCATATGTGTTCTCCTCGTATAATATGTTTTGCAGACAAGCTTCAACGAGTTTGCAAAGCATTTTTTGCGTTAACGGATGTATTGTTGGATACCCTGATGCTACAATAGGATTCATAGGAATTCTGGCTAAGGTTA
>Ga0334898_1002447_pt1 | contig 17024 bp, 19 predicted proteins | sample GraSluR3_MG_10_FD_207228 | JGI IMG/M metagenome (GOLD analysis project Ga0334898, IMG submission 207228) | Sludge microbial communities from methane-producing bioreactor in Wageningen University, Netherlands - Granular Sludge_3_08-R3 | ecosystem: Engineered > Bioreactor > Anaerobic >... | reverse complement strand
CTATGAATGGTATTTGCATCCTAGGGATGCGGATACCATGATAGAGGAGAAGTTAAGGACTCTCAAACAGATACAGCTGATCGGGTAATGAAAAAGCCTAGGCCACCGCGTAGCGGTTTAGTACAATACAAAAAAATTTAACAGGCAACGAAGCAGAAAAACTGCTGATTGAATCCCGTAATGCTTCTGCCTGGATTATAGAGGCAATTAAGAGAATCTGTGGAGAGATCTGAGTACAATTTGGTAGACATTTTCTGACCGAGTAATCTAGAAAGATCCTGATTTCTATGAATGTGGATTTTGTGGAAGTTCTACCTGGTACCTCGAATCGTCAAATCACGCTTCCAGTGGCCTAAAAAGCCGGTTTTTTTGGATAATGTGACAATTCTTCCTGGTACCGATAATAGGCAGGGAGTTTCACCCCGCTATATATATGACGCCGAACTGGCGCTCTGGAAAATGTGACAATTCTTCCTGGTACCGATAAATTACCGATAATACTAGTGGTGCTGAATGTGCAAATGGTGGTGTCATTGCGTGCGAATACTCAATAATATTTCACCGATAGTGATAAATCTTTGATTCTGAGCATATAATTTATTGCATTATTTAATAACATAATCAATAATTACTTATAAATAAATGAGGTATATATTATATGAAAAATCAAATCAAAGAAGATCTATTAATTAAGAGAGCAGAAAATCGTGAAGAAGATGTACGTGGTCATTATTTTAGAGACCAAACTGCAATAATACATTCGATGCCTTTTAGACGACTAAAACACAAAACTCAAGTATTCTTTTCTCCTGAAAACGACCATATCTGTACCAGAATTGAACATGTTTTACATGTTGCGACTATTGCCTCAACTGTATGTAAAGGTCTTAATGCTACAGAAGAATGGCACCTTGATAGTGAAATGGCTTATGCCATTGGATTAGGACATGATCTTGGCCACGCACCCTTCGGACATGCAGGAGAGGATGCTCTAAATAAATGTACAAACCTTGATTTTAAACATGAAATGAACAGTTTCAGAGTAGTTCGGTACTTAGCCAATAATGGAAGAGGTCTCAACCTTACTTATGCGGTCGAGGATGGCATTATTAGTCACAATGGTGAATCCTTTGAGCAAACCCTTGAACCGTGTCCAAACTTAAAGAAACTTGAAGAAATCAATGAAAGAAATACTATTCCAAACACTTATGAAGGTTGCATTGTCAGATTTGCTGATAAAATAGCATATTTGGGGCGCGATATAGAAGATGCATTAATATCCAATCTAATCACTCCCAGTGAGCTTCCGGAAATAATCAAAAATTACATCGGCAAATATAATGGACAAATAATCAATGAACTGGTTACAGACCTCACCAATGAGTCTGCAAAATCTGGGAAGATACAACTTTCAGACAAAGCATTTGAAATGATTCACAAGCTTTCAGAATTTAACTATAAGAATATTTATTCTCATAAGAAAATTAACGAATACAAGAAACATATTGAACCCATGATACGTACAATTTATGAGCATCTAAGAGATATATTTGGTTCCTATGGAACTGATTATGACAAATATGATTTTGAAGGCAATCTTCAAATTACACAGGCTTTTGGAAGATATCTAAAAAAAATGGAACCCCTATATGAGAAAGAATCTTTTCAGATTCAAAGAATACTAACCGATTACATCTCAGGTATGACTGATAATTATGTACTTAAGTCAGCAAAAGAAATCATAATACCAAAACCACTACAGTCTTAATACTTTTATCAATCTTCTAACCCCTAAATATAAGAACAACATGGAGCATAAGTAATTTCTTGTAAAACAGTTGTTTTATCACCTCTCTTGATGCAATCCGATTGGATCAGCCTTTATGCAATAAATCCTCTCACCAAATTTAGATGGTTAATAAACTCCTTTCTTCTAATGATACCAACACAAACGACGAACACTATATAGATTACCCATCCCTGTACACCACCGATAAACCAGTTTCCTAATATGAATACTATTGCACCAAGAGCATCCCATAATACCTCAAAGGATATCTTCATATCCATCTTTTTCTGTAAATAGAAATCGGGGATTAAGCACTTAATAATCTGTAAACCAACAATTGACATTATTGCAGCTGTTAAGTTTTTAAACAACACAGTAACAATCACAGTGGTTACTAATGAGAGAAGTACAGAGAAGCCATTAATGAAGAGCATGGCCTTTTCTTCACGCAATGCTTTGAGATATGTATTGATCAACAAGGAAGTCCTAGCTTCAAACATTGAGATTGGAAACAATATTGCAAAATACTGAATTGCCTCGTAATAATGAGGCAACCAAAGAAGCAGAATTTTCTGAATTGGGTAATAAGCGACTAGAAATATCAGCATACCACCAGAAAGGAGGGATCCCAACGTATCATAAACTGTTGGCAATCTATCAGCCTCACTACGTTTAATAATTGGAAAAATTACAACACTTACGGCAGCAATAAATGTAAGGATGAAATTTGATATACTGAGAGAAAATGATACTTTCCCAAAAGTAGTAACATCCCAATTCCTTTCGATTCCAAATCGAACAATACCAATAATGAGCATACCAGCAATATTGGCGAATAGTAACTTACCTCCTGTAGCAATATTGTCCCAGAATTCATGCAAACCCAAAGATAGCTTGACACCTTTTGTAAATACGATATCTTTACAGACATACATAAGACCAATTAACGTAACTATCTTTGCAAATATGTCTGCAAAAAGCATGTACTCAAAATTACGATAACCTTGAAATAAAAAAACTAGAATCAATACAATATAAAGAACACGCCCTACTATGAAGTTTATGGCATACTCTTTGATTCTTCCAGTACCCTGCAGTATATATTGTAATACTGTTCTTGGTAATAAAAGAATGCAATTCAATCCCGTAAATATAAGAATGATTGACTTATTTGAATCATAGACTTTTGTATACGAAACCCATGTAATTCCAATGAAAATCACAATCTCCAACATGGCTAATAACCAATATTGAGAATGCATTAATGCCTTGTCTAATTCATCATAATACTTTCCGCCATACCGAAGATAAATGCCATCTGCCAACCCAAAATGAAAAAAACCAACATATCCTACGTAAAAAAGATAAAGCTGCCAATATCCATACTGTTCAAGTTCAAGAAACCATGGTATTACAAGTGATATAGTTATCTGAACAACTAGATTCAAGAAATTCGCTGAAACCGAATAATAGAGGCTTTTAAAAATACTCTTAACAGAATTTTTCACGACTAATTCTTTTTATAAAGAACTGATAAATGCTGGAGACTCTTATCCTTCTCACTCAAACAATACTCCACCCCTACATCAGGCCACTCAATCCCGATACTCGGGTCATCCCATCTGATGCCACCCTCATCCTCAGGATGGTAGAACTCGTCACACTTGTAGACGAACTCTGCCTCATCGGAGAGGACCAGGAACCCATGGGCGAAGCCACGGGGGATGAAGAACTGGTTCTTCTTCTCGGAGGTGAGCACTGCCCCTACATACTTGCCGTAGGTCGGACTCCCCTTCCTGAGATCCACAGCCACGTCATAGACCTCTCCCTTGGTCACCCTGACCAGCTTTGCCTGGGGATACTGCCTCTGGAAGTGCAGCCCCCTGAGCACGCCCTTGCCCGACTTGCTCTGGTTGTCCTGCACGAACTGGCAGGCAATGCCCGCCTTTTGGAAGTCTGCCTTGTTGTAGGTTTCCATGAAGTAGCCACGCTCATCACCGAACACCTTCGGCTCGATGATGAACACCCCTTCTATCCCTGTCTCAGTGAATATGAACTGTCCCATTATCTGTATTTCTCTCTTTTCCTTGTTATCTGTCTGCATACATCGACCGGTAGTACTGCTGGTAGGAGCCGCTGGTTACATGCTCCATCCACTGCCTGTTCTCCAGGTACCAGTCTATGGTCTTTTTGATTCCTTCACTGAACATCGTCTCGGGCTCCCAGCCCAGCGCTTCCCTGATCTTGGTGGGATCTATGCCGTAACGACGGTCATGGCCCTTCCTGTCGGTGACATGCTGTATCAATGATTCATTGACAGCAGGGTCAACCTTCTCGGATACATAGCCTATGATGCTCTCCACGATCTCGATGTTGGGTTTCTCGTTGTGCCCTCCTATGTTGTAGACCTCTCCAAGGGTTCCCTTCTGGAGCACCAGGTCTATCGCCTTGCAGTGGTCCTCCACGTACAGCCAGTCCCGGATCTGCATGCCGTCCCCGTACACGGGAAGACCCTGCTTGTTCAGGCAGTTGTTGATCATCAGGGGGATGAGCTTCTCGGGGAACTGGTAGGGTCCGTAGTTGTTCGAGCATCTGGTGATGTTCACCGGCATCCTGTAGGTATCCCCATAGGCTTTCACCAGGAGGTCGGCCGATGCCTTGCTTGCCGAGTAGGGACTGTGGGGGTCCAGCGGGGTGGTCTCGGTGAAGAACCCCTCAGGCCCCAGGGACCCGTATACCTCGTCGGTGGAGACCTGCAGGAACCTCACACCTTCCCGGTAATTGTCCTCCCCTATCCTCCATGAGCACTTTGCGACATCCAGGAGGTTGAGTGTTCCCATCACATTGGTGCTCACGAACACCCCGGGGTCGGTGATCGAGCGGTCCACATGGCTCTCTGCGGCGAAGTTCACCACATAATCGATGGTGTATTGTTCGAACAGTCTTGCCATGGCTTCCCTGTCACAGATGTCGGCCTGTACAAATGCATACCTTGCATCATCCATGACAGCCTTCAGGTTCTCCAGGTTCCCGGCATAGGTGAGCTTGTCCACATTCACCACCAGGATGTCCTGGTGTCTTTCCATGAGGTAGTGGATGAAGTTCGAACCGATGAAGCCGGCCCCTCCGGTTACCAGGTAGGTCTTGCTCATACGTTCTTCTCCTGTTCCAGGTAATGCTCCAGGAAGCTGTCCAGGGCTTCCTTCCAGTCACGCATGCTGTTTCCGATGGTCTCTTCCAGATGCCTGTTCTCCAGGGCCGAGTAGGCAGGCCGCCTCGCAGGCCGGGGGAACTCATCGGTGGTGCAGGATTCCACGGGAACGGATAGCCCTGCCCTCTGGACGATCCTCTCTGCAAAGGCATGCCAGCTTACCGGATCCCCTCCACAGGTGCAGTGGAAGATGCCGGTTTCCCTGGATGCTCCCAGCAAGGCCAGCTGGTAGGCAAGGTCCACGGCACTGGTGGGGTTCCCCACCTGGTCGCCCACCACCTTCAGCCTGCCGTTCTCCCTTGCCAGGCGAAGCATCGTCTTGACGAAGTTGTTTCCCACATACCCGTACAGCCATGCGGTGCGGCAGATGCAGCTGCCTTCGCATGAATCCAGCACTGCCTTCTCCCCTGCAAGCTTGGTCCTCCCGTAGGCTGTGTTGGGCGCCGGTTCGTCGGTCTCCACATAGGGTCTTGTCCCCAGACCGTCGAACACGTAGTCTGTGGAGACATGCAGCAGGCGCGAGCCATGCTTCCGGGAGGCGACGGCCAGGTTCCTTGGCCCCAGTGCATTGACTCGGTAGGCACTTTCCTCGTCGCCCTCACAGCCATCCACATTGGTCATGGCCGCACAGTTGAAGACAAGATCCGGCTTGTGCCGGGAAAAGAATGAGTCCACCGCACCAGGAGAGGTGATGTCCAGCTCGTCCACATCGACTGCAAGGACCTCGCATCCTGCGTAGGCCGCAGGAAGGACTCCCAGTTCACTGGCTCCCCTCTGGAGTATATTGTTCAGCTCACTGCCAAGCTGTCCCTTGGCCCCGGTTATAAGTAGTACCATGCCTGTATCCTAATAGTGTATGCGGCCTTCGGCAACCTGTCTGAGGTGTTCGCCGTAGGGGCTCTTCCCATAGCGCGAGGCACTGCCAAGCAATTCCTCCCTGCTGATCCATCCATTGTTGAATCCGATCTCCTCGGGGGCCGATATCTTGATGCCCTGCCGTTTCTCGATCATGCGGACGAAGTCCGCTGCATCCACCAGGCTGTCCATCGTACCAGTGTCGAGCCAGGCAAAGCCCCTTCCCAGCAACTGGACATGCAGGTCCCCTGCTTCCAGGTAGAGCCGGTTCAGGTCGGTTATCTCGAGCTCCCCACGCGCAGAGGGTTTCACCTGCTTTGCCAGCTCCACCACCCGCTTGTCATAGAAATAGAGTCCGGTGACGGCATAGTTGCTCTTGGGCTTGCTTGGTTTCTCCTCGATGGAGATGGCTTTTCCTGCCTGGTCGAACTCCACCACCCCGAAGCGATCAGGGTCGCTGACGTAATACCCGAATACCGTTGCCTTGCCTGCCTCTGCATCTTGTGCGGCCTGCCTCAGCAGCGGGGAGAACCCGTTCCCATAGAAGATGTTGTCCCCCAGCACCATGGCACAGGCATCACCCCCGATGAACTGCTCACCCAGCAGGAAGGCCTGGGCAAGACCATCGGGAGATGGCTGCACCGTATAGGAGAGCCTGATGCCGAACTGGCTGCCATCCCCCAGGAGGTGCTCGAACCGGGGGGTGTCCTCGGGTGTGGAGATGATCAGGATGTCCTGGATCCCTGCAAGCATCAGGGTGGAGAGCGGGTAGTAGATCATGGGCTTGTCATAGACAGGCAGCAACTGCTTGCTGGTGACCAGGGTCAGGGGGTAGAGTCGGGTGCCGGCTCCTCCTGCCAGGATAATGGATTTCATATTAAGAATCTCCAAACCAATGTGTAAGATTATGCCTTATTCGTTATTCGACTACTGTTTGTCAAGCACTAAATGCAAAGAGTTATGCTTTTGTTGTGCTTTTCCCAAAAACATCATAGATATTGCAATCCTTGAAGGCCCACCCAAACAGCCACCCCGTACAGTGGAAAAGGTCTTCAGCAACCTGAAGGGCAGGCTTTCCCTGAAGCAGACACGGTGTAGCAAGGATGACAACTTTAACGGAAAGCAGTGTTCGTACAGTTCCTCTCCCTTATCATTAACAGCCACATTAGAAAAGTGATGAAGGAGGAGGAGATGGAGGAACTCACTGCTGCAATGACATTGAGGAGCCTCCTGGACGAGGTCGATATGATTGAGTACCTTAACTACCAATACCGTGCCGGTCACTGGGAGAAAATTATACTAAGCCCAAATCTTGGCCCAGGAAGTACCGAGCAACAAAGAAAATGGCTCTATTTGATTATTTGTGTTGAAATACTACAAAACAGTTGCTAAATGCAGTATAATTGAATCATGAAGAAGCCAAAACTCAGCAAAGAAGCCCTTAAAGCCTACAAAGCGTTGATGAACCTTTCAGAAGAAGAGCAAAAGCTCATATTCCGCAAGGTTTCCCAGCCTGAACCGGAAGAAAGTGTCCAGGAACCACCCAAAGAGAAGGGAAACTGCCCCCATTGCGGAAGTTCCCATGTCAGCAAGTACGGGAAGACCCCGGCGGGTTACCAGAGGTTCATCTGTGTGGACTGCCGCAAGACTTTTGGAGTAAAGGAAAGACCAGTATGGATCGGGAGCCATTTCCCCAAGGAAGTCTGGATGGAGTACATGCGGCTCATGAATACTGGTGCTACTCTCAAGGATCTGGCCGAGGCCTTGGACATTAACGTCACCACCGCATTCTATTGGAGGCACAAGATCCTCACAGCACTTAATGTGAACTTCCCAACCTTTTTCCCACTCAAACCTGAAACCCCAAAACAATATCTGAAATAAAGCTTGGAATCATATCGATTTCCGATCGATTTCCGAGCTTTTTTCATTGCATTTCTCTCCCCTTGGCAGTATACTGATTGAGTAACAATTGTTACTTGTTACGGGAGGTGCAAATGTATCTTGATTTCCTTGTCAGTGTCCCCGATGTACCAGGGAAAATCGTCCGCAAGCACATCAAGGAGACGGCCTACATCGACTATGAGTATGACCGCCCCTATGATGCCGTGAGGAAGTTCAACATACCCAAGCGGACCACCATCGGAAAGCAGTCGGCCGACGACCCGTCGATGATGTATCCCAACCAGAACTATCTCAGGTACTTCCCCGGGGCCGAGCTCCCCCAGGAGAAGGAGGACTTCGAGAGGAGCAGCTGCCTGAGGATCGGTGCCTACCTGGTCATCAGGAACGTCATCGAGGACTATCGCCTTGGGGAGATGATCGGCAGGCTTTTCGGAAAGGACGGGGGGTTCCTGCTGGACCTGGCCGCCTATTCGATCGTCTGTGAGAACAACGCCGGCCAGTACTATCCCGATTATGCATTCAACCATCCCCTGCTTACCGGGGGCATGAGGGTCTACAGCGACTCCAAGGTCTCCTCCTTCCTTTCCTCCATCACCGATGACCACATATCCTCATTCCTCAATGGGTGGAACTACAAGAGGAACCACAGGGAGCGGATCTACATCTCCTATGACTCCACGAACAAGAACTGCCAGGCCGGGGACATCGCCATCGTCGAGTATGGGCATCCAAAGGATGACAAGGGGCTTCCCGTCTTCAACTATGCCATCGCCTATGACAAGACCAACCGCGAACCCCTGTTCTACGAGGAGTATCCCGGCAGCATTGTCGATGTCTCACAGCTGCAGTTCATGTTGGAGAAGGCCAAGGCCTATGGGTACAGGAATGTGGGGTTCATCCTGGACCGGGGCTACTTCAGCAAGGGCAACATCGACTACATGGACGATTGCGGCTACGACTTCGTCATCATGGTCAAGGGGATGGCCTCCCTGGTCGGAAGCCTCATCACGGAACACAAGGGCACCTTCGAGAGCAGCAGGGAATGCTCGATCAGGTCCCACAGGGTCTATGCCAAGACCGTAAGGGCAAGACTGTACGCCTCGGACAAGAAAGACCGGTACTTCCATCTCTATTACAGCAGCGCAAAGGACAGTGCAGAGAGGGAGGAGGTCGAGACCAGGATGGACCGCATGGCCAAACTCATCGCCTCCTGTGAGATGAAGTGCATGGCATTCCCCAAATCCTTCCACGACTACTTCGACCTTGTCTATGACAAGAAGCGAGACCTGTTCCTCTTCGGCAAGGAGAAGACGGATGTGGTCGAGCGGGAGCTCAGCCTGTGCGGGTACTTCGTCATCGTCACTTCTGCGAAGATGAGTGCAAAGGAAGCCCTGGACCTCTACAAGAGCAGGGACCAGAGCGAGAAGCTGTTCAGGGGGGACAAGTCCGACCTGGGCAACAAGAGTGCCAGGGTCTATTCGGATGAGTCGGTTTCCGGAAAGATCTTCATCGAGTTCGTCGCCCTCATCATCAGGAACAGGATGTACTGCCACCTCAAGGATGAGATGGAGGAGTATGTTGCGAAGCCGAACTACATGACGGTCCCTGCTGCGATAAAGGAGCTGGAGAAGATCGAGATGATTAGGCAGATGGACGGCATCTACCGCCTTGACCACGCAGTCACCGCAAGGCAGAAGAACATACTCAAGGCATTCGGCCTTGATGAGAACCATGTGCGGGAGAAAGCGATCGACCTGGGCAAGGCCCTTGCAAAAACGAAACCAAACACAACAAAGGAGAGGAACCAGGATGGCACGCATGAAATCCATGAAGACAATCGAGACTGAGATTGCCCGGGCAAAGGAAATGGTGCTCAAGACCAAGGCCAGGCATGAGGCTGCCATCGCCAACCTGGAGGCGGTCATGGCAAGCAAGGATGAACTCATTGCCAGGGACTTGCTGGATGCTTTCAAGAAAAGCGGCAAGTCCTATGATGCTGTGATGAGGTTCCTGAAGGAAGGCCTGAGATAGTGGGAAACTGCCCCCGATTATGTTTGAGTGGGAAAATGTCAGGAAGTTGACACTTAAGGATGGTAAGTCCGATGCTGTATTGGAGGAACATACGCAAGCCGATGAAACCTTCACCTACCTGAATACCAAAGGCAACAAGAACGCCAACAACAACTTGCATACTCACAAGCCCACTAACAGGGCCCCTGATTACAAGAGTGTAAGGAAATCCGGACATAGGCATGGCAGAGGATCATGCAGCAGCACAAGAGGCCTGAACCAGGGTCTGGTATGCACCCCCCTAGCCATAGGGGGGAACGAGATTTGCTGGGGAAGGCCCTCAAATATGGGTGCGCCCTCCTCAGATGACCTTGATTCTGTGTATACCGGGCATCTTGGTGAGACTGTAATCTTGGTCACTGATGCCTCTCGGGCTGCCGGGAAATATGCACAGGATAAGGAGCTTCCTATCATCCAGCTGAAAAGCGAGACTGAATCCAGGCAAGGCAAATATAACCTGCAGAAGGTCAACAAGCTGCATTCTGCCTTCAAGCAGGATTTGGCTAGATTCAACGGTGTGAGCACGAAGTACCTGGAAAACTATGCAAATCTGACCATATTCAAACAGGAAACCCCTAGCATCTCAGGCATAGCCAGGGCAACCTTGCTTGTTGAGAAGCTTAGCAATGTCCCCCGTGTAGCAAGATGGAAAGAACTGAGAAAGACCGATTACCCTTCATTTGTCTATGAGGTGCTTGATAAGGATGAGCCATCGGAAAATGAGGTTTCAACATAACTTGTCAAATAGAGCCAAGAAAATTGACAGCAAGCAAAATTGATACTGCCTGGGTATCACTGTGCAAATCATGTAGCATATAATTCAGGCAGAGAATCTAGGGTACATATCAAGTTTTCCTGTTCTTCAAGGCGTTTAACAACATTCTTCGAAAATAGAGTTAATTTTTTTAGGTTCTCACTTTGTTTTTACTATGAAAAGAGTTACTTTAGTACACCCTAATTTTATTTTCTGAAATGGCTATAAAAAGAAAAAAAACCACGAACACTAACCAGAAGGATGTATACACCCACGGAGAACCAAACATTGAATGTAGTAAAAAGAATAAAGTTGATGAATATATTAATTTTAATGACATGCTCTTTGAACCTCGCTTAATGTTTGCATGAGAGGCTCCTCCCAATATTCCAGCAAGAAAAACAAAAACTATACCACCAAAAGAACCATAGTCAAGTATAATACCTCTATAGGCAGTAAAAACATTTGAGGGTATATTTCCAACATTCCCATAAACTCCCTGTTCCCTCTCATATAAACCCAATAAAGCAAATGGACCCATAAAAGTCTTTGCTCCAAGTGAAAAATCTGGTTGGTAAAAATACTCAGAATACCAGATATCAAACGCTTGAACACTCCCAAAAGCGTAGGTAATAAATTTTCTCTTGACAATTTCAATTGTATCTTTTGAAAAGTCTCCAATTCTAATGCACATTACAATCCCTAACAGTATAAATATAGAAAAGAGAATAACAATCCCAGCAATTATGTATTTATGCTTGAGGGGAATTGCCTTATGGTAAATAGTTAGATATGAAACCATATACCCAATTGCAAATAAAAAAATGCAGGCAATAATTCCACTTTTTGTATTTGTAAATGCAACATTAAATACCATTGGCAAAAACGAAATGTAACATAATATCTTTCTAAATCTCGTTTCTGAGTATAAATATAAGTACCCACCACAGAGAGTTGCTGTATAAGAAAATGAAAATAACAAAGTTATCCAAATTGATGAATCAATACTACTGCTGTACCGGTTGTATGCAATCGTTGCATTCATATCTAAAAAACTTGCCAGACTTAGAAATGAAGAAAAATTAAATCCATTCTTATATAAATAGATTAGGTCACCTAACATTCCCAATGCTATAAATATGGTCAACAAATTCCATGAAATTTTACCCAATGGTTTTTGCGTTGATGTTGTCCGGAATTTATTTGGCATCATCAATATCTTCGATCCAAAAGCTTCTCCAATCGCTAAAACAATCATTGAAAGCACAAGCCATAATACACCATAATAATAAAGCGCATCAGTAGCAAAAATATGATACCCAATTATTAAAAACACCCACATTAATGCTGATATCCTAGCTGGACTAAACCAATCAATTGTTAGTTTCAGTATTACTATCATAGATAATATTAGAAATGCTAAAATTAGAAATTTCATGTACGAAGGTCCATTAAATTATTTATTAAAGTAATACGAACTGTAAAAATATAGATTTGCCTTAGACAGTTGGGTATCCAAATCATTTCTAAACCGCATTGAACCATCTTCTTTGTGCAACACTTGTATGCACTCTGTATAGTATGTTCTAATCCCCATTTTCTTCAATTTCCATGCAAGGAAAGATTCTTCAGCAAATAAAAACATTTTCTCATCATACATTACTTTAATCTCCGCAACTATTTTATAGGGGAATACCACAAAGCTTCCATGCGCCATATATATCTTGTAAAATGCTTTTCTAGAAAATTTTTTATATCTACTTACTAAAATGCGAATTATCTTGTTAAACACGATGCCAATGTAAAGAATAAATTTATTCCCTCTTTTGAATCCATTAAAGACTAAATAATTGTATAATTTTGAATCGTATAAACACATTGGATTTTGTTGCTTCCCAGAAAATGTAGATATTCTGGGCGCAAACACGCCATCAATATTTGGAATATTATTAATTTTAAAACTTCTAATAATGATATCTGGATTTGTAACTACTAAGTAATTGAAATCATATTCCTCTAATGCATATCTAATTGCAATATTATTCCCAGCTCCATATCCATTGTTCTTGGAATTAATAAAATCACAACCATTATTTTTCGCAATGGATTCAATTATTTTTTTACTTTCCTCATCACAATAATTATTTACAATTATAATTTTATACGAGAAATCCAAATTTTTTACGCTTTGTATGAATTCCTTAATATCTTCTGTATTTTTATACGTGACGACACAGAAAATTACTTCAAAATAAATTTTCATATTCTTTCAACCATAAAGTCCAACCATAAACGCATAACTCCAATTTTATTCATATGTAACCTAGATTCTTACCTCGTACTCTCCGCTTTCTCCCAGAATGGCTTTGACTTCCCAGTAATCATGTTGTAAGCACCAATTGCCTGGGCAAGAATTGTCATACAGTAATAACTAATAAACTTTATGAGCTTGTTCTTTATGCCTACCTTTGGAAGGATGGCAAAGAAATAGAAGACTATTTGCATAACAAGTACGGTGAAGAAGAAAGGATGGCCATTGAGAGCAAGAAACAGACTTGTGAGAAATACCACAATGTGAGAAAGAAACAAAGCTGAACGTACAACTCTATGCCCCAAATAGAAGAAACTGAACCATTTTAGCCTAAAGATGTTGAGCATTACGGGATTAGGAAAGACTGAACGCAAGATACCTCTAGCCATCCTAATCTTTCTCTTGAACTCATCTCCGTCATTCTCTCCTGCTTTTTCATAAGCTATTGCAGTAGGACAGAAAAGCGCTTTCTTCTTTTGCAAACCATAATACTGTGGCATTGCACTATCATGACAACGAATAGGATCAAAATCAATGTATTCAGAGTTTCTTACTGCATATAATGCTCCATTCCCAGCAGTAATTGTCTGGAACCTTGATTCTATATCTCTCATTTTCAAATCAATATTCCAATAAGAACTCTCAGCGTAGCTTGTTAAATTATCCAAGGAATTCACATAGGAAAGACGTCCGGTAACATACACAATAGAAGGATCAGTAAACATAGACACCAATTCTTTGATAGCATTTTCCTTGAGCATTGCATTGGCATCAGTCATTACGAGAACTTCACTGTCTACAGTCTTTTGAGCCTCATTCTGAGCGTTAGTCTTCCCTTTTCGCTCCTTAACCTCAAATAGCCGTATTCTTTTTTCTGGGTTGGCCTGGATAAAAGTTTTAACAATCTCATTGGTCGCGTCGGTACTATTATCAGAAGCAACCAAAATCTCTAACTTATCACTAGGATAGTCTAATGCAGACACATTCTTAAGTTTTTCTTGAATAACTTTTTCTTCATTATGTGCAACAACCATAATCGTCACTGAAGGCATATAAGAGTAATCATGATCATGCTCTTTTGGTTTGAATAGCTTATCCAAGAAAATTAGAACAAGCGGATATCCTATCATCGCATAAAAAATAGCAAACCCAGATATCCAGAACAGTATAACGAGAGTTATTGTCATATAAAAAATTCCCTTAGGTTAAAGAATTGAACCATAATTCTAAATAACTCAGTAACACAGCATAGAAGAATTACTCCGCTCACCCTCTCGGCGGATACGGATCATTACCATGGCTATCAGATCTCTGAATCCTTCCATCACTTCCATGAATGATGAACTCTGTTCCTTCAAGCCTACTCAGTATTCTACCCTTCTGTACTGCAGCCTGTTTTGTATTGGTATGAATGACAGCTGTACTAGAACCATTTCTCTTGATATCCCAACCACCGTTGGGATTGGGAACTACATGATGTTCTCTTCGAGGCATGTGAATTCCTTTGTGATTGATACAAAACAGAAATGAGTTCTTCAAACTTCATCATCTAGAGCTGGCAAATTTTCCACTCCCTTGAGTCAACCGGTATCCTATTGAAAAAACTCACTGAGAACAAATCGGACAAAAAAGATGGGGCATATTTTCTGGGCGGTCAGGATGATTCTTATTCAGTAACCATCCGTACTTCTCATATTTGTGATATTGCGCGCTCTCTTCATAATATGCACTTTTTGGGAAATCGGTAATCCAATAGTTGAAGTAGAGATATGGTGATTCATCCACATGCCTTAACAATCTACTTTGTAAATCAGTATCAGATCTTCCTACATACCTGATTCTAGATGCCCCATCAAGCAACTGATAATTTCCAATGGAACCACTTGGTACAAACTTTTCAACGGTAACTCTATCCAGCTGATAAGACAACATCATTGCATTTCTCTTTGCTACTCTTAACTAAGTACAAGCTTTATGGTTGATAAACTGAAAACACAGAAAAACTAATTATGATTGCTCTAAGAGTAACCAGATAGTTGCAGGACAATTCCTGATTCAATCCGAGACTTGTAAAACAGCTAGACTGCCGATGCTATCGCACTCACAACTGTACTAGCTATAGTACCTCCTGGGATTAGTCCAGCAAGAATTTGCACAGCGATTCTTGGACCTTTCTTCTTCAGAACAGCTACCAGTTGAGTCCTAACATCCCCTTTCTTGACATCTATTTCTATACCTTCTTTGGTAAGGACACCTTCTCTCTTGATAATTTCTTCAATGACATCTTTTGATATTTCCTTTTCTGGTTCTAGGATATCTATGAAACTGAGCAAATCATCAGATCTTAGTCTAAATATATTCGAATTCAGTTGTTTCTGTAGAAGTAAATTATTGGCATCCAATTTTGCCTCAAGATAATTCTTTAGAGCAATATCTTGAATTGGAATATCGATGTAAGAGCCTTCAATCTTCGCATACTTCAATTTATCCAGGAATCTCTCAATAGCTACATCTTCTTTAATAACATCGTACCTAACGCTATACTTTTCCTGTAATGCACGAACTCGTTGCTTTGTTATACCAAGCTCAATTGATGTATCATAATCACTGAGCTTATCCATACCCGACTTTTGTAAAACAGCATACACAAGAACATCGATATCGGATTTGTTCATTGAACCAAATCCACCCTTTAGGTATTCATTCAAGGTAAAATCGAACAGCTCACATTTCTTATCAGATGTAAGGCTTGTAAGAATTCTATCAATTTTTTTAGTCATGGAAAAGTAATCCTCTTATATAAGGGTCTTGGATGTACTTCTCTCGTCTTTCGCTGTATGGGATCAAGAATACATCAAGCAACACCCTACTCACTTGTTATCTAGTAAGCTTTGATCAATTTGGGATTGCATACTGTTTGTATGCAGGATTTAGGTAAGCGAGAAGAAAGGACATCCAAAGCGTGCGACGTCACTTTAGAAAGTGCAAACTATATTCTAACCATATCACTCATATTGACGAAAACATCTCCGAAGAGATGTGGAAAATGTGACAGTTCTACCCGGTACCTAAAATCGCCAAATCGCACTTTCAAGGGCCTAAAATGCCGCTTTTTGTGGAAAATATGACAATTCTTCCTGGTAACGATAATGAATAGCAAATTATCGTAAGCAGCCATTTCGATGGACAACAAGCATGAAACGCCTAAGCACCCAAATTTGGACTTGCCATGGCTGGTTGCAGATAATTTCAGTGTACGAAACCGTATGTGTCATGCTATGGGGAAACTATCATCCACCCTTGCAAGATTTTTGTTGGGAAGAAGGGCCGAGGTGGCCCGAATCGGCATGAATCGACGTGAGATGGAAGGATTTGGGACAAACTCCCCCTTACCCCCAGGGGTGGGGGTGAGAGACAAGGGAACTGTAATGTGCGGGACAATCAGGCCGGCGAAGCCCGGGCCAAAGACTGCTGGTTTAGCAAGCTCCCGCACCTGGGACAGAATCTTGGGTCACGGCCGAGAATCCTTACAACAATCTCAAAGGGTGTCTCAAGCTTTTTGTCTTTCTTTTTGTTCTGCTTCCTGCGGAGCCTTGCAGAAAGAGCCCTTCGGTACAGCTCAAGCCTCAAGCTTTTGTTGCGTGATGAATACAAGCCATAATGGCGTATCCTGGTGAAGCCGTGGGGAAGCACATGCAGCAGGAATCTCCTGATGAATTCCTCATTAGAGACCGTCGTCTCCTTCAGTTTGGATTCATCCTTGTAATCCTTCCACAGAAAACTGGTCATCCCCTTCTCAACCGAGAGGATTCGGTTGTTGCTGATTACCAGACGGTGGGTGTACCGTCCCAGATACTCGAACACCCCCTCTGCACCGTGGAACGGTTCCTTGGAGTATACGACCCAGTCCTTCTTGTAGCAGGCATCGACCAGGGATGAGAATGCGTTTCTGGAGACTGCATTGCCGTTTTCTCCCTTGAGAGAAAGCTCATCCCTTGCATACAGGTCCCTGCAACCGGAAAGGAACTTGCCCCTGAACAGGCTGGAGAGTACCTTGACCGGGAGGAAGAACCTACCCCTTGAGGGCTTCCACCGACCGTCGGGGGCAATGCCCCCTGCGGTGACGACC
>Ga0334898_1002442_pt1 | contig 17074 bp, 18 predicted proteins | sample GraSluR3_MG_10_FD_207228 | JGI IMG/M metagenome (GOLD analysis project Ga0334898, IMG submission 207228) | Sludge microbial communities from methane-producing bioreactor in Wageningen University, Netherlands - Granular Sludge_3_08-R3 | ecosystem: Engineered > Bioreactor > Anaerobic >... | reverse complement strand
CCGTTGTTTTTGGCAACTAGGAAATACAGTACTTGGCCAGATAAAAATCCAGAACCCGGGATTAACTGTTTAGCCTCTAATGTTAGAGTGCTCCAATCTGTAACTTCTTCCCGTGAAAACGATCAAATGACAATGATGAACTAGTCTGTCAATTATTGCGCTTGTCAGTTTGTCGTCGTAGAATATGCCGTTCCATTTGCTGAATTCGAGATTTGTGGTTATTATCACGCTCCTTTTCTCATAACAGTCTGCAATCAATTGGAAGAGCAGTTGCGAGCCTTCTCTGTCAAGAGGTATGTATCCCCACTCGTCACATATTAGAAGGTCGAGTTTGTTTAGTTGCTTGAGTAATTTGCTAAGTCTTCCTTCTTCTTTGGCCTGGATGAGTTCGTTAACGAGAGTCACTGTCCTGAAGAACCTGACCTTCTTCTCCTTCGAACAGGCCTGAACACCTATCGCGGTAGCCAGATGGGTTTTGCCAGTACCTACAGGTCCGTACAAGATGAGATTCTCCTCTCTCTCAATGAACTCTCCATTCTTAAGGGCTTCGATTGTTATGCTCTCCGGTATCTGAACATTCTCGAAATCATATCCCTCGAAGCTCTTTACTATCTCGAACTTCGCCTGCTTCAGGTACCGGTTCTTTCTTGCAGTGTTTCTGTTCTCTACCTCCAGTTGAAGAAGCTTCACCAGAAACTCTTCGTGACTTTTCGCTTCAATTTCCAGATAGTTCGTTGCTATGCTTTTGCCAAGCCTCAGCTTCTTGCAGTAGTCGGATATGAGTTCCTTCATTTCGCACTTCCAAGTAAGCCGTCATATACACTTAGGTCGGCGTCGTAGTTCAGTTGAGGTATGTTTTCAGAGAGCGATACTTCTCCTATCTGAGGCTGAGTGAGACGGTGGTAAGTGACAAGTATTGAATCGATCCCTCCATCGCTTTCAATAAGCGCCCTCGTTGCAGTGGCCATGTCGCTCTCGCTCAACATCTTGCTCAGTAACTTTAATCCGGCTTTCTTACCGTCTCTATCGCTTCTTTCAAAGAACTCTTTCCATTGAACTGGTAGCTGGTCGTAGAAGGCCACGTATTTCAACGCATTTGGCCTTTTTACTATCGTCGGCAGATAAAGATACCAGTTGAATGCTTCCTGCTTCTCTCCGTACAACCTCGCGTGAGTTACGACCCTTTCGTATCTCTCGTCCAGTATCGTTACTGTGAAAGCGTCTGCCCTCAACCACAACTCTCTCAAGGATAGTTCCGGTGCAGTGGAGTACCTGTTCTTTTCAAAGGTGACCATCCCGTATTTGTTTGCCTTTACGCTAAGCAGTTTCGAGACTTCGAACGGTGTGACAGGTAGTTCGTTCATCCCATCCCGCTCTTCTTCAAAGAGTTTCGAGATGAGAACATCTTTCTTGTAGTGGTTCCTCCTCATGTCTTCGTCCGAGACTTTCAAGAGTTCTCTGTTGAAATCTTCAATCGAGTCAAAACTTGGAATGGGAACGAAGAAGTTCCTCCTGTTGTAGCCGACTTTGTTTTCAATGTTGCCTTTCTCATGACCGCTATTGGGATTACAAAAGCTTGCTTTGAATCCATAATGAAGGGCAAACCTCTGAAATCTATCCGTCAGCACTCTCTCCCCGTTCTTAAGTATGCTTATTACGGCGCTGGAGAGGTTGTCGAACCAGATTACTTTCGGTACCCTGTCCATATACTCGAAAACAACTTTCAGCCCTGTAAGAAGTGATTCGGTGTTTGTACTCTTAAAAAGCTGAACATATGAGGAATTACTGAACGGGAAAGACAGGTTGAATGTGTAGAACTTCTTCTCTTTGCCTTTTTCAATGACCAATACTTCTCCGAAATCTGCCTGGGCTTCTCCTCCGGGATGTTTGAGAGGAAGGTATCCCATCTGACCGTAAAGCTCCCTCTTCTTCTGAGAAACGTATCTTCTCACGGTCCTTTCCTTTACCTGAAGTCTGTCAGGATATTCTTCCAAGAGTCTTTGGTATATTCTTACTGCGGTGTGCCTTTGCTTTCTGGGATGTTTCATGTCTTGGATCAGAATCTCATCTATGATCTCTTTAACTGATTCTATCTTCGAAGGTTTATTCCTCGTCTGTCTTTCGTTCCAGTCTTGCTTTTCAACATACTTCTTAACAGTTCTAAAGTCAAAACCAGTTTCCTTTGAGATTGAATTCAGGGATTTGTTCTCTACTTCGTACAGATATTTGATATGATGTGCTTGAGTCATTGTTAGCATCCACTCCTTATCTCCCCTCTATTTGTTTAGCCACAACTAAAGGGTATTCTTTCCCCGGATCGCTGGCAATGACTCTTATGTATTTTTATTTGTCCATTCTATGTATTTCTATTTTGCCAGAAACATCTTCTACCTCTAGTTGATATATGCAGCTTGCCACCTAATGCTTCAGAAATTGCGTTCATAGATTTGAACGAAGGGTTATGCTTTCCAATTTCCAATAGGGCAATTGTGCTTGAGGGAATTCCTGAAACTTCACTTAGCTTCGTTTGAGAGTATTTGCGCTTAATACGCAAATCAATGATCTCATTAACGAAGTCGTATAAGGAACCTAGCTGATCCTCAGCTTTTTGGAAGCTTTCATTATGCTTCAACAATTCAAATAGCTCTTTATATTTGACTATTTGAAGGGCTTCTTTTTGAGAAGCTGAGTTTATGGAAGCTTTTATACTTCTTTTTAGGCGTCTCTCCGATTCTTCCAGAAGTTTTTGAATTTCACTTCTATTTGCATTCTCCAAGCAATCCAATAAGAAAATTGTTTTGGTAGTACGATAGGCTCCTATAACGAAAATTGGGTTTGTCTCAAATACAGTAGAACGATCTCTATATTCAAAAATGTAAATCCGATTGTGATTGACGATGTATCTACTTTCCCATTCCGCTGTAACTCCTCTTCGCCCTAGCAATCTTTCAAAGAAGAATTTAATCATTCTATGAGAGGACTCATAATCTTGCCTATAAAGTTGCTCAAATACTTTTATGAAGTCATTTCTACTAGGAACAAACGAAACAGAATAGCCTTTCCAGAGTACGAAATTCATAGTCTCTCCTTTCAAATGCATTTCTGATTGCTACGTATAAATAGATGGTACTCCATAAGTACCTAACGATCAAATTGCTCATGAATCTCCTCTTCGCTGCATTTCGAATCTTGCTGTACTTGTTCAAGGTATACCTGTTTAAGGCATACCACTTTTTGATATACCAGATTTTGCAATATCAAATTTTGGTACGCCGACTTTTCCAGGCGGTGATTGATTATTCATTCTACATACGCATCTACAAAGGGGTGTTAGCCAATAAAGCGACAGTTCACCAAACCGATTTTCACGCGCGTATTATAAATAATGTTGGAAGAACAAAAAGCAGTAATATAATTTCCTCACCTGAAGATGTATTAATAGATAAACAACAGTAAGAACAATCAATTTAAAAGTATGGAAAAAGCAGAAAAGAACGTTTTTTTAGTTTTTTTGAAAATACTCCAGTGAGAGCCGTCAGACCTAGCCCAATTGGGGTTTATATTATCGGGTCTTAATAACAGCTATAATTGTTATATGAAGCGCATTATAGAAAATCTATCAATAATCTATTTTCGGAAGTTCCACACACGGATAGCTCAAATTGGTTCATGTCGATGTAACTGTAACGCGCTCTAAAAATGAAATGCGTTTGACTTTTCTGAACAATCTATTAATCTAACGACACGAGCTACACAAAAGGCGGCCTGAATCAGCACAATGAGAAAATGTGCCTCAAACATCATAGATTGTCTAAAGTACTTTTGTATTTAACCAAACGCTCCTTAAGATCATCTGATTTCAAATTAAGGTAATCTACAACGCTTCTGCGATCTTTGAAGTGACCAGTTTCTTTCAACAAAACAATTGCTAATTGCTTCAATTCTTCTAAACTTGGTGACTCAAAAGACTTGCCCATGAATTGTTTGCAAAGGTCCATAAAATCCTTAGCCTCATGTAGCTGCAATTCATCAAGTTCCTCTGGATCTTTTTCAGCAAGCAACTTTAACCAATAAGCTTGAGGATTTGACTTAGCTTTCTTCTCCGTTTCCATTGCCAAAGCAGTAGCTTCAAGCATTTTCTTTTCAGATTCCGCAAAAGTAATAATTGCTCTTACAATTTTCTTAGACATAGAAACTCTATTTCTGCTAACTTTTATGATCCCGAGGAGATCCAAAGAAACAAGAAGATCCTCAATATTTCCGCGTAGTGCTTCTTCTCTTATCGAATTGAATCCCGGTACGAAATTCGTACCTCTTAATGTATGTATGTTTGTTTCCTTATTATCTATATTATTAGACATACCCTCATACATACCATGCACTCCAGGTACGGTATTCGTACTACCTAAGAATGGACCTAAATCGACGACCACACCAGTTATTTGACGCTGAACACGCACGATTTCTTCTAGTTCCAAACTTTTCAATGCATCGACAAGAGTTGCTTTTCTAACATCAATTTCTCTACTAAATGCATTTAGAGAGATTTGTTGCTTAGTGCAATTCATTGAAACTAGCAAATGAAGCAAGAGACAACGTGCTGAATGTGGAACCTTTAGGGATAGAATGCGTTTTGCAACTCGAATTCTGTCAATATCGGAGAACTTGTTTATCAGCGCATCACCAACAAAAGCATCGTGTTCCGTACCAGATACGAGTTTCGTACCTGGTACTATAAACGTACCAGGTACGATTTTCGTACTACGCTTTTCCGTACTAGGTACGTTTTCCGTTACGCTTTTTTCCGTACCAGGTACGCTTTTCGTATCCCCTTTACTTGGAGGCAGTACTTCATTCGTACTAGGTACGTTATTAGTATCAGGTACGTTTTCCGTACCCACATTATTGGTAAGAGGTACGGTATTAGTACCAGGTGCGTTTTTCGTACTAGGTACGCTTTTCGTATCAGGTTCATTATTCGTATTGGTTGATGATGAAATTTCATTGTAGTGTTTTTCAGTTGTAGACTCTGATTTCTGCCCTTCCGCTTCAAGTATTTTGGTCTGTTCTTGAAGACTCTTAATCAAACGACTAATGCCGCTAGTGCTTTCACGTTTAGTCATACTATTCACCTAAATTGAATGAGGGCTAATAACTCATCCACAAGTGATTCATAGTCGATAAGTCCTTGTGGGATCTTTTTCTCTTTTTCAGCATAGGACCGTAAAGGTATCCCTTTAGCTATAGCTCTCTGAACATCTGTATTTCGATTTATGAATGAAGTCAGAACGGTGTCTTGGCCAAACGTTTCGGCAACATCCTCCCGAACGTCCTTGGACATCCTTGTACGCGAGTCAAACATGGTTATGAGTATGCGGATGAGAAAAGTACGTTTGAGAGCGGGTTCAATGTCTTTGGTTAGAATATTCTTCAATCTCAAGAAACCTTCTACGCCCAGGAAAGAGGAATCAATGGGTACAATGATGATTTCACTGGCTATGATTCCATTTAGAACAAACGTTCCTATGTTGGGTGGTGTATCGATTATGATGAAATCATAGCGAGCCTTGACCGGTCGGATAGCTGCATCCAGAAGAAAGTATGGAGTGATTGCTCTTCTCAATTCGTCCTCTATATCGAACATACCGATGTTTGAGGGAAGCAGATCGAAGTTAGGGGAGATGTTAACGATACTCTCTTCGACTGTGGACTTCTTCGTTAGCACTTCTGAAATAGTATTGTAGAAGAGCAGAGGATTCTTTCCCAAAGACATTGAGCAATGACCCTGCGGATCCATGTCTATGAGAAGGACTTTGTTTCCCCTTTTTGCTAGAATATCTGCAACATTTACACAACAGGTTGTCTTGCCAACGCCGCCTTTGGAGTTACCAAACATTATCGAATGGGCCACGTCAGATCAACCCCTGCTCTTCAAGAGAAGCTTAACGTTTCTTTTCAGCCAATCTACCTGTCGCTGTTCATAGACCCGCCAGTCTCTAATATCCCTAGCGGGTGTAAAAGGCAGCTTACCTGTTGCTTCCCATCGAAAAAGTGTGCGCTTGTTAATACCCAGAAGATCAGCTACTTCCTGAGCATAGTACGTTCCATCTTCTTTCATAAAGGCACCTCAATACATAGTGTACATACTCAATATGCTTAAAGTTGTCAGTATCGAAATACTACCACATTTCGAGCCTAGGATCCAAGCAAATAGTTATTTGAATATACAACAGGATTTATTCGATTAAATGCCAATCAATTCAAGAGAGCGATTTCGAATATGAGAACATTTAACGGTCAATTCTATTTGATAGAAGATCCAAAGAATCGATGGCATCAGAAAGCATATTTGAGGCGGTTGATAAAGTAAAGGCTATATCAGGAACCAGAGTCTTCGCATTCTCGATCGTTAACCTCCGGGAAAGCCTGTCCAGGTTCTTCTTTATGATTATCAAGTCAGTTTCAACACTTGCCAATGCTTTCGATTCACTCCCTTTCAATATCAACCCCCCTTAAACGAAAACAAAGATCCTCTGTCAGACTGAATTATACTCGTTGTTTTGGTATAAAAAACACAGTGAAGAGAGCCCTAATCGGCTTTCTTTCTAATTTTCGTGCAAAAAGGAGGAATTTTTATGAATGTTCAGACTGTTAACACCACTTCCCTGCTGCTACAGCTTAAACAGATTAAGGACCTAGAGAACCGGCTCAGGGACAAGAAAAAGGAAATTGAAGCTCAAGTCTTCGCCTCAATGCCAAGGCCTGATAGGGGCCAATCCCTTCAGGTAGAACTTAATGATTTCACAGCGAAGCTGTCCTGGTCAACGGAGGCCAAAATCAGCCAGTCGGACGCCAGAATAATCGTTGGAAAATATCCCGACTTCGCTTCTCAAATCTTCTCCACTACGTACAAACCAAAGATCAGCGTTATCTCCAGGCTCCGTATGCTTCAACCCGACCTGCCTGCATTATCAGAGCTAAGCGAGTACCTTACCGTCGAGGAGAAGCAATCGATAGTCTTTGTGGAGGTGACGCCAGATGCTGCCGGTAACGACAAGTGAAAGTCAGTGGTCTAAGGAACAGATTGAACTTATTAAGAGAACGGTAGCTAAGGGTGCCTCTGATGATGAGCTGAAGTTGTTTCTACATCTGGCAAGTAGATATGACCTCGATCCTTTTACAAGGCAGATTTGGTTCATCAAATATGGTGATGACGCTCACATATTCACCGGCCGAGACGGATTCCTGCACATCGCTCACCGCTCCGGCGCATTTAACGGTATGCAAACCTCACTGAGGGAAGAACCTGTGCCCTTCGAAATTAAGTTCTATAACAAGCGAGAGAAGCGTTGGGAGGCACTCAAAAAGCCATCACAGTTTGTTGCGGTCTGCACCGTTTTCAGAAAAGATATGGAGCAGCCCTTCAAATGTGAAGTCTGGGAATCGGAGTACAGCACTGGTCAGGGCTTGTGGCCCACGAAGAGAAGGGTGATGATTCAAAAGGTTGCAGAGGCCTCTACCCTGAGGCGTGCATTTGATATCTCTGGTCTCTATCTGCCCGAAGAGGTTAGTGAAAATGCCGTCGAGGTCGTTCCCAACGACCAGCCAGCATTAGCCTTCTCGAAACTGAAAGAGGCTCTGTTATCAAAAGCCTCTGAGTTGGCAGAAGTCTCGAATAGTGACAGGGATAGTGTTCTGATGAAAGTCTGCCATATGAAGAATATCAACCTTGCTACCGCTTCTGACAACGACCTGCAGGCTCTGATTGCCCACACAAATCTGCTTATAGCTCGTTATAAGCTTAAGACAGAGATAGAGGACACTGCAGAACTCCTGGGTCTGGATATGACTACTCTAACGATGCAGGTCAAAAAGAACTGCGACCTCAACTCATTCGAGTCCATACAGGAAACCATACAAGAACTAAAAGAGCGCAGGGAGAATGTGTCGCCAGATGATGAGATATTACGGTTGGCGGAAGAGCTGTTGATATGAGGGTCCCGAAAGGGACCCTTTCTAATTGGAGGTGAAAAGATGAAACTCACGAAGAAGGAATTGGATTCAAAACTAGATTCAATAGTAAACTGTGAAGTCTTCGCAAGAGCCCTGAAGTTCAAGGCTCTTCATCATTCCTACTCGCATCTCAATTGCATCCTTATACAAAGCCAAAGGGAGAATGTGACGTACGTCCTCCCCTTCAAGAAATGGAACGCCCTGGGTGTCTCAGTTCAAAAGGGAGAGAAAGGATTAGCCATCATAGTACCAAGATTCCGCAAGGTTGACAAGCCTGATGGCAGTAAAGATGACGAACTGGTGGGATTCGCCACGGGTCACGTATTCGACATCTCTCAAACCGACGCCCCGCCAGACTTCCTGATAGCTCATCTTAACAGGGATTTTCCGGGTTACCAGAGCCTGGTGGAGCTCTCCCCGGTCCCGGTTGTTGAGAGGCCGCTCCGAAAAGGTCTCAGTGGCTATTTCGATTCTAAAGAGCTCACCATAACTATCACCAGCAGCCAGTCAGAAGCAGACAGAGCCCTGACTCTGCTACACGAAACAGGGCATTACCTGGTCTGGAAGAACAAGTTAGAACTTCCACAGGAGCTGGAGGAGATTATTGTGGAAAGTTCCGCCTTCATAGCAGCATCAAAATTCGGCATAGACGCCACTGCACCTTCGGCGGGCTACATAGCAGGTTATATCAACAGCATAGAGGATTTGAGGAAGGCAAGTAAAGTGATAGACAAGATCAGCAACGGATTACTCAGGACGTATGAAAGGAGTGAGGAATATGCAGAAAGCAACGGTTGAAACTCGCGAGGGGAAGAGCCACGAGCTAATCATTGTTGCCAGGAAGTATAGACCTGATCTAGCTGAAGAAATGAAGGAATCCAATGTCGGCCTATCCTTCTTCCTGGATGAAAAGCTCGTCCAATCTCTCATTGTCAGTCAATCCGAGATCCGGCTTCTCCGGGTGATTGCAGACAACCCTGACGCGTTCTACACCTGGCATATAGATGATCTTAGCCATCAGGCATTCATCTCCGAATCAACTATCGAATGTGTGGATATTAGCTACATTGGCAAGAGTTTGGAAAAGAACGGACTTCAGAGGAAGGTTTTGGAGGGTTGTGTATTCAGAATGGATAGAAACGACAGCGACGCCAACTTCCTGGACCTGATCCTCGAAGAATTGGATAACGCGACCGAGAGCGATTCTCTCCCCATATATTCTCTCGAGAGCTACAAGGCGGCAGGAGGTGTTGTATGACAACAAACATCGCAAATAGCATCGCGAGAATCCAGGGAACGCAGCTAAAGAAGGCGGTTATGCTCTTCTCAAAGCTTAGACTCAATACTCCCGAAGTTGTATTATCTGTTCGACCGGGAAATCTCAGTATGACTGCGATGTTCGGTGAAAAAGGCCTCAGGGTAACATTACCGTCTGATGCTATAGGTCACGATGATTGTGAGCTCAACCTGGGGAGTCTGAAGGACATCCTGAGTGGAGTCAAAGGCGTTATAGAAATAGCTACCAATGGTTCGGTCGTAATCAACACAACCAGTGGCGAGATCGTGTTGCCATTCAACCCTGCTAAACTGGCGCTGCCTAATGTGAAGTCTGAGGTAGCTTTTGTGGGCTCTAGAGAGTTACTGAAGTCACTATCGAAGCTGCTGCCGTTTTCGGCGACTAATGAAGGTAAGAGAAATCTCTACGGTGTGCTGATAGAAACTCAGGATTCAGGACTCCGCCTCGTAGCTTCCGACGGCTTCAGGTTGGGCTATGTAGATACTCTGGGTGTGGTAACGAAGAGTGAAGCGATTATGATACCTCTATCGTTTGCAAAGCTTCTGCAGGGAGTTCTAAGGATTGTACCGGAATCAGAAGTGAGCATTCGGGCGGACAAAAGCAATGTGAAGGTCCAGTCTGAATACTTCGAATTGGTATTCTCAAGGCCGGATTTCGAGTTCCCGAACTACAAAAGGATACTCCCCAGCACTTTCAAAGTAGAACTCGAGGTTAATAGAGAAGAATTGTTAGAGGCCGTAAATCGCTCCCTAGGAACTGAAAAGGTAAGATTGATCCGAGATGAGGGCGTAATAAACATCACCGGTAACATAGGCGAAGGGAATTTCGTCCATAAGGTAAGCGTGTCTGGTGAAGGTGAGATGAAAGCTACATATAATCCTAAGTTCTTGAGGGATGCTCTAATCGCTATGGATACCGAACTGGTGACTATGGGATTTATTGAGACCAACTCGCCTTTGCAGCTTGTTCCAGAAGAAGGGGAAGAGAAGTACATCATAATGCCGATTAGAGATATTTGAAGCGTAAAAAAAGAGGGGCTTTTTAGGCCTCTCTTTTTTTACCCCCTCGCTACTGAGAATTCCTATCCTTCTCTTCTTTCCAAGTTTTGAAGCTTTCAATATCCTCGTTCAAAGCCCTGAATACATAAGCAATAACGGAAATGTCATCAACATAGCCAATACCAATCAAGAAGTCCGGTATTGCGTCCGCGGGCGAGACGAAGTAGATCAGAGCAGCAGTGATAAGTATGATAGTTTTCACTGGAATCTCGCGGTAGTTTCCTTGGAAATATTCTTTCACCATCTCGATAAAAAGCTTTATTTTTCCGAAGAATCTGCCGACTTCTCGCCTAACACGTGGATCTGAGAGGAGCTTCAAGACTGCATTAAGAAGGTTGAAGGATTTTGATTCGGAGTTGACATAGCTACTTTCTGCTACTTTTTTAGCCTTGCCGAACGTTATGAAGCCTTTTCTGATAACCACCTCCTAATAATTTGTACCAAAACAGATAAGTGATTTCAGGATAGCTATAGAGATTCGGCCAGGGACGTCCAGGTACGACCAGAGAATCAGGGAGTACTGGACGTCTGAAGAAGCTCACTATAAGAGGCATACAGAATAATCCGTCCAGATGTCCAGGTTTTTTAGAAAAAATATCGCATATTCACTTGCGTAGAACAACGACTGAAAAAATGTATATATAAAGAGTTTTTTCGGATTTTGCCGGACGTCTGGACGTAAGTGGCTGTAAGTATTATTTAAAAAGGATTATAGAACGTCCAGGAGTTTTTAGCCTCCCGGACGTAGTGGACGGCTCCGGATGCATTTTATCTGTGCCATCTATTTGGGAATGGATACTCTTCTTCAAGGATGATAATCTTTATATTACTGAAACCCCTGCACCTATCTCCTGAACTCTTCCTTTTTGATGAAACGTCCCAGCCTAAATGTTCTGTAAGTACCTTTTTTAGTTCCTTAGAGAAATTGGTCATACTTAAAGGAGAAAACCCGTATTTGATGGCCCAAGTTTTGTACTTCGAATAAAGCCTCTCTGTGTCTTCAAACCAGTCTTGTTCATATGAAAGGTTTCCGGCTGCCCACAAATATACTGGATTGTTTTCGGTATAATAAGCTTCTACAATGAGATCCGACTTTTCCGTATTGCTAAAAGCGTTGTCTTCCAACAGACGCGCTACTCCCGTTAAAACCCAGTTGAAGATCCCTGAAGCTTCTTTCACAATCTTTTCGAGAAGATGCTCGTCCTGAAGCTCCACAGGGATGATTTTGCTGAACTCTATCACCAGCAGTCGGCGCGCGAACCCGTGGCTGGAGTCAGAGACGTTAGGAAGGGCATTTACGGTAAATAGAAATTTGCATTGAGGGACATAGTCTATTGGATCCTTATATTTCCGGTTGATCGTCAGCGGGTCTCCGCTCACGATTGACTTAAAAACCTGAGTGTCTATGAAGTTCTTGCCTGACGTGACTTCGGCACCAATATTAACGGGCTTGTCCAACACAGCAGCGAGTTCGAAACCGTTGAGCTGGTCGACTCTAAGGGTGGAGCAGTTTTTCGTGCCTCCCAGCATATGGAATAAAAGGTTTGCCATCGTACTCTTACCATTCGCTCCGGGCCCGTAGAAGAAGACGCATTTCTGCAGGTTCAGGGCCTTCATAGGTAGGAAGAAGTATGCTAGGACCTCCTGAAGCAGGGCTTCCGTTTCCTCATCGAAATCTAAAGAGTCCAGAAAAGCGAAGAAGATCGGACATTCCGCCTGCGGGTCATAATCGAACGGGAGAACGTACTTATTCCCGTTTTCTGGTGAGTGTGGTTCGAGCTCTGGCTGGACTTTCCCCGAGACCACAAGCGAGCCGTTTTTAAAAGGTATGCGATCGCCTTTCATCTCCGGAACATCTTTCAAATAAGAAAGTGTCTTCAAAGTAGCCAGAATGTTATTCAGAGTGTTGTCCAGGACCACGAAATCTTCCTTATCCGCTTCTACCTGAATCAATCTCTTCACCTCCAGATTGGATAATTCGTCGAAGAAGAGACCGGTCCAAGAAAAGAACCTGTCAGAGCTTTTTTCATAGTAAATATTAGGAAAGAGGTCATTCAAAACCATTCTGCGTATGATCGTCGAGGACTTGTAAGGTTCCCCTTTCTCATCACGAAAGACTGCGATTCTACTTTTTGAAGTGAGTTTCCAAGCTATCCCTGCAGGGGCTTTCACTTTCCCTCTCCAAATGCAGTTATCACAACCAGCGTAGTAGTTCTGAATATCCTCACAGGTGTTTGGACCATGTGAGTCCTTGATGCAATGTTCGATCTTTCTCTCCGTCTCTTTCCGACTATATCCAGAATAAGGCCTGGACAGCTCGTGTATCTTTTCCCGGGCACCGAGAGCGACTAAATTATTAATCATCCTGAACCATTCCGGTTCAGTAAGCTTTTCTGCAGCATCACGTGTGTGTCTTAAGAAGGCGCACTCCTCTATTACCCTGTCGATTATCTCTTCGGAGAAACTCTGCGGCTTTATGGAAGAAGAAAGCCCGGCGTGGTCGCCGGCCGGGCCTGTATCACTATTCTCTGCTGGGAATTCTTCACATAAGTCCTCGAAATTGTACTGTACTAGACCATCTACTTTCAGGAAATCGCACTTTACCGGTACCATACCAGGCTTCTGGTTTATCGTGCTGGGAACACGCATTATCCTCGAATAGTCGCAAACATTGAAATCAGTAGAGAAGTATCGAGCGAGTGATTTGTTTAGTTCCTCTAGCCTGGTCAGGTCTTCGGGAGTCTCAACAGGCTCCTTGAGGAGCCAGTACGCGTGGATCCCGTGGCCCGAACTGATAATATAAGACGGAGGAAAACGGAAATTACTCAGCTTGCGTATGAATTCTTCTGTTGAAATATCTCCATCTTTGTCGATATCCTTATCGATCCACACAACCCTAGAATAAGCCACATCATCTTTCTTCCCCCCCTTGGTCTTACGGGCCGCTACCCCGAAGAACGTATTCACCGGATGATCTGTGAGGTAGGTTTCGATACCCTCATAATCTCCGGTCCGGAAGAAATCGCGGACCGGATTCTTCCCGGGCGCAAACGTCCTGAACTCGATGAATCCGCCTTCAGGGAACACCTCTTCAACAAAAACCAGAAAATTGGTATAATTAACTTGATGATTATTACATTTAGAGGGGCTCCCGCTGCAGACGGGAGCCTTTTCTTTATCAGTACTCATAAACAGCCCTTCTCGGTGCTTTTAAAAGATTTTTTGCCAAGAAATTCCAACCAACGTAGTGCTTTTCAGAAATCGATTCTTTGAGCGAACTAAGTTGTGATGTGATTTTGAGGATCTTCGTTCCTTCCTCTCCAGCCCTTGAGGCACCTAAAGGTATGGTCAGTTCGTCGCCTACCGCAAGTAAAGAGGCTATTGTATTGAGAATTAGTTCTGTTGAATCATTTTTGTTATTGGCCCCCTCGTGATCGGCTTCATCAAAAATCTCGTAATCGAAACGCAACGTCTCTTTGAGCTCATCGCGCAATTTTATGAAGCTGTAATACTCTGTAAGAGAGTCTTCTATTAAATTCTCCACTTGCCAACTCCTGACAATCCCGCTAATTTCTCCGGCCAATGCGCTGTGGAAATTGCCAACTTCCAGGTGGATTTCAATTGTTGTTGAGTAAGTATCCACAATAACAATAACCGACATTTCCTCGTCGCTGTCAAAACTTTGCCCAAACAAGAAAATATTGTTATCCCCAAAAAAAGTCAAATACGTCTCTTCGAAGCCTTTAATTTTTAGAGCATTCCTGATTTCATCGACGAGAAAAACCAGCTCATTTGGAGTTATTATCTCCGAGAAATCTTCCCCTTCGAAGTTTCGACCATCGACAAAAACAACAAGTGCCATAAGCGAATCGATATCGTCTACAGGCACGGCCGAAGATATTGCAGGGTTTTCTCTGTCATCATTCGAAAAAGCTTTGAAGATCCACTCCCTGCCCTGATTAAAAATCTTGATTTTTCCGGTCTCGATATCGGCTGTGAACTCGATTCCACCGCCTTTTGAGATTTCAATACATTGAAATAAGTCGTTTTCATAGCCCAGATCGCAAAGAAGCTGCTGAACTCTTAGAATATCCATTTCTGGTTTTTTCATACCTCTCCTCCTTTTTTTTTTAGCAGAACCAGTCTTGCAAAATCTCGACTCGCCACTGTGCGTCAGGGAACCCTTCTACAATTTCATTCAAGCATCCAACCTTTGAAGAAAACTCAATAAACTTGCCGTGTTTGTCGCTAAGATACTCGGGACGACTAGAAATGCCGGCCTGGAACGGGAGTACCGCATTTCCGTACACTGCCATATTTTCTCTGAAGTTGTCCAAGACCCATATCGGTGTAGTTTCAGCAGACGAACTTTCAACAAGACTCAAAGAATAGTTGGATTCATCCTCTAGTTGCGTACAAATATCATTGAAGGCAGATAGAGCCCTTTTCACATCCGCTAATGCCTGCGACAAATCGCTTTTATCCAGATTTTTTGACAATTTTCGCCTCAGGTCGCAATAAAACACTTGCGTTTGCAGACAAACTTCGAGCTCGGTGTTATCGGGATTGTCGCCATTGAGGTCAAGAAATACCGAGAACTCAACTTTATCGTCCATAGATTTTCCGTATATAGCAACGAAATCATCGGCACAGATTTTCATCCGCGTCTCTTCAATCCGAAGCTTTCCAAAGATCTCTCTGGCTGAGTCAAGGAAGAAATCGATGGTCTCAATCTCCGTGATTTCCTCTCCAAACTCCGCCAGGATCATATTTGATGATTGCTTATTTTTGGAGAGGTAAAGGACGATGTTCTCCAGAAAGAGCTGGAAAAGGTTGTCAGAAGTCTGAAAGAAAGAACCGCTAAAGTAAAACTCCCAGCAAGAATTTTTGCTACTTATTTCTAGAGAGGAGCCAGGACTTGTTATATTGATTTTTTTTGTTGGTTGCCACTCACAACTTTTGTCAGTGTGCTCTTCGATGGCGATGTCGTTGTATCCGAGAGTATTTAAGAGCTCTTTGACTTTGAACGCTTGTTTTTCGATAGTTTCCATAATTTACCTCCTTGAATTTTCGTGATTCAGATTTTCTGGATCCTTTTGATCGCAGTGTTTTGTAATTATTCGTAAGGCGCTTAAATGGAAGTTTTGCTGCTGCTTGAGGCATTGCAAGTATTACAATAAACTTTCTGCACTGCTTTTAAAAATTACCTCCTTCAATGTATTTTCGGATTCAACTTCAGGTTGCTACACAACTGGTATATCCCCGATCCCTTAGAACAGATTCGATCAAATCTATACTCGTGGGTCCCAGCTGGTACTTCCCGTTCCTTTTTGTGAACTCAAACCCTTGAACGGTTTCGAGATCATAAATAATTTTGTAGATCACATTGATGCGAATCCGGTATTTTTTAGCAAGGTCTCTTGGTTCCATCTTTCTTTCCTCCTTTCTTCTAGCTCTAGCTTCTAACAAGACTTTAGCTTACTTGAGAAAGAAAAAACAGATACCAGAATCGATAATCAATTCTGGTATCCCTTCCGAAAAAGAATATTCCTAACTCAAGAGAGAGAAATCTTCCAGCTGTTTCTTTGCGGCCAGATAAGAGTTTTGAAGCTTCCTTTTGGAATGCAAGTCGAAATCAGGGTAGCTATTCTTAAACCAGCTAAGTTTGCCACAAAGGAATTGCCAGGTGAGTTTCCAATGAGTAGTCTTGTTCTTGTTTCTAAATATGTTATCTGCTACGAAAACCATAACATTGAATTCCTTGCTCTTGGCGATTCTAATGTAATCCTCCGTCTTCGAATCTGAGTCTTTGGTGTCATTCATCGCTTCGGGCCAGGAGTCTACAACCAGGCCTGTTCCCTTTTCTTTCGAGTTCATCAAATCGCTTAATAAACTGTTTACCGCCGTCTTCAGGTCTGTTTGGGTGATATCAAAGCAGTCTAGGATCAGGATTATTTTCTCGTTCAAGTGTTTTTTGGTTCTTTCACGGGAAGTAGGGAACGCTTTCAGGGCAATTGCCTTCTCTTTGTCGAGTTTAGGGTCGCGATTATCTAGCTGGTCGATAATAGCCTGGAAAAAGACTTTGTCGTTTATCCCTGTAAGTTTACACAGATAATTCACAGGATCACTTGCATTTAAGATTTCTTCGATCGACAGAACTTCGGCTTTTAGTAAGTCTAAAAGTGTAAAAGTGATAGTATTATAGATACCTCCAGTTTCAGGCCTTCCCACACTAAGGCTGGCCAGAGTGACTCTAAGATCGTCATTTGAATCGTGGTAATATCCCGTATAACGACTTTTCATAAGTTTTTCGTTTTGAAGATGCTCGAGTCCTTCTTCGCTGTTGTATATAAATGAAGTATGGTCGACAATTTTGGCAATTACTTCCATCATGAGAGCGGCAGTAACTACAAGGGATTTTTCATTTTCTTTGTCATATTCCATAATGTACTTCATAAGCAGGTTTGGAATCAACAGAAGAATCTCTTCTATTTTGATTTCCTCTTTTGCGAGAACCTCTAGAATGGATTTCTCCCTATCACTGAGGAGACTTTCAAAAAAAAGGCGGAGTTCGACCTCTCTTTTTTCACTCACACTACTCACCTGACTCAATTGCTTTTTGTTTTTCCCCTGTTTTCCCCCCTGAAGAGAGACGAAAACTATATAGCCAAAAGATTAAAATTGGGCTTTACCGTTCGGGAAATCT
>Ga0334898_1002437_pt1 | contig 17119 bp, 25 predicted proteins | sample GraSluR3_MG_10_FD_207228 | JGI IMG/M metagenome (GOLD analysis project Ga0334898, IMG submission 207228) | Sludge microbial communities from methane-producing bioreactor in Wageningen University, Netherlands - Granular Sludge_3_08-R3 | ecosystem: Engineered > Bioreactor > Anaerobic >... | reverse complement strand
GGGTGCTGTTGCCACGAAGCGGCCCGAACCGGCGGTGCAAGTAAATCGGGGCTAGTTGAAGTTTTGCTCTGCAACTTCGGCGAAATTAAAGGAGCTAAGGTACTGGTCGGTGGCCCTGATCCAGCCGGTGCACGAAAATTAAGTCGGGGCTAAGCATGTAGAAAACCTGTGGCTTCCTCGTTTGGACGCGGGTTCGACTCCCGCCAGCTCCACATATTTGATTGATTGCCAGTTATTTATAGGCAGGTTAGGAAATATTTAGGAAATAATCTGATTTTAACCTGTTTTTGGGGGAAATATTAATTGATTAAATTTGAGTTGTTATTCGTTGCCTGAATAACACAATTTTAAACGTAAAAAGGACGGGTATTTCACTTGGCCTTTTTTTCTACCATTTTTACCCTAAAGATAAAGGTAAAAAAGTATCACAATTTTTCTCATTTTTTTCAACGAAGGAATGCGGGATTCAGAAGGTTTCATAGTTTGTTGACACAAGAAAAAACCACTCTATATTTTTGATTTTTAGCTACTTGTTTCTTTAAAAGAAAAGAAATCATAACTTTTTCTTTAAAATGTTCTTTTTATGTCAAAATTGGTTAGAAAGAGGTTGGAAGAAAACAACTTTGGAAGATTACACAAAATCTAATTTTTCTCTTATTCTTTCCAAGCATTTATACTTTTGATTTCTTGCGCTGGCTGCATTTGCATATCCTAATTTTGCAGCGATCTTCTCCCAGGAAAGATTTTTATAATAGTACAACTCCAAAAGACTTTTGCAAGGATTTCCAAGCAATTCAATAGCATTTCTTGCCAATTCAAAGTTGTCGGGTTTTTCCCCGGAATATTCAATAGAAATATTTTTGGAGTAATATTGCTTCAAGTCAACAAATTCTTTTTCCTTTTTTTGCCTGCGTAAATGCTCAAACCAAAGATTTCGGCAAATGGAGTAGAGAAAAGTTCCTAAAGAATAATCATCGACAATTTTTTCCCAGTGTATTTTTTCGAGTAAAATAACCAAAGCATCCTGAAAAATATCTTTTGCATCTTCAATGCTTCCATTGTTTTTAAGAATCAACCAGGCAACTTTTGAAAATTGGTTCTCATAAAAATCGTAGATGGTGTCTCTTTCGTTATTTTTAAATCTTTCAAGAATAGTATTTTTAGGCTTTTCAGATATCCGACTACGTTTAAACAGTGGCCTCCTGTCCTCGTATATTTCTTCCTCGACTTCTTTATAGACTTTAGGAGCATAATATTTTTCTTCCGACTGTTTCTCTTTTTCCAGAAGTTCTTGCAGGGAAAGCTTTTTAAAAGCCTGGTCTGCGATTGGTTTTAGCAGGTCATGGTATTTTTCTCTGAAATAAAAATGAATGGATTTTCTCAGGTTTGCAAATTCATCAACCGGGTAATTCTTAGGATCATCAATCCAGTTATGAAATTTTTCTTCGGCTACAATCCATTGATTTGGTTCGTTTTGCATCGTGTTTTTTTTCGTTATTGCTCAAAAATATTAAAAAAGTACATTTATAAGGGTGACATTTCTCCAAATCTGACATTAACATATAAACCAATACGAGTAAAATATGAAAAATACCATTCATTACGCCTTTATTCTCGATCAAAGTGGTTCCATGCAAGGCTTGAAAAAAGAGGTGGTTTCCAGTTACAATGAACAGGTGGAAGCTATCAGAAAAATAAAAAAAGACAATTCCCATTCGGAAATTAAGTTCACAATGTGTACATTTAACGACGAAATAAATTTTAAGCTCATCAACCAGAACATAGATGAACTAAAAAAAATTAAACCAGATGAATATCAGCCGAACTCATGTACTGCTTTATATGATGCCATTGGATTAACCTTTATGAAAGTCAGTAAGCACATAAAGTCAAACGACCAGGTATTTTTTGCCGTTTTTACCGATGGGCTTGAAAATGCATCAACCGATTACACTGCCGATAACATTCAGAAATTACTGGCACAGGCCGATGAAAAAGGCTGGCTGGTGAAATTCTTTTGCCGCGATGAGGATAACCTTTTTTACAAACAGCATTTGGGAATATCAGATTCCCAGATTATGCCCGTGAGCCTGAACGAAGCCGGATTTAAAGTAATGGAAAATGAAATAACGTATTGTTTAAGCCAAATGGTTAACACTCAAAATAATTAGGATGAATCTGATAGCTAAAAAAGGCGTTATTAAAGCTGCTTTTTCCTGCAAAACAAAAGATTTGAGGGAACTGATAAAGTTTTTAAAGGCCGGACTAAAAAAAACATGGATGGAGGAACGTCCGTATTGTGAAATTACTGTTAAAACCAATGAAGTTGATTTTGCTGTGGAGGGGGCAAGAAAGACATTGTACTGCGAAGCAATTGGCCCCGGCAGGGTGACCATTTCATTTGCGTATTTTTTGCACCTGATTCAAGACCGGCCACGTGTTCAGACAAAAATTTCTGTTGGCGATGATTTTATGAATATTAATGAAACCACCGTTGTTGTAACAACCTGGTTTTTTCAGGACGATAGCATTTTAAGAAGCATTGATTTGCCTTTAAACTATGGTATTGCCGATATTTTGCGGCTTCCGTTTCGCTATACCGAAAAAGAAATTGAGTTTAATGATCTGGCGGCTGATTATGAAAATGCATGTGGTACATTAAATTACGATACCGAATCAATAACCAGCCGACTGAAAAAATACGGAATATCAAAAGATGAAGTTGAAAAGTTTATTCATGAAAAAATATTTAAAAAGCAGAATACTAATGTTTGATTATTTTGAGGTAATTTCTAATTCCACTTTTTTAACCAGTTCCGATGGTGAAATATCCAGCGCATCGGCAATTTTAAAGATAGTTGAGATGGTTGGTTGCCGCAGGCCACGTTCCAGCATGGAAATGTACGTTCGGTCGAGATCGCAATATTCGGCTAGTTTTTCCTGGGAAAGGTTTTTGTTTTCCCGGAGTGTGCGTAATACTTTACCAAATACCGATATAACCATGTTGTCTGACTTTAGTCAGCGTAAAAGTCAGGCAATAATTGATTTTTATCCACGGACTATAGTCTGAAATTTTTATATTTGATTGACAATTGAAATTGATGAATCTAAAAAAATCAAAAACTAATAGCAGCATGGACTTCATCATAAATAAAATCATATTAAGATGAAAAAACTTAAAACAGCAATGCTTATAACCCTTATATTTATTGGATTGCAATGCTTTACTATTGCCTCAGGACAGCCCAGAGTTACATTTGAGAAGATATTTAAAGACATAAATAATGAGGAAACATTCAAATGGCTTTCTGAATTTTCTGCTGAACAAAAGAGGATAGTTGAGCTGTGCGTATTTATTAATGTAGTTCAACCAATTTATGAGCTTGCTAATCAAAAAAGTATTACTAAGGCCGGTTTAACTGAAAGCTATTTAGGATTTAATCTGGAACATTGGATTTCTGAAAATTATGAGGGGGAAATAATCAAACTGGAAGACGGCTCAATTTGGCATGTGGCTGATTTTGATAGAATTATTTCTGTTCTGTGGCTTCCTATTGATGACGTAGAAATCTATAAACTAAAAGAACCAATTGAAAATTACCAATATGTTATGGTGAAAAAATCTGAATTTTATGAAGACGAAATAGTTTGTGTTGAACTTTTAAAACAATAAAAATGAAACGATTAAAATTTATCAGCTTATTTTTTTTAGTGTTATTATCTGGCTGTAGTTCAAGTTCATGGTTAACCAAGGATTTTGAAACATCAGATAAAAACTATAACAAAATACCCCTCTATCTGCTTAATGTTGGCGATAATAAAGGACAAGTTATTGGAAATATCGGAGATCCGGAACAAGTAATAGGATCAACAAGGTTCGATAAATTTACTGTGGAAGTTTGGAGTTATGAACGATGGGTGGCTGACATTGGTCCTGACTACAAAGTTGAAGAATCCTACTTATACTTTGTTGATGGAAAACTACAGCAATGGGGAAGACCTGGTGATTGGAGAAAAGAAGCAGACAAAATAATATAGGTTCGATTCAGATAAAAAAGATGAAAAAAAAGTACACTAAAAATCATCCTTTATGGCTTGTTTGGGATTTTCAAAATGAAATATTAAAAAGAGGGGGTAAAATAAATAGACATTCTGATCTACTCTCTTATTTTGAGGGAAACAGTTTAGAACCTGACATCAAACCAATGATTGCTTTTAAATATTTGATTTCCTCAAATGTATTTTTTATAAAAGAAACTACCGGATTATTTGAGTTAAAACAAATTTTATACAAAAAATTTTTGGATGGGAAGGATGGTTGCACATATTATACAATAGTTGAAAGATCCAATTTTGTTGATAACGTAAATAAGACGTATAAAGAAAAATTAAATGACAAAACAGACAGAATCTCTACAATATTGCCTGATAATGAATTTATTATAAAAATAAATAACGACTATGTGGTAGTTTTGAATGAAAAATATATCGATATTCTCCGTTTGATTAGAAATGGCTATAAATCAAAAATGTCTGTAATGGAAAAGAATAAAATACTACCTGCTTTAATTATTGCTATAGGACTAATCATTGCAGCATTAATTTACGCTTATACAAACCGATATGAAATAAGTGGTGGTGCCCGAATTGATAAGTGGAAAGGTGTTATTGAGAAGATGGAATTAAAAAGATAAAACATCATGAAAACAGAAGACTGGGAGGAAAAGTATTATTCAGAAATGGAAGACATTTCAAGAATCCAGACTGCTCATCTGACAGCACAAAAAATGTTCCGGGCTATAGTACTAAATGATGTTTCTGAATTTAAACGCTTATATGGTCTGGATGCTAAACAGGGTGGATTGATACTGTGGCGACTGGTTGCAAAAAACAAAAAAGGAAAATCCTTTCTTGAGTTAGCCGAAGAATTGGAAAGAACAGAAATCGTAAACTTTCTCAAAAACAAAAAATAAAATAAAAAACATTTAACTAAAAATCAATTAATTATGAAACCACAGGTACATTTATTTCTTGTTGTAATTTTTCTTTTAAGTGGATGTGTAACAACCACATTTTACCAACTTTACAAAACAGAGTCGCCCGACATTCAGAATGTTGCTGAGGGCATGTTGTTTGAAAATGATGAAGTTAAAGTTGTTTATAATTTCTGGGATGAATCCGGGAACAGTAGTTTTTTATTGTTCAACAAAACAGAATCCGATATTTTTGTTGATCTGAAAAAGTCCCATTTAATAATTAATGGCTTAGCAATTACTTATTTTCAAAACCGCACATTCTCAGAATCCACGTCTTCGAGTTTTAGTATTGGCGGCTCAACTACCTCAAACTATTATAAGGGTATTTCCACGGCTCTAATGAACGATTATTATTTTGATGGATACAGCAGTTCAAACATAGTAGCAAATACCGTATCATCTTTAACTACCAAGAGCAAATCAACTGTTGCCAAAGGGCAAGCTGTTTCAACGGTTGAACAAGACGTAGTTTGTATTCCGGCTCAGGCTGCAAAGGCATTCACCGGTTTCAGTTTAAGCAATAACTTGTTTCGTGATTGCGATTTGTTGAGATTCCCTTCCAAAAAGAAAATATCAACCAAACAATTTAGTGTAAATTCTACCCCTTTAACTATAAAAAATATCATTGCTTATGGGAATAGTGAAGTTAGTTCAGATAATTTTAAATCAATAGAAACAGAATTTTGGGTTTCTGAAATAACCAATTACCCGGAACCTGAGTTTACAGAAATGAAAGTCCCGGAATTTTGTGGAGAAAAATCGAAATACCAGCAGAAATATTTCCTTTTTGATGGCCCCGATAGGTTTTATATCAGTTATAAAAAAAGCACAACTGAGGAATTTGAGCATTGATTAAAAAATCAACTGCCCCGTTATTAAGAAAGACAAATATGTAGTGTATTTCCCGTATGATTTTATTATTGAAACAATGGAACCTAAAATGACATGGAAGAAAAAGCATAGGAATTTGTAGTGAATTTGAAAACTATAGTATGAAAAATTTGAGTGAATCCATAATCCAAATCCTCTCTAACAAAAAAGCAAAAAAAGAAGGGCTGCATGTTAAACACATTGCCAGGCATATTTATAACAACAACCGCTTGCTTTTTACCGATGAACCAGAATTGGACTATGAGAAATTAAAAGACAGAGTTAACCGGATTTTACTGTATGACGTCAATAAGAAAAGGAATAACCGGTTTGCCAGGGTAATTAACCCAAAAACAAATAAATACCGAAAAGGGCGTTATAAAATCAGGTAATCAAAATTTTTAAAATTTATAATGGAGGAAAAAATAAGACTCATAATTTATTCTGAAATTAGTAATATGCCAATTCGGTTTAACATGCTTGTAACAAAGGAACTTGCAGAAAAATATGCAGAAGTACGAAAAGAAAATAAAGGTTTGAGCCAAATGGAGGCTTATAAACAAGCAAGAGACAGTTAATATTAAAATATATTATGAAAAAATAGGACAGGAAAAGTGTTAAAAAAGATAGGGAACAGGATACTTGCTAATGTATCAAAGAAAAGAAAGAAGAAGGAACCCTTTTCAAAAAGGTTATTAATCCAAAAAACGGTAAGTATTGGAAGGGCTATTAACAATTAAAGGCATCAAGATTAGTAAAAGAAAAGCATTAAAAAAAAGAAATTTGTGTAAAATGTATTGGTATGGAAAGACAAATATATGGTACAAGAGATAATATTCTTACTTTATTGGTCTGGATATTAATATGGTTTGGATTTGGTTTGATTTACTCTTTATTGGCCAATGTTTCTAATTTTCTAAAGTGGATTTTTATAATCCTAACTGCCGGGTTCTTTTTTTTCGCCGGTGGCTATTTTGTTAATGAAGGTGCATTCAATAATGTAAAGTGGAAGATATTTTTTGTATTAATCGCTCCAGCAATATTCTTGGTTGATTTGTGGTTAAACACATTAGTTGGTTGGTACAATGGAGTGCCTGGATTTGCTTATTATTTTCTTTATACTTTGGGATTTCTTTTTAAAAAAATTCCAGACCCATTATCAAGAATGATCCAAATTATGAAGCAAATTGAACCTGGCTATAACGCTTGGAATGATGAAGATATCAAGGAACAAATCAAAGCAATAGAAAAATGTGGTTACAAATGGCATGAAAAAAGGGGGCAGGTTGCCTTCAGACATGAAAAATCAAAATTGTTTTTAAAAATTCCCAATTTGAATTATTACTCTCCTGAAAAAATAATAAAAACCTATGAAGAAATTTGGTCAAAAGAAGGAAATATGCAAGAATCAATCAATAATGATAATGCCATGATAACAAAAATTTGGAGAGATTTTTTCTATTCACCTGAAATAGAAGATTTATCAACAATAGGAGTATTAAAAGCAGATATTGAGGAGATTATCGCTCTATTCGTAAAAGATAAAATTGACCCACAGAAATTTATTCTAAATATTGGGGGGTTATTAACAGAAGGGATGTCTTTTAATTTCAGCAATTTAAATACAAGAGAAAAACATAAACCAACAAAATCAATATCATTATTTACTTCCTGGATTAATAGGCCTGGTAAAACGCCATTATGGTTTCTTGCAGGTTATCCGGATGTAATGCATTGGTTAAATATGCAACAAGACAATTATTTGAAATTACATAACCAGAACATTGATGGATGGGAGAAAGAAATGTCAAAATTATTTGAGTTAAATTATGAAGACGAAAACCAGATTATCATTGAGGGGAGAATCAAACCAAAGTATTATAAAAATTTAACAGCCCAGTACAAAAAGATAACAAAAAAGAAATTTGAAACTGAGTTAGATAAGGATGCTGAAAATAAACTTCATTTAATATCTAATATGCTGGATAATGTTAGCACCGAAAGTCAATTTACCCTTATTGCAGAAAATACAACAAAATTTTATCTGGAATTAAAAAAAAGCCATGTGCACAGATTTGTATCTGAAATATCTCTTTTAGCTACTTCGGGAGTTTTAGATGCGCAATGGGACGTTCTTTCTGGTAAGTTACCTGTGCAGCAGATTTTAAAAATTGCTGAAAAAGCATCTAAGTTTTCAGACCCATTGTTTGAATTTATACTATTACTTGAACCCTTGTTGTTTGAAATTGAAAATCAAGATTTTACATTTGATGAAATAGAAGATGCGATTAGCAACCAATCATCCAGTATTCAAAAAAGTATTCAAAAAATCATAAATGAATACCAGGGTGAATACAGATTTTTTTCTGATGCATCAATATTCATGAAGTCTGATAATTTCAAAGTGTATCGGGAAATGCTTGGAATAAAGGAGTAATTTATTTAAGAATACTAAATAAGCGTCAGCAATTGATATTGCTTATATGGCAGGATAACTTTATCATCAAAAATATTAGTTATGTTGTTTGCCTTTTTTAAGTATCCTTGCCTTTTTCAATCTGAAATAAATATCCTTGTATAGTTCGAGCAGTTGAAGATGATTTTCGTCCAGTATCCCTTCCGTTTCCCGGATTGTTTCCAGCTTGTCGATTTCTTTTCTTATATCCCCGATAATTTCCATCAGCGCATCTTTATATTTTGTTTTCAAGGAGAGCTTTAGCGCTCTCCTGATTACTTTTGATGTGTCGCCGTATGTTTTGATATCTTGAAGCAGATGTGCCGGTAATTTCAACTGTAGCTGTATTAAATCCTCTGGCTTTGCTTTTTTTATTTTTTCGTGTACCAGATTTTTTCTTTTTGGCATTTTCAGATTTTTTAAAGTTGTAACAAAAACATCCACTCGATTTCTTTTTGCACCCTCTTGCTTGTATTGATGGCTATTTTAAGTGGATTCACATCAATATTCTTGATATGAAGATTATAGGCAATGCAACTAAAGAACATCAGACAAAAGGGAGTTTCCGGTTCTTCCAGTTTTTTTATCATTGCGATTTGCAGCAATTCTCTTTGAATCGGATTTAGATTCTCTATCATCTCAGGAATCCACCTTAATTGTTCCAGGTTTTTTAATGTAATTTCCTGTTCTTCCAGAGATAAACTATTGAGGTTGTTTATTGTCCATTCATATAATTCTGATGGTCTGATATAATGTTCCATATTACTATTTTTTATTTAATTCTTTTTCAATTCTCTTTTTCGCTTTAATTAGTCTTGGCATTAATTCGTAAAGTTCAGCTTCAAGTATATCTCTTTCAATACGTTTTACAATGGTGTAAACTAATAACTTGTTGTATCCTTTAGTCGATTTTAATAGCCTTAAATCGTACATTACGCGGTGAAGTGTTTTGTTTATTCCTGATGCATAATGTCGCAGAAAAAATTCAAAACAGTCCATTCCGTTTGTTAGCGTTAGCACTTCGTTGTTTTCTTCAGTGTAAACTGCTGTTTCAAAGTAACCGGGAATAAAGTGAATGAATTTTTCTTGCAGTAAGGTTCTTAGTTTTTCGTCGTTTTGATAAAATGTTGTTTGCATGGTATTTTAATTTTTAAGGTACGGATGTTTGATTTGTGTTTTCCATATACCGGCATTCGCACCCAGAAAGTTTACAGGTAATTTATCTCCATTTTTTTGTTTCAACATGTCAAATACTTCACCCAAAGTTTGATATTTGGGTTCATAAGAAGATGATTCCTCGGTTACCTTTTCCGATGAAATGTCCTCTTTTAGCCGTCCAATGCATATTAAATATTCTTTTAAAGTCATATTTGTTAGTCTTTTAGGTGTTGCATGTTGCACCGGATATAAATAATTGAATTACATGTAGTTGTGTAATAATTGAGTGCAACATCATAAAATGATAGTTTGGCAGGGTGTTGCACCCCAAATCTTTTGTATGCACCATGAATATTGAGTTTGGGTAGGTGCAACATGCAACATCAGGATTTAATGTGATTAATTTTAATTTGTCCATCTTTGTACTTGTTGGCGGTGCGTTTTCAAAATTCTTGCAATCTCGGTTTTATTATTACCAATCTCGTGAAGGTATTTAGCAACCAAGTCTGGGGAAACTGTCTGGCTCTTGTCAGCATATATTTTGTTATATACTTTTAATGCTGTTGCTCTGAAATACTCTGTGATTTCTATGGCGGCTTGCATTATTTCTGCGCTAATGGCTTCTTCAAAATCATGCTCAAAAATTAGCTTCATCCCTTTAATAACAATCGCCAGGCGTAAAGAAATTATATCCAACTTACCATATACACCTTTCAAATAGCCGGAGTGTTCACTGTTGATTCTGTCCCTGTTTTTGTTGTACCAATCCTCATATAATTTTTTAGCACCCGGTTCCAGTTCCAAGCTTCCTGATTCAGGTATATTTTTTAAATCGTGGATGAACTTATCCCATAATTGAAAATATGATACAGGTAGCGTATTTTCATTATAGAGAGGTTTTTCAGTTCGATCCGGATAGGCCATGCACATTCTCGATAAGAAACCATTTTCAGCCCTGTTGTCTTTAGCAAGCGATGGTAACAGATCAGGTTGCATACCTCCTAAAACGAGTATTGTGGGTTTTGGAATATGAATGATACCTGAACCTTTTCTATTGTAGGTTATTCCAACGCGGTTGTATGTGCTTAGCATGTTTGATTGTTCTCCTGACTTGTTATATCTTCCAAAGTCATCCAGCCAACCTTTTAACTCATCGCGTTCAATCATTATCCCCCGGTTGTTTATTCGGTGTGCATCGGCCATTGCTTCTGGCGTAAAGTCATTTAGCAGGTATTGGAAAAATTCAGGTTTATCCATTTCAGCCAGTCCTTCATTTTCCCTTTCTTTTTTCGACATTTTTGAATATCGTTCAAATTCATTTTTTTGTAGGGTGAATTTTTTAAAACTATTGCTATCCAAATTCTTAAAAGGTTGAAGCATCTGTTTTATGGGCTCTGTTTTTCCCGATGAAACATCTCCAACCAGGCAGAACCATAAAACCGGAACATTTTCGTATTTGGTTTTTAGTTCCAGTTTATCGCCAATCGCTAATGCGGTTGCGGCAATTAAAGCACCTGCCCAAAAATCACGATGCGTGCCATAGACTTCAACACAAGTTGTCAGGTATTCTCTAATTGCATTCGGAAAGCCCTCAATTGGAAGAAGTGGAATTTCTGCTTGTTGAACTGGTTTTTGTTCCAGTGATTGTTTGATTCTTCTGTCACCATAACCCAGTTCATACAGTTTTCGACTTGCTTCTGATAAATCATCATTGCACTCAAGCAATGTATAAACTTGAACAGCATTATATCCTTTCCCTCCCTCGAACTGAGTCGAGGTGGTAAAAGGAAAGAATATTCTTTTGGTCTTATGCCAGTTTCCTGATATTTTATTTTCTGTTTTCCCCGGTCTTTTAAGGTGAACGCGTTCTCCTTCATCTTTAGTGATTGACCATCCATGTTGTTGTAGCAATTGAATAATATCACCTCTGTTATTGTAATCTTCAAAAGGAGAAAGATCGGGATAGTTACCTACGTCATTTTCATCTTTTACTTCCTTGATAGTTTCATCGAAAAATTTTGCTGCATTAATTATTATCTCACGTTCATTTTCAGATATTACAGGAATGTTATTCCAATTTCCTTGTTTTAATAAATACCCTGGGGATGGGGGAGCGATAACGTATCCGCCTTCTCCCCGTGTTTCTATAAGAACTTCATTACTCGAGTTTTTAGCAAGTTTTTTATTCCCTTCAATTGACTTGCAACGGTAATAAATATGCCAACCTTTATTTTTCGTTTGCGTTATTATCAACCTGCTGAAAACATCAGGGATATTATCTTTTAAAAGCTCAAAAAAATCTTTGGCAAGGTTTCCGGTTTTATCGTATTTACAATCAATATCAATGATTTCAAGATTGCCGGAAATTTCTCCACTAACTATTCCGATACCTTTGGCCAATCCAAATTGCCTGTCTATTTCTCCATTTATCATCCTCCTTTGTTGGTATTCTTTCCAACTTCGAATTGCCGGACTTTTATCTTCTTTTGTCGGAATAACCGAAAGCCCAAGATTCTGGTACAATAATGCTTGTTGTTTTATTGCATTCATAATTTTGGGTATTTTTCGGTGAACCAATTGTAAAAATCCTCAAAAGTCCGGGCTATAATATAAATCCCTCCAGCCTGCTCTACCTGTCGTTGATACTCCTGTTGAGCTTTGCTTTGCCTGTCAGAAATTTTAACCTCAATCTTAACTGATTTTCCGGCAATGGTCGCCGATATGTCGGCGGTTCCGTCCGTTCCTGTGCCCTTAATCCATTTCTTTTGTCCTATGGTTCGGGTTCGTCCTGTAACATCAGTAAATGTCCGCTGGCCGTTAATAAGGCGGCCTGTGTTGTTTATACGTTCGGCCTGTTGTCCTTTGAATTTCAGAAAATGAATGATGCACCGAGTTAACGCATTCGCCGTGTCGTCCCGATATTTTCGTAGTGCTAACCATTCAGGTGGAATCTCTGGGAATTTTTTCCGGGCTGCGGCGTTGGCAGTTGATTCTAATTCTTTTACCGCTAAAGATTTTCGATACGGCTTTTTTCGTATCTTTGTTTTGGCTGAAGGGGTCGCAAATTGCGGCCTTTTTTCTTTTGTAGTCATGGGCTAATAGTTTAGAGGTTTAATTGCTGCTTCTACTTCATCACGGCGATAATAGACACGGCTACCTATACCATAAGCACGTAGTTTACCTTTACGTTGCCAATTCCAAATTGTACTCAAGTCAACTTTGAGCAAGTCTTTTACTTCGTTTCGGGTTAAATACTCAGTAGGTTCTTTGGGCTGAAACTTCTTTTTGAGTTCTTCCAGTTCTGCTTTCACCCGGTTGAAAATCCGGTCTTCCAGTTCTTCGGGCGATGTTTGAATAAATTGGATGTTTTTCATTTGTAATATGTTTAAAATTCATAGTACAAAGGAAAACCAGGGGTTATTCAACTATTTGGTAAGTAAATATTCAATAATGTTCTCAGAGTGTTCAATGTTATTCAAATCAATAAAATTCATTTTAACTTTTTGTGATAAGCCGCCAAAAGGTATTGAATATCATCTTCATATTTAAGAGTTTTGGGTAAAATTTTTGACATTTCTACACCAAATTGAGTTTTTATGAAGTCAATATATTCCAGTTGATTGCATCGAATTAAATCTTCATACTTAAGATAATGGTAGAGATATGAATATTTTGCCCTTAATTTTTTGTTGTTACTTTGATACTTCTCATTTAATAACCTAAAAACTGAATAACCATTATCTTTAAATATTCCAATGAAATCGTTTTCTTCATTTGTTTCAATTCCCGCGTCATTTTGCATTTCCTTTTCAAGACCATTTATTCGGCATTTATGTCTCTTTTCGACAAAATTCTCCCAATCATCCTGAATATCAAGAATTTCTTTTGACAATAAAGGGTTGGCCTTAAGCCTCTCAATGTGTTGTAAGATTGCATTATGTGATATTTGTACTGTTTTGTTACCTAAAAGCAAGGTATCTTCTCCTGTTACCTCCTTTTCAACAAGCATCTTTTTGTATTCCGGTGTATCTATGAATTGAGAAAAAACACTAAATATTTTAGTGATTGTTTGATTAAATTTCTTTGCTGCATTTTTTGATTTATTTAAATACAACACATCGATATTCGCCCAAACTGCATCAAGGAGCATTTTATCGGTTACTGGTTTTAGACTTGTTAGAATTATTACAAATTTTAAAGGTAAAACCGGTCGTTTCAAATGTTCTTTAAATTCAGGATATTTATTGACAATATATTCCCATTCTTCATTAACTAAAATTATTCGATCTGCTAAATTTTTAGCGTCGCAAAACCATTTGTTATTAAATTCCTCCTGTGTTAAAAATAATTTATCTTTTTTGTTAAAATGTTTCATCATAAGCATGATAAATTATACCGGTTGCAAATCAAAATTTACCCTTGCGCCCAGCGCCGATGCAATTTTATTGATGGTGGCCAGGGTGAGGTTAAATTTCCCGTTTTCAATTTTAGATATTTGCCCTTTTTCCATGCCTAACTTTTCGGCAAGCTGGCTTTGGGTTAAATGTTTCTTTTTTCGCAATTCCTTAAACTGGTGTGCCAGAATTTCGGCCTTCAATTCATTTTCAAACCGGATTCGGTTTTCTGTTCCCGGTTCACCTATAAACCGGTTCACTACTTCTTCATGTGATATTGTTTTCATATTCCTAATCCTAAATATTGTTTTCTAATTCTTTCTGCCTTTTCAATTTCCTTTTTGGGTGTTTTCTGTGTTTTCTTCAAAATGCCATGCGTACAAACAACAAATGTATTTTTCCGTTTATCCCAAAAAGCAAACAGCCGGTATTCGTTGCTGCCGTATTCAGCCCTAAACTCCCAAATATTACTGTTTTTAAGTTTCTTAAATACCCTGACATCATTAACAACCTGCGATTTTGAAATATTAAAAATCAGTTTTTCTGCCGCCTTCGCTGCAATGCCTTCCAAAAATTCAATGGCTTCCGGTAAATACGTTACTTCAAATTGTTTCACAGTACAAATGTATTAATAGTTGCAATATATTACAACAAGATGAATTATTAAATTTAATTTGCCTTTTTTAGTAGCTGCATTTGTGGTTCTTTTTTTGCCTGCAATGCCAGTTTTGCGTAAAATTCAGCAATTTGTTGAGCGGTGTCAATAGCTGGTTTTCCTACATATTCCAAAAACTGTTTCTCAGTGCTATGAGCTGTAATTGAAATTAGCCAACTGGTTGGCATTTCTCCGTAAAAGTTGGTTGCATACGAACGCCTGCAAACATGGCTACTGATTAATTCATGTTTGGGAAATTTCCCATATTCTTTACGGGTCATTTTGGTTTTTTCATCAGTTACCATTTTGCCGCCCTCTATGGGTTCTGTTATTCCTGCCTCTTTGCAAACATCTTTAATATGAAGATTGAATTTACCATCTGAAATGTAATACGGAAATTTACCGTTTCTTTTTTCCAGAATCTGTTTTACTTTCCAGTGCAGTGGAATAAGAACATATTTGCCGGTTTTCTTTTGGGTTAACTCAATAAATTCAACTCCGTTTTTAACAATCAGGTTTTCATTGGTAAGGGTTAACAGGTCGGAAACTCGTTGGCCAATGTAACAGCCTATAATTAGTCAGTCTTTTGCGTTTTCCAGTGCTTCGCGTTTAAAGGTGGTGTTTTCTATTGTTTCCAGTTCATCGAATGATAAAACCACTTTTGCGGCCTCATCGGTATAACCTTTAATTTGCTTTAACTGCGGGTGTGCAGGAATATTGTTTTGGGTGTTCGCCCACAAACAAACCGTTTTAACAAATTTGATGTAACGGCCTGTTGTGTTTTCGCCCAATTTGTCGGTTTCCAGAAAGTATTTTTCCAGTTCATCAATCATTTTCAGGCCAACATCTTTAACCGTTACTTTTTTGTTCCGGTGTTTCTGGAAGTTATCAATTTTAACTTTCAGGGTTTTATACTTTTTTATGGTGGATAAGGAAACGCCTCTTTTACCGTTACGTTGTTTTTTTCGCGGCAAATAATCTATATAATCCTGAATACAATTGGTTAACAGGTCTTTTTCGGTGGTTTTTATTTTTCCGGCGAACATATCAAGTTGCTGTTGCAGCCAGTCGCCTGTTATTTCCATTCCTTTTTCAACTTCATTCAGGTTTTCAGAAATAGTTGTTTTTAGTTTCTCTAACTTAACTTTCAGGTTCTTTTGTTTTGCGTCGCCGCCTTTTTTGGGCAAATGGGTTTCAAAGCTCCATTTGTCCGGGTCGATGGAATAGTCCGTTTTCCTTTTAAACACTGATTTATAGCCAGTTGACAGGGAAATGTGGATTGTAGCGGGGTTTTTACTACTCTGTAAAAAGAATTTTATTGTTGCCATAACACTAATTTTAAACGTTTTACAAATATAAAAACTTAGGAAATATTTAGGAAATAAATGTGCAATTTAATTCAATCCTATTAAATGTTATTCAATATGGTCATTCCTTTGAATGTCAGTATTTATAAGGTATTCAGGATATATTTTATGAATTTTGGGATGTTAGGAAATGCAAGAAAATTGGGGGTTTGTGCTCCCGCCAGCTCCACATTTCTTAAAATTGTTTCTGAAAAACAGATCATCTGTGGCCTGGCTCGGGCTGGAACACCGGGCTGCTAAGTACCTGACTGATTATCCCGCCTTTTTATTGAACAAATTGTCCTCTTTTTCAGTTAAATAGAAAAACAGTTCGTTATGGGAAAAATAAAAAAAGAGGACATCAAACAGGAAGTGTTCGACCTGTATGACGACTACGCGCACAACCGGATAGACCGCCGGCAGTTTATGGAAAGACTTTCGGTGTATGCCGTTGGTGGTGTGACGGTTTCTTCGCTGATGAGTTTTATTATGCCCGATTACCAGGACAAAATCCAGGTGAAGCCGAACGATCTGCGGCTTAAAACAGAGTTTGTGGAATACGATTCGCAGAAGGGCGGCGGAAAAATCAAAGGGCAACTCTCGCGCCCGGTGAACAGCAACAAAAAACTGCCGGGTGTGATTGTGGTGCACGAAAACCGGGGACTGAATCCGCATATCGCGGACGTAGGTCGCCGGGCCGGGCTGGAAGGTTTTCTTTCTCTGGCGCCTGATGCACTCACTCCGCTGGGAGGCTACCCGGGCAACGACGACGACGGACGGGCGCTACAGGCCAAACGCGACCGTAATGAAATGCTGGAGGATTTTATCGCAGCCTTTCACTACCTGAAATCACATCCGGAATGTGACGGAAAGGTAGGGGTGGTCGGTTTCTGTTTTGGTGGTTGGATTTCCAATATGATGGCTGTGCAAATTCCCGATTTGCAGGCAGCTGTTCCGTTTTACGGCGGACAGCCCGACTCGGTGGATGTACCGGCAATTAAAGCTTCTTTGTTGCTGCATTTTGCCGAACTCGATACCCGCGTGAATGCCGGCTGGCCTGCTTACGAGGAAGCTCTGAAAAACCATAACAAGGAATACAGGGCCTACATTTACCCGCAAACAAATCATGGGTTTCACAACGACACCACCCCGCGTTTCGACGAGGCGGCAGCCAAACTGGCCTGGCAGCGTACCGTGGATTTCTT
>Ga0334898_1002429_pt1 | contig 17154 bp, 13 predicted proteins | sample GraSluR3_MG_10_FD_207228 | JGI IMG/M metagenome (GOLD analysis project Ga0334898, IMG submission 207228) | Sludge microbial communities from methane-producing bioreactor in Wageningen University, Netherlands - Granular Sludge_3_08-R3 | ecosystem: Engineered > Bioreactor > Anaerobic >... | reverse complement strand
GTATTCTTAGAATTAACGGTTGCCAATAGCTCCTGCTGCATTGACTTCATCTGTTCATCAATCGCTGCAATCTGATTTGAAGTGACTTCCTCCAGACTACTCTCGATATTCTCTCGCAAAAGAGGAAGGATTGCTTTCTTTTCCCGGAACGCTTCGTTTATGGCCTTGATAACTACCTCATGGAGAAATTCTTCATGAACAGTCCTTGCGGTACAATCTGGACCTTCTTTTTCTACCCTGCTGACGCAGCGCCAAACGGTGGACTTACACCCACGATTGTTCCATTTAATTCTGCGGAAGATGTCACCGCAGTGAGCGCAGAACACTATTCCAGATAAAGCGTAGCGGCCACTATAGATTCGTTTGCGCTTTGTGGTGCCTTTGGTAAGGTTTGCGCGTCTTGCGATTTCCTCCTGTACCTTTAGGAAGATATCCTTTGGAATAATAGCTTCATGACTGTCCTCTACATAATATTTAGGAACCTGACCCTTATTAGCTTCACGCTTCTTTTCAAGAATATCCACCGTATAGGTCTTCTGAAGCAAAGCGTCTCCGATGTACTTCTCGTTTGTAAGTATCTGCTTTATATTGCTTTCATGCCATTTTGCATTACCGGCACCGTTCAGAATTCCATCGGCTTCAAGCGACCTTTTTATCTGTAAGAAGCTCTTACCGCTAAGGTACTCTCTATAGATGCGCTTAACGACTTCAGCTTGCTCTGGATCAATGATGAGGTGCCCGTCTGCATCTTTGGTATATCCCAAGAACCAGTTGTGATTGACCTGAACTTTTCCTTGTTGGTATCGGAACTGCAAACCCAGACGAACGTTAGCCGATAATGACTCACTTTCTTGCTGTGCAAGAGAAGCCATAATTGTCATTAGAACTTCACCTTTAGCATCGAGCGTATTGATATTTTCTTTTTCGAAGTAAACGCCGATGTTCTTATTCTTAAGGGCTCTGGTATAATTCAGACAATCAACCGTATTCCTTGCAAATCGGCTGATGGACTTGGTAATAACCATATCTATCTTGCCTTCGTTACAGTCATTAATCATGCGCTGGAATTCATCACGCTTTTTCGTATTCATTCCAGAAATGCCGTCATCGGCATATATCCCGGCCAGCACCCAATCCGGGTGACTATTGATAAACGAAGTGTAATGCTCAATCTGTGTTTCATAGCTGGTTTCCTGCTCATCACTATCAGTGGAAACACGGCAATAAGCAGCTACTCGTGTTTTCTGGACTTTATCGGTTGTTTTCTGTGTACCGATTGTTTTCTTTGCAGGAATAACCGTAACATTGCTGGCTAAGGAAATCATACATCCACCTCGCTTTCTATCAAGCTGTAGACGTATTCTGCCTGTGTAAAAGGATCATCATATTTTATTTGAACCTTTGGCATCTTAAAACCTGTAGCAATCTTGCTCACTTTGGCTGGCTTATCATCAAATACTCTTCCAAGCTTAGCCTGTCGTTTTACACGCTCGGCTTCTGCCGCGACAAAGGTCTCATTATCAATAATCGCCGGGTAATAGTCGTCTCCGAGGTAATGCTTATTTTGCATCATCTTCTTTGCACCTGTGTGGTAAAGCTTAAGTCCGGCGGCTTCTGCTGCTGGCACGTAGGCAAGGCCAGAGAGGTATGCTTTATAGATCTTCTTTACTTGCTTTGCTTTTTCTTCATCAATCACCGCTTTACCATTTTCGATTCTGTATCCGTATGGGACATGACTCATATTCTCACAACCTTTCCTTAAGGGTTAAACCGCACTTTAGTGCGAAGCCTATTTCACTTCTGGTGTAAACAGTAATGTGGTCAACATGTGCCTCAAAGGCAACTGCATCAAATTCTGCAAGTCCTGCACTATTGTTTACATACTTTAAGAGCCTGCTTACTGCTTTCGAATTCTCAAGCTCACCATTTACCGAGCGGTACAAGGCTTCCTTTTCATTTCTCAACTCCTCAGCTTCAGCTAAAAGTTCACTATTCTGTTTGGCATATAGTGCAGGCTCGATGTACTGCTTTGAAAGAAGGTTTGTAAGAACCTGCCTTCGGTCAAAGTTCTGTTCCAAAGCCGTCTCAAGCTCGTTAATTCGAGTAAGTGCATTAGCTTGGTCAATGCTTTTAAGGCTATTAAGGAACGGTTGTAAAAGAACCTTTTTGCTAAAAATCAGCTTGTTCACCATATTTACAAAGGCGACCTCAAAATCCGTCTCGTTGATAAAAAGCTGGCCGCACTTATTTTTGTCCTTCAGGTGAGTGTTGCAGGTGTAAGCATAGTATTTAGCCTTACAAGCGGTATGTGTTCTTCTTTTCCAAGTAGCACCGCATTCAGCGCATATTATTTTTCCTGAGAATGGGTATCGGCTCAGGTACTTCTCATCATCCGCCACAATATTCTTTTCTTTAGCACGCTGGACAATAATCGCCTGTGCCGCTTCAAAGTCCTCGGTGCTAATTATTGCGTCATGATGACCTTTGACATAGTACTGCGGCTTTTCACCCCGATTGGTATGCCTGTTAAACTGCGAATCAGTGAATGTTTTCTGAAAGAGCACATCACCCGTATATTTCTCATTTTTCAGGATTTCTTTAACTACCGTTGAGCTCCATTTGCCGCCTCGCTTTGTCAGTGCCTTTTTCTCTCTAAGTGCTTTTGCTATTTTATAGCTGCCTTTTCCAGAAAGGCATTTACTGCATTTTTCGGTCAGAAGAAATTCAACGAACGATTGCGAAGTATGCTATTGGTTCAAACATTCTTCACGCCTCTAGCGCTATTGAGCATCTGACCTTCCCATGGAGTAAAGAAGAAGTTGAAAAGTTCAATAAGCTTGTCGAACCCATGTATAGACTGATGGTTGATAATATTGAACAAAATATTGCTCTAACAAAGCTGCAAGATTTTCTCCTTCCGTTATTAATGAATAGGCAAGTAAGAGTTAAGACTTAGCATTTGTGATTAATGCAATCTTGTCTGAATTCTTGTTTTCTTGACTCGAGTTATCAGTATCACTTCATTATTAGCATCAGTTGAAAATAACTCTTAGGAAAAAATTCGACAGACACCTACAAACGTTCCAATATGGAGGTTAATATGCACGGCAACAAGGTCCGAAAGAGCACCCATTACAGCTCGAAGAAAGCTGTGAAAAAAGCAAACAAAACCCCTGAACCCCAAAACTAAATGGCATATTAATCAACGGTATTGTTGAAAATACGAGTGTACGTATCTTTGGTAAAAATTGACGAAATTGAGTAGTCTAAATTAATAAAAAATCCTGAAAAACTGGTAAAATAACGAAAAAATAAGTGTTTACAAAACAAATACTTGCATAGGGTAATCTTGTATCATGGGCAAGTTGTCATTGAAGGGAACCTCACTCAGGACCCTGAACTCACCACAGTTCCCAGTGGGAAGAGTGTATGCCATTTCTCCATCGCATCGAACCGATACTATCGCAACAGCGAAAAGCAGTTGGTGAGTGAAGTGGTGTATCTCAATGTAGACACCTGGGGGAATCTGGCTGAAAGTTGTGGGAAATACCTGAGGAAAGGTAGGGGAGTGCGGGTCGTGGGACGCGTGCGGCAAGATCGATGGCAAGGAGAAGATGAGAAGATCCGCGATCGGATTGTGGTGGTTGCCGAACATGTGGAATTCCATCCCGATCCCAATAGAAGTGCGAACCAGGAGGAGGGGGAGTCCCAAGAGTTGTCCGATGCCGACATGGTGTTCGAAGAACCGCCGAAACAATCTAAGAAAAGGAAGAAGTAGTGCTCATCCGGCATGGATGCTGTAGTGAAAAGTGTCCATGCCAATTCGTCCCGAGCGATCAAGCTTTACCCGAGTGTGTTGATTCCTGTAAGGTAGTGTGTCCTGTGAATAGCTGCAGGGTAATGTAATCACTGAACAACCACATTCATTGGCCAAGCCACTTTCCTTTTGCCACCCTCCATATTATACTTGGGGCGTTAACTATCGGAGGAGGAACCGAATGAGTGAAGTAACATTGACCAATGCCAATTTCGAAGCTGAAGTGGTGAAATCGGATCTACCCGTACTTGTCGATTTCTGGGCAGTATGGTGTGGGCCATGCAAGATGGTTGCCCCTGCGGTCGCTAAGATCGCCGAAAAGTACGAAGGTAAGTTGAAAGTCGGGAAATTGAATGTTGATGAAGAGCCTGAATTGGCTGAGAAGTTCAATATTTCCAGTATTCCCACATTGGCGGTCTTCAAGGGTGGAAAAGTAGTGAACCAGCGTATCGGTGCGGTGTCGCTGGCAGTCTTGGAATCGTTCGTAGCAGAATACGTCTGATTTTCCATATGTATTCAACATACCGGACACTGGCTGTCCGGTTCTCTTTATCTGTAGGTTGCTTCCGTATTCGGTAATCCGAAGCTCGCTCCACGGGTGGGAACGATGTGCCAATCATCCTTGGAATCGGTATCATCTTCACCCTCGGTCCTGCAAAAGCTTCTGGTGGCAGTGGTGTCGCTGCTGTCGATCCCGGTCTCTGGAGTATTCGGATGGGGTTCCCAGCACCCCGATTGCTCCAACTCTTGAGCCCACTGTTGCACTTTCGCAGTACCGAATCCATCATACGTAACATCGCTGGCACTGGTGCGGTTGCTGTACATCACCGCATCGAGTATCTTGCCTTCCGGTGATGTACAGAGCGAAATCACCCCATTGTTTGCTCCGATACCGGTTTCCCCACCATACCACTCCAAAGGAGTCTCACCTTGGGGCAGATATCCATAGTACACCACAATGCGTTCACCCTCTTCCACCTCCATATCGGGAAACACGAGTTCGCTGTCGAACGAACCGGGCATGCCCACATACAAAGCCACTCCGGCGAGATTGCCTTTTGAGAGGGCCAGCAACTCGATCCTGTCGGGATTGCTTTCGGTTCCCTTTGTGGAAAACTCATTGATCAAAAGAGTGGGAACCGAACCATTGTACCCCCATACACCGGCCGAGAAGGTGAGACTGTTGCCCACACGATCCCTGACCACTCCATTGACCTTGATCCTCTCACCAGCAACAAGAGGTTTGATGAAACGAATGTGCAATCTCTTTTCATATGGTTGTACGGAAACGATGCGGTTGTCGCAATCTACAACTGAAAAATCCCCGGATGAGCAGAAGATCATCTCATCGAAGTGATAGGTGGCCAAATCTTCTCCCGAAGCCTCGGTCTTGAGCAATACTGGCCCGTTGTGGTCTTTTCCCCACATCACATTCACCACTTCGGGTCGGGGTTCCGCCTCGCATGAGGCAAATACGAATAATGATAGTACACATAGCAGCAGTTTTCTGTAGCGGTACATGGTTCCTCCCATGGTATGTACTTCGAATCCAGTACAATTGATTGACCCTCGGCGACAGTTCAACTACACTTTGGCCGTCCGGGAGGCGCACACGATGGGAAAATTATGGCAGAAAGGGTACACACTCGATACTTTGATGGAGCAATTCACCGTAGGTGACGATTATCTGTTGGATCGCAACCTGGTGGGAGCCGACTGCCTTGGTTCGATCGCCCATGCCAGAACCCTCCACAAGGCGGGGATTCTGAATACACGGGAATTGGAGGATCTTGAAAGAGGTCTCGGAGAAATTCTCCGTTTGGATACCGAAGGGAAGTTCGACATCACCCTCTCCGATGAAGATTGCCATACTGCGATAGAAGCCTACCTCACCGAACATTTCGGTGATGCGGGTAAGAAGATCCATACCGGTCGTTCAAGGAACGATCAGGTGCAGACCGCACTTCGTCTCTGGATGCGGGAATTCGTCCTTCGCCTTTCCTTGGAGACTTCCCAACTTGCAAACGATTTGTCAAACTTTGCACAAGAGTATGAATTCGTACCGATGCCCGGTAGAACCCACATGCAACTCGCGATGCCCTCTTCGGTAGGATTGTGGGCAGCTTCCTTCGCCGAGGAATTGCTTGATGAAGCACTCTTGCTACAGAATTTGCAGGCCTTGCTGGACCAGTCTCCTTTGGGATCAGCGGCCAGCTACGGTACCCCGTTGGCCCTCGACCGAAGTTTCTCGGCGCAGCAGATGGGTTTCTCAAAGGTGCAGAACAATGTCCTGTATGCCAACAACAGCCGTGGAAAATTCGAGGCCATCGTACTTGATGGGTGCGATTATGTGGGACTTACCCTCAGTAAGCTGGCCCAGGATTTGATTCTGTTCTCTCTTCCCGAGATTGCCTATTTCTCTTTGCCCAAGGAGCTGTGCACCGGAAGCAGCATCATGCCGCAAAAGAGGAATCCCGACGGCTTGGAGCTCACCAGAAGCAGAAGCGCACTCATCTCCAGTTGTGCCCAAAGGGTAAAGGGCATTATCCGCAGTCTCCCCTCGGGGTACAACAGGGATTTCCAGGATACCAAGGAGCCGCTGTTCTCAGGAACGAAACATGCACTGCTTTCGGTACGGGTGATGCGTTCCATGATCCAACGATTGCAGGTGAATGAAGCAGCTTTACGATCCGGTTGCGTGAGTGAACTCTATGCCACCGACGAGGTGCTCAAGCGCCTCTCGGCAGGCGCTTCCTTCAGGGACGTGTATAGGGAAGTGGGAATGGACCTTGGTTCGGTCGCCACCTACGATCCGGACGAGACCATTCGAAACAGGACTAGCGAAGGAACCACTGGCAATCTTGGCCTCGGTGTGGTGCAAGAAACATGCAAGCAAGTGGAACTCGAGTGTGAAGGCATGTTGGCTTCGCTCGAGTCCACTTACACCACGCTCACCGGGATGGAACTGCAGTTGGTGCGATGGTGAGTCCTAGAATTTCCACAACACACCGGCGGTGGTGGTGAAGAGCCCCGCCAGTGGCAACCATGGACTGAATATGGCGGAGAATGGAGTATCCTCTCCCACCACATAGAGCATCACCGGAACATTCAGATTCACGAAGAGACCCATTTCCTTCTCAGGAATCCAATACTCGCCTTTGAGTGCGGCACCGGCGACTCCAAACAAGCCCGTTGCAAAGTTGGTGAATCCCAAGGTGCTTACTCCAATCTTCAGATCGAAACTCTCCCCCATCGAGATGGGAGCGGTGACATCGGCCGTGACGACGAAGAACGGATCGATGAGTCCACTCACCGAAGCGTCTTCCGATGCCAAGGTCTTGATGTACAACCAACCCACAGGGTAGTTCACACCGGCGTTGACCGATAGGGGACCGAATGGGATGTCGATCACCGCTCCTGTGGCAAGAAATCCTCCCTGTACCCCGATCGCCATCGATTCGTTCGCACGTGCCGAAACCGGAGCAAGTACCATCACCAGCATGACCAAGAGGATGAGAAACCTATTGATATGGTTCATTGGGAACCTCCCTAGTTGGTTTTGGGCATTTGATGCCCTCATTCGAATAGTAACAACTATATGACATTCTGGATATGAAAATGTTACATTTATTATGATAATCTGCAATCATTGTAAAAAATTAGATCGGTTTCAATCCACTGCCGAGAGTTGAATCGAAAAGCACTGTTGTGGTAGAGTACACCCATGAGTATCGTCAAGCCACACAAGCTGGGTATCATCGCTGGACCTGGCAGTGAATATTTCGCCGGAAAGGTGGTGAAACACCTTCGCCGACTCTATTTGGACAGGTATCAGAAGCTTAGTGCGGCATTGGTGAAACGCCACAACATGAGTGCCGAAGAACTTCTTGATGTGGTCACACTGAACGACGATATGGTGAGTAAGAAGATACCCCGGGGAAGGAAACCGAAAGCCTACACCTGTCCCGATTTTGAAATTCCGGTCAAGTACACCCGGTTCGCCAATGGTGAGGTGAAGGCTGAAGTGCTTCAGGCGGTAAGGGGATTGCGATTGTTTGTCATCTACGACATGTCGAACTCCTATCCCCTCAAACTTGCAGGTTGCGATGAACCGATCTCGATTTCTGTGAACGATCATCTCATGTTTCTCTTCACCACTGTGAACGCTTTGAAGAATGCGGGTGTGGAGAGTGTGACACTGGTGCTTCCCACCTATCCCTATGCGAGACAGCACAAGAAGAGTGGTCGTGAAGCCCTTACCGCGGCGATGTTCGGAAGAATGTGCGAGAACATGGGTGTCGAGAGGATCATCACCCTCGATATCCACTCGAGGGAAATCGAGAACTGTTTCAACCAAACCCATCTGGAGAATCTTCACGCCAGTTACCAGGCCTTGATCAAACTCCACAGGATCATCGATTTCAGCGATCCCGATCTTGTGGTGGTCAGCCCTGACACCGGTGCGGTACAGCGGAACAAATTCTATGCGGAAGCGTTGCATCGTCCCTTGGCCATGCTCTACAAGGAGCGCGACTATTCGATCGTGAGCAAGGATGCCACTCGTTCCAACATCAGGAGCATCAGTTTACTCGGTGATGTGAAAAACAAGACAGTCCTTATCGCGGACGATATGATCGGAACCGGGGGGACCCTGTTGATCGCCATGCGGGAACTGAAGAACCTTGGTGCGAAACGCATTATCTGTCTGGTGAGTTTGCCATTTTTCAATGGCAATGCCAGGGAGGAATTCGACAAGGCCTACAAGGAAGGGGTGTTCTATAGGGTGATCGGCACGAATGCGGTCTTCCACGACAAGACGCTCACCGACAAGGAGTGGTTTGTTCAGGCCGATGTCACCGAATTGTTCGCACGGGTCATCAGCCGACTCCACCACGGACGACCTTTGAGCCCACTGTTGGACAACAGGCAATTCATCCATAGATTCGTCGATATGAGTCAGGCCAATCCGCAGGCTCCATCGCCGGGGAGCAAGGAAGTCTATCGGGACAGGAAATAAGTCCCAAAGCTTCTCCTTCCCGGCTGGTCAAGAGGCCCCGCTGAAACGTGACGGAGTCACGTCCCATCGAACTCAAGAGGAGACCATCATTATGCGGATGTCAGAAAGAATATCAGGATTCCAAGCTTCACCGATCAGGAGACTCGTACCTTATGCCAATGATGCGAAGAGACGGGGCATCCATGTGTTCCATTTGAATATCGGGCAACCCGACATCAAGACACCACCACAAGTCATTGAGGCGATACGCAACTACAACTCCCAAATCATCGCCTATGGGCAAAGTGAAGGCGAACTTGCACTGCGCGAAACGTTGCCAACCTACTACAAGAGTTTTGGTGTCGATATCTCGGCCGACGACATCATGATCACCACCGGAGGCAGCGAAGCCTTGCAGTTCATGTTCATGACGCTGTGCGACCCGGGAGACGAAGTGATTGTGCCCGAGCCCTACTACACTAACGTGGGAGCCTTCGCCCACGGTGCGAGTGTGGAATTGAAACCGGTTACCTCCCGTATCGAGGATGGCTTCACATTGCCCGATATCGATCATTTCAAGGCACAGATGAGTGACCGGACCAGAGCGATCCTTCTCTGCAGTCCCAACAACCCAACCGGTCACATCTATACCGACGAGGAGTTGCATCAGATCCTTGAATTGGTCAAGGAGAGGGACATATTTCTGGTGGTCGACGAAGTATACCGGGAATTCTGCTACGACGGGAAAGATTTCACCAGTGTGCTCAGCTATCCCGAATATGCCGAACGTGTCATAGTGGTGGACTCCTTCTCAAAACGCTACAGCATGTGCGGAGCCCGAATCGGCTCATTGATCAGCAGAAACCATGAGGTGCTCGCCGGTGCGATGAAACTCGCCCAAGCACGATTGTGCCCCCCCGATATTGAACAGGTTGCGGCTCTCGCCGCGGTGCAGACTCCACAGGAATATCTTGATCTTGTGAAGCATGAGTATGAGAAGAGACGGGATTTTCTTGTCGAACAGTTGCGTAAGATCCCCGGTGTGTTCTGCAGTGAACCGAAGGGAGCCTTCTATCTTGTGGCCCGACTCCCTGTGGATGATGCGGAAGCGTTCTGCATCTACCTGTTGCGGGATTTCCAGTTGAACGGCCAGACGGTCATGCTGGCTCCTGCCGAAGGTTTCTATGTGAGTGAAGGGCTGGGCCGCAACGAGGTGCGCATCGCATATGTGCTCAATACCGTCGACCTGAAACACGCGGTGGCCTGTCTGAAGGCGGCCTTGGAATCCTATCCCGGGAGGATCGGTTGACGAAAGAAGTGTCACAAGTACACTAAGAATAACCTCCAGTGATTGCGAGATGTGCTAGTCTACGGTATGATGCAACAATGTGTTCTGCAGCATGCGTCATGTGGAATGACTACAAATTGTAGGGTATGCATATGTGGCGAGGGGTATTCATGAAGAATAGACTGAAACGAATGTTGCGGCGGGGAATATTGGCCCTGGTCGATATCGTGATCCTCTACTGTTGTGCGATGTTCGCTTCCTATGCGGTATCCACCAATCTTCAGTTGATTTATCAACACATGGTTCCCATTTTCATGCTTATCCTGTTGCAAATCGTATTCCTCGGTGCCTTCCGAATCTACCACATCAGGCTCGTCGACAGTTCGCTTGAGCTCGCCATGCGGGGTTCCGGATCCCTGCTGCTCTCCTCGGTACTGGTCTTGGTGGTGGTGTTGACCCAAACCAAGGATTTCGCCTTCTCCTTTCGGTTGGTAAGTGTCTATGTTTCCTACTCCGTGTTGTTTCTCTTGGGATACCGTGTGCTGTACAGGATGATGTTCAGCTATCATGTTACCTCTGCCAGTGGAAATGGATATCCCAGAACTCTGGTGTATGGGGCGGGAGAGATCGGACTCCAGTTGGCTCGTCAGTTCTATAAGAAGAAATTGCCCTATCATCTGGTAGGTTTTGTGGACGACGATCCGACCAAACAGAGGGCGATGGTCGGCGGTTTGGTGGTGCTCGGATCCTCCGACAATTTGGCCGAGATCGTCAGGACAAGCCAGGTTGAAGTCTTGATCATCGCGATCACCAATCTTTCGAGTGACAAAATGCGCGAGGCGCTTGATGTTGCCGAGAAATTCGGTATCGAGACGAAAATCGTACCTTCCCTTTTTGAAATGGAACAAGGCCGCAAGAGTGTGGCCGATATCCGCTCAATCAACTTCAACGACCTGTTGGGACGCAGTCCCATCTCTTTCGACAAGACTCCCATACGGGAGATGGTGAAGGGGAAGAAGATTCTGGTCACCGGTGCAGGTGGCTCGATAGGAAGCGAGATCTCACGCCAGCTGCTGGGATACCAACCGGCACAACTGCTCCTTCTCGATATCGATGAGACCGAACTGCACGACCTTTCGCTCGAGTTGCACAAGTATCAGGCGGAGTTCACCAACGAGATCATGCCGATCGTCTGTGATGTGCGCAACAGTGCCAAGCTGGAGCGGGTGTTCGAGAAGTACCATCCCCAGATCGTATTCCATGCGGCGGCCTACAAACATGTTCCCATGATGGAGTACTATCCAGAAGAGGCCATACGTACCAATGTGGCGGGAACCTACAACGTACTCCATGCTGCGGTGGACCATGCGGCCGACAAGTGTATCGTCATCTCTACCGACAAGGCGGTCAATCCCACCAATGTGATGGGAGCCTCCAAACGGGTATCGGAGATGGTCGCGAGCATGCTCAACAACCAAAAGACCGAAATTGTCTGTGTCCGATTCGGCAACGTACTGGGAAGCAGGGGGTCCATGTTGCCGCTCTTCCTTGAACAGATGCGGGCCGGTCTGCCCATCACCGTGACGGACAAGAAGATCATCCGATACTTCATGACCATACCCGAAGCGGTGAGTCTCGTCTTCTTGGCCGGAGCCATGGGCTCGGGTGGGGAAGTGATGGTCCTCGACATGGGAGAACAGGTGAACATCTATGAATTCGCCCAACGCTTGGTTCGATATTTCGGCGACGGCCGCAGCGAAGTCGTCATCACAGGACTGCGACCGGGTGAGAAGCTCTACGAGGAGAAGTTGAGCGACAAGGACAAGACCTTGCCCACGGACAATCCGAAAGTCTTCAAAGCCATCGTCAACGGGACACTCGAACCAAACGGGTTCGAAGATTTCATGCAAACCGTCTACACCATGGAGCCTTCGAAATTGGTCGCCCTATTGCGTGACATGGTGCCGGAATTCTCCTATCAGGGGGAGTGTGGGTCGGATTCATGAAATCGTATTGTCTTTACTGCAAGACAGGTTCCGAAGCGAAGCTTGTGAAGCTGTTGAAAAAGGATATGCGCGATTACCTTCAGATGGAGATGGATGTGATCTACCCTACCAGGATGATGAATCAGAGGAGACGGGGGATATGGAGTAGGGTGGAACAACCACTCCTTCCGGGATATGTGTTCATCTATCTTGATGACGATACCCCTTTTCCTTCGTTCATCATCAAACAGGAGCGTGATGCCTACAAGATACTGCGCTATCCCGATGGCAGCATCGAGTTGCAATCGGGAGACCTGCAATATGCGATGTGGGTCTACAACCATGGAGGTAGGTTCGAACCGAGTACCGTGGTGTTCGCCCATGGTCAGATCGTGAAGGTACTCGATGGCCCTTTGAAGGAAATGGAAGGGAAGATCGTGAAACTCGACAGGCACCACAAAAGGGTGGTGGTCGGATTCATGTTCGCCGGAGCCGAAAGGCGGGTAAATCTCAGCATCAACATCATCGACCTCGCCGAAGGAGAACAGGTGTCCCGACGGTGAGGATACTCCATACTTCCGACTGGCACCTAGGCCGGACACTCCATGACAAGCGTCGCCACGGAGAACATGAGGAATTCCTCGGATGGCTGGAGGAAGTGGTGCTGCAACGGCATATTGATCTTCTGCTCATCTGCGGCGATGTCTTCGATACGGTCACACCCGGCAACAAGAGCCTTGAACTCTATTACTCTTTCCTCCGTCGTGTGGTCGATGGAGGGTGTCGCCATGTGGTGGTCATTGGCGGAAACCATGATTCGCCCTCATTGCTCGATGCACCCAAGGGCATTCTCGAACATCTGGGAGTCCATGTCGTGGGTGCTGCAACCGAAGACGAAGTGCTCCTCCTTCACGACGGGGAAGGACAGGTGGAAGCCATCGTATGCGCCGTTCCCTTCCTTCATGATCGGGATGTGCGCGATATTTCGGCGAACGGCGATTGGGAAGAGAAGGAAAAACGTCTTGTCGCAGGTATCCGTTCCCATTATGCCGATGTCCAGAATCGTGCGCTCTCCCTCCGTGAAACCCTTGGAGGCCACATCCCGATCATAGTCACCGGGCATATGTTCGCCTCGGGAGGAAAAGTGACCGAAGGTGACGGGGTAAGGGACCTCTACGTAGGTACCGCAGCCGCAGTCCCCTCATCCCTATTCGATGATCGCATCGATTATGTCGCGCTCGGTCATCTGCATGTTCCCCAAAAAGTCGCCGGCAAGGAGCATGTGAGATACTCCGGTTCTCCCTTGCCCATGGGATTCGGAGAAGCGGGACAGAAGAAACAAGTGGTGGTGATCGATTTCTCACATGATTCGTTGTTTCCTCTCGTCGAGACGATGGATCTACCCGTGTTCCAGACACTATTGAGGATAGGAGGAACCCTTGAACAGATCGAAAGTCGCCTGCAGGCAGCGGTGGACAGCCTCAAATCGATTTGGGTCGAGGTGAACTACGATGGCACCCTCTCGGCCCAAGAGCTGGGAAAACAACTCGATATGATCGTACAAGGCTCTCAAGTCGAGATCCTTAGACTGAAGAATACGCGATTGACCGAACATGTGTTGGGAGACGATGAATGGCATACGACGTTGGACGATCTGGATGAAAAGGAAGTCTTCAGGCGCCGTCTGGAACTTGAAGAGATGGAAGATGACGAAAAGACCATCCTCACCCGGTTGTACGGACAGGTTCTCCAATCGTTGCGAGAGGAGGAAGCCTTGTGAAGATACTCACGTTGGAGTTCTCCAATCTCAATTCACTGTATGGGCAATGGAGAATCGATTTTTCCTCCCCGGCCTATGTGAACGATGGAATTTTCGCCATCACCGGTCCCACCGGAGCAGGTAAATCGACGATCCTCGACGCCATCTGTCTCGCCCTCTATGGCAGGACACCCCGACTCGATTCGGTAGGAAGCCAATCGAATGAGATCATGAGCCGTCAAAGGGCTTCCTGTTACGCCTCTGTCACCTTCGAAACCCGCAATGGAACCTTCAGGTGCACGTGGGAGCAACACAAGGCACGAAAAGAGGTGGAGGGGAACCTTCAGGATGCGAGTCACGAACTCATCGACCTGTCGAAAGCGACCATCCTTTCCAACAAGAAACGTGAAGTGGCCCAAGCGGTGGAACAGCATACCGGAATGAACTTCGAACGGTTTACCCGTTCGATGTTGCTTGCACAAGGTGATTTCGATGCCTTTCTCCATGCGGATGCCGACCAGAGGGCTCCTATCCTCGAACAGATCACCGGAACCGAGATCTACTCCGATATCTCCCGCAAGGTACATTCCGAAAGGAGGGATCTTGCCGATCAGCTTGATCGCATGCGTGATGACGCAAAGGCGTATGAACCGCTCGATGCACATACAGTGGACAGTCTCCACCAGCAGGAAGCATTGCTCACCAGATGGGAAGCCGGCATTGAAAGACGTCTTAATGCAGCTGTGGCAACAGAAGCGGTTTTGCAGCATCTACAGTATTTGGAACACGCCACGCAGCGCATCGGAGAAACTCGGAAGCAATTGGATCTGGAAGAATGGCAGTTGCAGGAAATCAGGTCCAAATATCTGAGGGCAAGTGCGGCTCTCGAGATCGAATCGATTTATCAAAGCATGTGTGCCATGCGAAGTTCGACCCATAATGAACAAGTTGCCTTGGATGTTGGGAGAAAAGAACTCGAAGAGGTTACGCAACTTGTTGATTCAGCAGAAAGGAATATGGCACGGGTACGGAAAGAGAAGGAAGATGCCCAACAGCGATGGAGGCAAGCCGAACCGGCGATTCGGGAAGCCCAACGTATGCTCGTGGAAAAGAAACACCTCGATACGATAACCGATGATCTGCGTCGCCAGCTCTGCAAAAGGAGAAGGACACGACGCAGCCTGATCGTGGACATGGAGCTGTTGCAAGCTTCAACAGAAGAGTTGGAAAGATCAATTGCATCCGATGATTCCTGGATAAGAATCCATGTTGGAGATGGAGAGGCAGGACCCCTTTTGCAGGCACTTCGTCTCAAGATGGGATCGTTGGATGGACTGCACCAGCAGGTAGCTCAGGAGGAACACGCACTCGGGACCGCACATAAGGCGTTAATCGTGTTGGAGCAGGAGAAAAGGGACAATCAGACACAGTTGGAATCCTCCAAAGAGGAGGAACGCATTCTTGTGGAAGCGGTTGAAGCCGGTAAGAAGAGATTGGACGAACTGCTGGATGGCAAGAGTCTGGGTGAGTTGAAACGGGAACTGGAACATCTGAGGGAAAAGGAGCTCTTGTTGGCAAGCATTGAAACACTCGAGCAACAACGCGATCGATTGATCGATGGCCAACCCTGCCCACTGTGCGGTTCGGTGCACCATCCGTACTCAGAAGGTGCGCTTCCCTCAAGAACGGAGAATACAGAACGATTGGAGGCTCTGAAGGATCTGCTCGATGAGCTTGAATCTCTACAGTCGGATCTCGTCTCACACAATGAACTGCTTTCCCGGCATCAGCATGCCATGGGAATACTGCAAGCGAACAACGCTTCCTTCGCCACAAGGATTTCGGATGCACAGACGCACCTTTGCGAAGTCGAAGCACGCCTTGCCACGGCAAATGGGAAAATCGAGCAGTCGTATCAAGAGATCTGCTCGGCCCTTGAATCGAAGATCGGGAGAAGGTCGGTGAGGGAAACGGTGGAAGAAGATCTACGGGAATTGGAAGCTCGCCTCACTTCATTCGGCCTTGTACAGACCCGGTTGGAGGATAACCGGCAACAACTTGCCCACCAACACGAAAAGTTGGTGAGACTGGAGAATTCCCGGAATGAGATTTCAATGGATGTGGGGGATGTGAGAAGCCGTCTTGCGGATCACCGGAACAAAACGGAAAACATACGGCAAAATCTCGACACCTTGCTTGAAGACCGTGACCTGAAGCTTTGGGAGCAGGAGTTGCGGGAAACGTTGCGAACCACCGAGGAAGCGGGCAATGCGGCACAAGAAACACTGTCGCATCTACAGCAAAGGGTGTCGGTACTCTCCCATTCGATCGAAGTCGGAAACACACGTCTTCAGAAGGAATCAGAGTCTTTGCAGACATTGGAGACATCCTTTCGGACCCAAATGAAGTACCACGGGTTCGAGGATGAACACACGTTTCTCGAAGCGCGTTCAACCTTGGAACAACGTCAATTGTGGAAGGAGCGTATTGAAGCCTTTACCGTGCGTAAGGCTGAATTCCTATCCGAGGAGAAGAGAATCGCAGACGAACTGGCCGATGCGCGGTCCAAACGACCGGCAAGATGGAATCCCCAACTGTTGTCCGAGGAAATCGAGGATGCGAAGAGGGAGACAACCCGGCTTGCACAGCGTAAGGGAGCGCTATTCGAGCGGCTCGCTGGCGATTCTGAGAAAAGGATGGTGCATGCTGGGAAGATGGATGCGGTGGAACGGCACAAGGAATTGTTCACACACTACGATCGTCTCAATACACTCATCGGCAGTCATGATGGCAAGAAATTCCGCAACTTTGCCCAAGGCCTTACCTTCGAACTGTTGCTCTCACATGCGAACCGACATCTCGAAACGCTTACCGGGAGGTACCTTCTCTCTCCCGATCCCGGCAAACCTCTTGAGATTGCGGTTGTCGATCTGTATCAAGCGGGACAAGTGCGGTCTGCGAAGAATCTCTCGGGAGGCGAGAGTTTCCTGGTGAGTCTGGCACTCTCATTGGGGCTTTCTTCGATAGCGAGTAGAAAGGTTCAGGTCGACTCCCTCTTTCTGGACGAAGGATTCGGAACTTTGGACGAACAGACGCTCGAAACCGCACTTGATGCCTTGGGTGCATTGCGCAACCAAGGGAAACTGGTGGGTATCATCAGTCACGTTGGTGCGTTGCAGGAACGTATCCCGGTACGTATTTCGGTGGTTCCGTTGACCGGTGGAATGAGTAGGCTCGAAGGTCCGGGATGCCTACGACTTTCGTAGGGAGGTGCGTGTTCCCCGCAAAAGGCTGAACAACTGTACCCGG
>Ga0334898_1002427_pt1 | contig 17170 bp, 16 predicted proteins | sample GraSluR3_MG_10_FD_207228 | JGI IMG/M metagenome (GOLD analysis project Ga0334898, IMG submission 207228) | Sludge microbial communities from methane-producing bioreactor in Wageningen University, Netherlands - Granular Sludge_3_08-R3 | ecosystem: Engineered > Bioreactor > Anaerobic >... | reverse complement strand
TTATCCTCCCTTAACATACCTTATCCGACGATAATCGCCCATCGCGGAAGTTCATATAGTGCCCCTGAATCAACGGTTCATGCGTACGAAGCAGCCCGGGACGAAGGGGCCGATTATCTCGAGGCCGATATTCAGCGGACAAAAGATGGTACTCTTATCGTGCTGCATGACAGTACCTTAACGAGAACATCCAATGTTGCCGAAGTTTTTCCTGAGCGGCAGAATGATCATGTAAGTACGTTTAGCCTCGGGGAACTCGAAAAACTTGATTTTGGTTCATGGTTTAACAGGAAATACCCCGAAAGGGCGAAACCGAAATACGCCGGCAGTGAAATTGTCACCCTGGAAATGCTTTTGATAATCGCTGAACAGTCGGTGCAGCCGCCGGGGGTCGTTCTGGATTTAAAGAATACCGCCATGTATGACAATATGGCTCAGGATATCATCGATCTTCTTAAAAAAAGAGGCTGGTACACCGGTAGCGGACATACAATGATTTATAACCGAAATTCTCCCAATGACCGCAGCCCGGTTATAATTTTTTCCTTTGACAGAGGTATTCTAAAAACCTTCAAAGAGATAGCTCCCAGTATTCCTCGATCACTGCTGGTGAACGACAAGATGATAAATATCCGCAAATGGGATTATTGGTTAAACGTTGCCGAAGAGACAGCAAACGGTCTTGGTGTAAACGGATTGGTCAGCTGGCCATGGTATATCGCCTTAGCCCACAAGAGGCAGCTTTTTGTCTACCCCTATACAATAACTAAGGGCTGGCAATTCAGTATTCTTTCCCATCTTGATTCCAACGGATATATAACCAACCGACCTGAAAAGGTTATCGACTTTATAAGCCATTTTCCCCGTTTTGCGGAGAACAAAAAGGCCGACTGAGCCGCCAGACGCTGCAAATCCCCCCACAGGGACAGGACAATGCCAAAACGGAATCAGAAATTGTGTATTTCGCCGCTATCTTGCGATTCCTTCATTCTCCCCGTATACTTTTGCTGATACGTTTGTGTAAAAAGGGAATATTTCATGCCGAACAAGATTCTCCTGGTAGAAGATCAGGCCATTCTCGCAATGACCGAATCGAAAATGATCGCAAAGTACGGTTACACCGTGATAAGCGCCCTGTCCGGCGAGCAGGCTGTAGACCTGGTAGCGAATAATCCAGATATCGATTTGATCCTCATGGACATTAACCTGGGCAAGGGAATGGACGGAACGGAAACGGCCCGAGTCATTCTTGAAAAACGAAGCCTGCCGATAATCTTCTTATCCAGTTATACGGATCCCGAGGTAGTGAAAAGAACTGAGAGTATAACCGCTTACGGTTACGTGGTTAAAAACACCGGCGAAACAGTCCTTATCAATGCCATAAAGATGGCCTTCAGACTCTACCGATCCTTTAAAAATGAACAGGAGAGCGAAGCCCGTTTCCGTTTAATGGTGGAACACAGCCCCGACCCGATGTTTATCCACACAAACTTCAAACTGGTGTATCTCAATCCCGCTTCCCTGAAGCTGCTTGGTGCTTCCACTGAGGAAGAGATCCTCGGATCCTCGGTACTGGACAGAATTGATCCGGCGTATCACAAGGAAGCTGTATACCGGATCAACGCAATGGTCGAAACTCACAAACCTTTCAGCAAGCGCATCGAGCAGGAGTACATACGACTGGACGGAAGCAGGGTGTGGGTCGAAGTCAGCGGCATACCCATTCAGTACAAGGGAGAACTTGGGATACTGACCACCGTGCGGGAGATTCACGAACGGAAACTCAGGGAACGGCAGATACAGGAGAGCCGGGAAAGCCTTCGAATAACCCTCAATTCAATCGGGGATGCGGTAATCGCCACCGATATTGACGGCAAGGTGGTACGCATGAATCCTGTGGCAGAAGAACTCACCGGATGGAACATCAGCGAGGCCAGAGACAAAAACCTCCAGGAGGTTTTCCACATAATCGATGCCTCAAACAGGGAGAGAACCCCTAATCCGGTTGAAAGGGTAATAGAATCAGGCCAGATAGTGGGCCTCAATAATCACACCATCCTGATTTCTCGGAACGGAGATGAACATCAGATTGCCGACAGTGCCGCTCCTATTAAGAACAGCAGCGGCACAGTCAGCGGCGTCGTTCTGGTATTCAGGGATGTAACGGAGGAATACCGCAAAAACCGGGAACTCCGGGAGTCCCGGGACTATCTGCATGCGGTACTCAGCAGCATTCAGGACGGAGTAAGTGTGCTGGACACAAATCTGAATATTACCTACGCGAATCCCGTGATGGAAAAACGGCATAAAAAAAGAATGCCCCTGGTAGGTAAAAAATGTCATTCCGCGTATCATTATTCAGATCGAGTCTGCAGCCCCTGCCCTTCCCAGCGCTGCCTGCAGAGCGGCAGGACCGAAATGGATGTAATCCAGGTTTCATCTGAAGGTGATAAAAAGCAGGAATGGGTCGAATTGTACAGCTATCCCCTGCGGGACCGGGAGACGGGAAAAATGCAGGGCGTAATCGAATTCGTCCGGGATATTACCGAACGGAAACAGGCGGAAGAAGGACTTCTTAACGCTCTTGAGGAGAAGGAACTTCTCATGAAGGAGCTGAACCACCGGGTAAAGAACAACCTGGCCATAATCAGTTCCCTGCTGCAGATCGAGACTGCCCGGCTTGGCAGCCAGGTCGACCTGTCGGATATTATTTCCAGAATAGACGCCATCCGGATTATCCACGAAAAACTGTACCAGTCGGATAAAATTACCCATATTCAGCTCAAGGATTATATACAGGACCTGCTGGAGACGGTTTTCTCGTCCTTTTTCGAGCGCCCGATAAGAATAGATAACCGTATCAGGAACATAACAGTCCCGACAAAACCTGCGGTATCCCTTGGCCTTATCGTTAACGAAATTGCAGTTAACGCCATCAAACACGGGTTCTCGCATAACAGTGAGGCAGTATTCTCGGTTTCCCTGGAAGAAGCAGGGGATGATCAATACCTTCTGACTCTCTCCAACACAGGACGACCTTTTCCCGAAGATGTGGACATTCAAAACCCCGCAAGTCTTGGGCTGCAGCTGGTGAGGACCCTTGTTGATCAGCTTGAGGGGAGCCTGGAGCTTATAAAAAAACCCCACCCTGTCTTCAGCCTGAAACTGAGCCTGATCGATTAAAGCCCCTGTGCATCTTCCGGATCAATCAGCCCGCCGGGCTATTTCTACCAGGCAGGTAATATCTCCCTTCCGGTTATAGTCCATATTTTTTATTCTGATTAATCCCGAATCAAGACCCGCGTCTGCGGCGGCTTCAAGCAGGGCTTTGCGTCCGGGCTGCAGGCGTACCCTCCCGGATGCAATAAGCTCTTTTGCGGGAAAAACTACTTCAAGTTCCCTGATCTTTCGATATGAAAGAGCAGTTGAAGGAACAATATCGATTTCATACTCAAGAGCCAGAGGAACACCTGGCAGATCGATATTTTTTCTGCTCTCCACGGGCATGGAAAAGCGCCGTTTTGAGCTTATTTGTACCGATGCATCGTTGACGCTGAACTCCTGAAACAAAAAAAGGGAGGCTTCTCCGGCAAGATAATTCCCAAGATTTCCCTGATCAGCCGGACTGGATGCGACAAGAACAAGACTGATCCTGCGGTTCTCTTCCGTGTGAATACTGTCTTTAGCGCCCTTTTCTTCCTGCTCCCGGGAGCCGAAGGCATAAAGCCCCTGAGTCATCAGTGCACACAGAAAAAACAGCAGATAAATATACCGACGTTTCATGAAAACTCCTTTTCCAATAATATATCTCCACAGTTGCGGCATTACAAAATTCAGGCCCCTAGGCACTATTGATAGATATGGAACCTTGCTTTAGAGTGTTTTCTCACTATGGATAGCCGGAAGATACTCTTTCTCGAAGCTTTTTACGGAGGGTCCCACAGGACCTTCGCAGACGGTCTTATCAGGAACAGCCGCCACGACATACGGCTTGTAAGCCTTCCGGCCCGTTTCTGGAAGTGGCGCCTGAGGGGAGCCTCCCTCCATTTTTTACAAGAAATTGACAACTGGCAGGACTACGATCTTGTAATCAGCGGCGGAATGATGAGCCTGACGGACCTGAAGGCCCTTGCAGGTCCGAACCTTCCGCCCCTGATACTCTACTCCCACGAAAGCCAGTTGAGCTATCCACTGCCTCCTGAGGAAAAGATTGACTATCAATTCGGTTTTACGGATATAACAAACTGCCTGAGCGCAGACGGCATACTCTTCAACTCCCGCTTTCATCTTGACGCCTTCTTCCGTGAACTTGGTCCCTTTTTAAAGCGCATACCGGAATACCGTCCTGAATGGATTCGCGATTCTATACGAAAAAAAAGCCGGGTTCTCTATCCAGGCTGCGAGCTTTCTCATCTGACGGGGGAGGAAAAAGAACCCGCGAACAGCCCGCCCCTGATTCTCTGGAACCACCGCTGGGAGTTCGACAAAGCCCCGGAAAAGTTTTTCAAAGCCCTTGAACTGCTCGATGAAAAGGGCATCGGTTTCTCTCTGGCCCTTCTCGGAGAATCCTCTCGGAAGGTTCCAAAACCTTTCAGAGCGGCCAAAGAGCGCTTTGGAAAAAAAATCGCCGTCTACGGATACCGAAAATCCCGGGAAGAGTATTACTCCTGGCTCAGGAGGAGCGACATAGTAATCTCTACGGCCCTGCAGGAAAACTTCGGCATCTCCATCGTGGAAGCCGTTGCAGCCGGTGCTTTTCCCCTTCTTCCCCGCAGGCTCGCCTACCCCGAGGTACTGCCGGATCGCTTTCACCGGGAACATCTCTACCTGAATATTCCCGACCTGGTGGCAAAACTGGAAAAACTGCTGAAACAGGGTGTTCCCCGGGAACCGGAACTTTCCAGATCCATGATGGTTTATGACTGGGAGTACTGTATTGATGAATACGACGACTATTTCAGCACCCTCGCAGAGGGCAGAAAATGAGTAGAAAGGGAAGAAGACCGGATTTTGACGCATTCTATGGGGAGCTTTTCGGAACTCGCTGGGAGGGCCTCAAGCAGGCTTTGGAAGCCGATCCCTCCCATACTGATTTGAGACATGGTCTTCTAAAGCCCTACTACCTGGATGCCGCCTCCCTCTTCCCCGTCCGGGCCCTCAAGGTGGAAGGGGCCGGAAACATACTGGACCTCTGTTCCGCTCCCGGAGGGAAGGCCCTGGCCATCGCCGGGAGTATGGGTCCTGAGGCGCAGCTCACACTGAATGACCGCTCCTCTCAGCGTCGTGCACGTTTACGCCGAGTCCTGGAAGAACATCTTGAATTCGAGATTCTTTCCCGCATAAGCGTTACCGCCCACGATGCCGCCCGCTGGGGGCTCTATGAACAAAACCTCTATGACCGGGTTCTGGCGGATGTTCCCTGCTCCTCCGAGCGCCACCTGGTTCAGGAACCACGGCATCTGAAGAACTGGAGTCCCGCCCGGACCAGACACCTGGCAATACAGGCCTACGCAATTCTCGCCGCGGGTTTTACCGCCCTTAAACCGGGTGGCGTGCTTGTCTACTCCACCTGTGCCCTGTCCCCCGGTGAAAATGACGAAGTTATCGCGAAACTTGTGAAACGTCACGGCAGCGAATGTCAGCTGCTGCTTCCCGACAGTACAATCGGCGAGGCAACGGAATACGGCAGAATCATCCTTCCTGATCAAGCAGACGGAATGGGACCCATCTACTACGCCTCGGTGACAAAAGCATCAGCTTTCTGATACTATCGCCCAAGCATATTCCTGGAGGCCCGATGAACCCTCTGTTGTTTACCATATTTCTTGCCTTTCTGCCGATTTCCGAACTGAGGGGAGCGATTCCCTACGCCCTGGCCAAGGGCTATCCCCTCTACTTTGCCTATCCTCTGTGTGTCGCCGTCAACGCCATGGTAGCGCCTCTGGGTTTTCTGTTCCTCTCTACGGTTCACAGGTGGATGAACCGATTCCGCTGGTACCACCGGATGATAAACCCGCTTATTGAACGGGCGAGGCACAAGGTCGACAAGAAGGTACGGAAATACGGGTACTGGGGCATCATGCTCTTCGTTGCTATTCCCCTCCCTGTAACCGGGGCTTATACTGGGACCCTGGGGGCCTGGATTCTGGGGCTGGGAAAGCGGAGAACCATAGCAGCGGTCTTTGCCGGAGTTGTAATTGCCGGGATAATCGTAAGCACCGTCAGTGTTCTAGGAATCGGGGCTTTCAGCTTCTTCACTAAATCAGTTTCTCAATAATGCAGGGAGCCTATGGATTTTACCTCAGGACTGAACGACCGCCAGAAAGAGGCGGTCCTTAGCATCGACGGACCCTTATTGATCATTGCCGGCGCAGGCTCGGGAAAAACCAGGGTAATAACCCATCGCATCGCCCACATGCTGACCCAGGGGATTCCCCAGTCTTCGATTCTCGCCCTGACCTTTACCAACAAGGCCGCCCGGGAAATGTCCGAGCGGGTCCGTGAGCTTACAAAGAAAAAGCTCTCCAATCTGACGGTCTCTACCTTTCACGCCTTCGGGGTGCAGATCCTCCGCAAGACGATTCATCTTTTGCCGGGCTACCGGGACAACTTCAGCATCTATGATCAGGCCGACAAAAACGCCCTGATAAAGGAATGCGCCCGGGAACTGGGCATGGCACCGGATACCCTGGACCTCTGGGAAATCGGCAACATCTTTTCCTCGGTAAAAACCTTCAGGCACAAATGGGACAGGGACACGAAGATCTACGAAAAGCTGTTTTACGAGTACGAGGAGCACCTGCAGCTCTACAATGCCGTCGATTTTGACGATCTGATTGTCCGTCCCATTCACATATTCAAGGAGAACCCCGATGTTCTTGAATCCTACCGGGAGCGTTTCCGCTACGTCATGGTAGATGAATTTCAGGACACTTCCATGGCCCAGTACCGGCTCATGAAGGTCCTGTCCGAGACAAACCGCAATATCTGCGTGGTTGGCGACGATGACCAGTCCATCTACTCCTGGCGGGGAGCGAATTACGAGAATATCATCAATTTCGAGCGGGACTTTCCCGAGCTCGAAGAGATTAAACTTGAGCAGAATTATCGCTCCACCGGGAATATCCTTGCTGCGGCGAACGGTCTGATCTCCCACAATACCAACCGCAAGGAGAAGGAACTCTGGACAGGTACCGGCTACGGCAATGCTATCGAGATATACTATCCCGAGAACGAACAGCGGGAGGCGGAGTTCATTACAACCATGATCCGCATGCTCAAGAGCCGGAGAGAAATTGAGTACCACGATGTGGGAGTCCTCATCCGCACCAACTCCCTCTCAGCGACCCTGGAAGACGCCTTTCTCAACGAGAACATCCCCTACCGCATCTCCGGAGGCACCAGCTTTTTCCAGCGCAAGGAGATAAAGGACCTTATCTCCTATCTGCGGATAATGTCGAATCCCGATGACGATATGAACCTGCTGAGGATCATAAATACCCCCCGCAGGGGCATCGGCAAACGAACACTTCAGCGGATACAGGAGACAGCTCAGAAAAAACACTGTTCCATATACAGCGCCATCTCCGCCCTGCGCTATGCCTCGGATTCCGGCCTGGGAGAAAAGGCCCAGACCGACCTGTCGGATTTCGTCTCTCTTATCGAATACTACCGGGAGCAGATTTTTACCGGGAAGGGAATATCAAAAACCGTGCAATCCCTGGTGGACGCGGTCCAGTACTGGCCTTATCTGATTGGAGAACACCAGAAAAACGAAAGTACCGCCCGCTGGAAATACGCCAATATCTGCAGGTTTATTGAGATGATCGCCCAGTGGGAGGAGACCCAGAAGGAGGAGGGCCGTAAAGCCTCGGTATACGACTACCTTAACCGGATAACTCTGATTACCCGGGATGACGACCAGGATGACGATGACGGCAGGGTGAACATTATGACCATCCACGCCGCCAAGGGGCTGGAGTTTTCCCTGGTTTTCCTGGCCGGGGTGGAAGCCCACCTGGTTCCCCATTCCCGGGCGGTGGAGGAAGATCCGGCAAACCTTGAGGAGGAACGCCGGCTCTTCTACGTTGCCATAACCCGGGCCCGGGAAAAGCTCTATATAACAAGCTGCCGGACCCGCAGGAACATGCGGGACGTACTGGTCTGCGAACCTTCACCCTTTCTGACGGAGATCCCCGAGGGTCTTATCGAAGACCACGTGGGAGAGGACGAGCTCTCCACCGAGGACGCCGTGGAGGCCCTCTCCGCCCTCAGGGCAAAGTTCGCGTCCGGCAGCTGAAATCAATCCAGGTATTTATACAGGGCCGCGAAACCCTGCCCGATGCTTTTGGTCTCGTCGATAATGGGGTTGAAGGCCCCCCCGGCAAGGTAAGAGCTGATGGGACCGGTTCCCGATCCCGCTCCCGTCCCGGCGGTGGAGCTGGTCTCCCGGCTGTTCTGCCATTCAATGGCCCTGCGGTCCACCTCCATCAGCTGGGCGGGGCTGAGCAGGTCAAGTTCCAGGTATTCCAGGGTCTCCTCCGCCCAGGCCGGCTCGACGCGTTTCATGCCTTTTATCCGGTCCATAATCTCCCGGATCTCCGACTTCTGCGCCTCCGTTAAAGCAAGTTTCGGGTTTTCCGTGGTCATACCGTGAACATACCCGAAGTAGCGGCCCAGGTCGTAGACCACCGCTGTCTTCTCTTTTGCCTCCTGCACCGCCGGGTCCGGCTCGGTCTGGGCAAAGAGTCCGCCCATCATGATAGCAAGAACAGCCGCAAGGGTAACAAATCTTTTCATACAATACTCCTACACAATCAAAAATTATTCGTATCGCAGTGCTTCGATAGGATCGAGGCGCGAGGCACGGAAGGCGGGATACCCGCCGAAAAATAGTCCGATAACAAAGGCAAATCCAAAAGCAAGTACTACGGAATTAAGGGATACCCTGGCGGCCATTCCGCCGAAACGGGTGGCAGCCCAGGAGGCACCGACCCCCAGCCCGATTCCCACCAGCCCCCCGATAAGGGAAATAATAACCGCTTCGGTTATAAACTGCTGCAGGATATCAGATCCCCGGGCCCCCAGAGCCATACGCACCCCGATCTCGCGGGTCCGTTCGCTTACCGAAACCAGCATGATATTCATTATGCCTATTCCCCCCACAATCAGGCTGATGGCGGCTATGCTGCCCAGCAGGACCGTAAAGGTTTCGGTTACCCCCTGCATGGTGCTTAACAGATCGAGCTGATTGGCTATGTAAAAGTCAGCGCTGTCCATCCCCGAAAGACGATGGCTGCGGAGAATACCGTTCTCGATGATGGTCTGAAGCTCCCGCATTACCTCCGCCGAGGCAGCCTGTACGTTTATAAGGGCATAATTTCGCTCCCCGGAGATATAACGCTGAAAGGTGGAAATGGGAACAAAAACCGCCGCATCGGAGCTGGAACTCCCCTTCTCTTCCATGATACCCACGACCCTGTGGTTTATGCCGTTAATACGTATGCTCTGCCCCAGGGGATCAAAGCCTTCGGGAAAAAGGTCGCGGTACACCTGCACCCCGATTACCGCAACCGCTTTGCGGGTGTCCACATCCAGCTCCGAGAAAAACTGACCGTGTACAGGAAGAAAATTGCGGATATCAGGATACCCGGTTCCTGTTCCGATAACGGTAGCCACGGTGTTCACACTGCCGTACTTAAGCTGGGCCGTCGCACTGGACTCCGGAGCCGCCATGACCACAAGCTCGGACCCAAGGGCGCGGATAAAGTTCAGATCCTCCTCCGACAGGGTCGGAGTAATATTGGTTGTACTGCGGCGCACCAGGCTGCCCCCCCGGGGTTCCCCGGAATAGACCAGGAGCAGGTTCGAGCCCAGGGACTCGAGGCTCTGCTGCACCGACAGCTGCGCGCCGTTCCCCAGTGCAACCAGGGCGATTACCGCCGCCACTCCGATCATGACCCCCAGGGCGGTTAAAAAGGAACGTACCTTGTTGGAGCCGATGCTCCGGAGGCTCATGACCAGACTTTCTCGAAAAGCCCGGAACACCCGCAATGTGGAGCTGTTCATACTTCAAACTCCTCTGCCGCGACGTCCTGCAGGACCTGGCCGTCCCTGATCTGGACGACCCGCTTCACCTGGCGGGCAAGATCGTTGTCGTGGGTAACCATAACAAGGGTGACCCCCTCGGTGTTCAGCTCATGAAAAAGCTTCATTATCTCGACCCCGGTTTTCGTATCCAGGGCTCCGGTGGGCTCATCCGCCAGGAGCAGTTTAGGCTCACCCGCCAGGGCCCGGGCTATGGCGACACGTTGACGCTGTCCGCCGGAGAGCTGATTCGGCACATGGTCGCTCCGGTCTCCAAGCCCGACCCGTTCAAGCATCTCCAGGGCTCGTTCCTTCCTCTCCTTCGACGGGATACCGGCGTAGACCAGGGGCAGCTCCACGTTCTCCAGGGCCGATTCCCGCCCAAGAAGATTGAAGGTCTGAAAGACAAAACCGATGTAGCGGTTCCGCACCCCCGCCAGGCTGTTGCGGTCCATCCGGGAGACATCGGTTCCGGCAAGACGGTAGATTCCCCCCGTGGGAGAGTCGAGGCAGCCGATTATGTTCATCAGAGTCGATTTTCCAGACCCGCTGGGTCCGATAATGGAGACGAACTCCCCTTCGGCGACTGTAAGACTGACCCCATCGATGGCCTTGACGGTACTGGGCCCCATCCGGTAGTGGCGGCTAATGTCGTCGAACTCGATAAGGGCTGACATTATCTGCCTCCCGAACCCGGAACGGTAACCGGTATTATGGATGTTCCGGCACTCTGTTCATTACCGCTGTTCAATGAAAAGCCGCTGCCCGTGGGAACAATGACCTTTTCACCTTCCGCGAGTCCTTCGGTAATTACAATATTGAAGCCGTCATCTGCCCCGGCATTTACCCGTTTTGTTACAACCTCGCCGTTCTCAAAAACATCCAGATAATACCTGCCTCGCACGCTGGAAACCGCCGCCCTGGGAACGATAATGCCGCTGTCGTCGCTTATCATAATAGTCAGGTCAGCGCTCATTCCCGGACGAAGGCCCCCGTCGGAGGCTGGTATAACAGTGGAGACGGTAAAGATCGAAATGTTGTTTACCACCTCCGCAGATGGACTAACCCGTTCAACCACCGATTGCAGGGATTCGTTTCCCAGAGCGTCAGCTGTTATCTTCACCGGCATACCGCTCCTTACCTTGCCGATATCAAACTCATCCACCTCCGCCCGCAGGCGCAGGCTGGACACATCGGCAAAACTCATCAGCACAGAGTTTGAACTGACCACGTCTCCCGCACTCACAGCTGAGGAAAGCACCACCCCGCTGTAGGGTGCTGTAATTGTCGCATTGCGCACATCTTCCCTAGCCATGTCTCTGCTTAATTCACTTTGAGACAGGCGAATCCGGGCGCTTTCAAGACCCAGAGCTGCGTTTCTGGCAGCAGTACGCACGGCATCACGCTGATCCCGGGTTATGGAACCGGAGACAAAGAGGCTCTCCTTATCGTCCAGATCGTTTTCTGCCCTTTCAAGTTCCAGCTTAGCCTTTTCCAGATCAACCCGGGCCTGCTGCAGATTCAACTCCGCCTGCCGGAGGGCACTGCGTAAAACGGTATCATCAAAACGTACCAGGGTCTCTCCATGATTAACCTCTTCCCCTTCAGAACGTGCTTCAATGACGATGCCGGAAATCCGACTGCGTATATCCTGCAGCCGATACGGGTCAACCCGTGAAGGTCCTTCGACACTTAGGGAAATCTTGCCGCTTTTCGCTTCAATAAAGGGTATCTGATCCTTCGCCGCAGTTCCGCTGACCGGTCCTGCAGTGTCTGTTTTCCGGAGAAAACCGACAGCTCCTCCGGCGACAAGAACAACAACGCTGAATAAAATAAGCAGTTTATTTTTGGTTTTCATATGAATATGTCTCCTTATCATTTCTGGATCTATTCCAGCATCACAAGTTCTTCGAGCCAGAATGCTGTCTGTGCGGTGTTCAGTATCTGTATATTTCTGTTTGAATGGGCTTGTTCAAGGCGAAACAGGGCCCGCTGAGCATACGCCCGGGCACTGAGTTCATCTGCTACCGTCGCCCGGCCGGAATTCCGCCTTTCCAGGACCGTCTGCAGGGTCATTTCGGCAAAATCCAGGGCTCTCCGTGCCTGTGAAATTGCGTCATCCGCCAGCAGATACTGCTGGTAGACACTTCGAATCTGTAGGGCCAGGGTATCCTCCATAAGATCCAGCTGAGCCTCAATCTGTGCAATCATGACCTGCCCCAGCTCCCACTCCTTTTCTGCATCTATCCCGGTATTGAGGGGTATATTCACCGAAAATCTCAGTTCCCAGGTGTTTCCGGCATTGGAGTTGGAACTGCTCAGGTCAGGTCCGTAGGATTCAAGAGGAAAGGAGTAGCTCAAGCCCAGTTCAGGGTTATCCATGTTATAGCTCAGCGAAGCATTCTGCTCCCAGCCTGAGAAGTCAGCCCTGAGCGTGGGGGGAGACACCATTCCCCTGCGGGCATCCAGCTCCCTGGTCAGAGAGTCAATCCGGTTCAACTGAGAGCGTATAGCGGGTGAACGCTCCAAGGCCCACGCTGTCAGTTCCGGAGGTTTGGGCAGTTCAGAAAACACTGCCGCCGGCGCTTCAAGTTTCTCTTCCCGCGCCTGGTTCAATCCCGCAAAGAAGGCCAGTTCCAACCAGCGGAGACGGTGTGCGAGGTTCCCGCTTAGCATGTCAGCCTCGGCTTCCCGCAGTTTGTCTTCCGCATCATTCAAATCATTCAAGGAAGCCGACCCACTGGTAAAAAGAGTCTGCACAATCCTCAATTCCTCACTCGCCGCTTTCAACTCACTCTCCAGGACTTCAAGTTCCCGTTGGGCAAGCCATGCCGCGGAATAAGCGGTAAACAAATCAACATAACTGGCGTAGCGGGAGATCTCCAGTTCCCGTTCAGCCAGGAACGCAGCCTGGCGGGCGGTCTCTGCAGCCGCCAATCCTGAAGAATTCAATCCCAGAGGTATGTTGGTATTTACCCCGGCTGTTATTTCCCTCTGTTCCGCGAAATCTCCATCCTTCATGGAGGTCAACTCAAGTCCGGAGGACAGGCTCACCCGGGCATCTCCGGCAAAACGGGCAAGATTGTACTTCTCCGCCGCTGTCTCCAGCGCAAAACGCGCCTCACGTACCGCATGACTTTCTTCAATGGAGGGCAGCAGATCCTCGAAAGAGAGGGCCGAAAGAGAAGCTGCACCAACTGCCAGAAACAGAATGACAAGCGTCAGAAGCCTTTTATTTCCATATATATCCATATTTCCATACTCCATCTGACAGACAAGATACACGTACCGTAATGAAGGAACTGTGTCTCTAATATGAAGATTTCATGGAGAAAATCCGGAAACTCCCGAGAGATTCAAACTTGACGAAAAGAAGTTTATATTCCAATATTCTTTGGAATATCGTATGAAAGACATCGATTTTAAACATATCGTATACAGGGAAACTGCCGCCTTCGTCTCCGCCCTTGGGGACCCAAAGAGGCTTGAGATCCTGGAGCTTTTAAGCCAGTGTGAGCACAACGTCGAATCCCTGGCAAAGCTTCTGGGACAGAAGCTGAGCAGCACGTCGCACCATCTCCAGGTTCTAAAACGAGCCCGGCTGCTTAACGAGAGAAAGGAAGGACGCTTTGTCTACTACTCCGTATCCTCCACCGGACTCAAACTGTGGAACACCGTTTCCGGCATTGCAGCGGAGGAAAACGCAGAGGTCAAATATGCTCTTTCCTGCATCTTTTCGGAGGACCAGGATACGGAAAAGCTGGACTACAGAGAGATTACCCGCAGGGTAGCCGCCGGAGAAGCCGTCCTCATCGATGTACGTCCGGAAGAGGAGTACCACAGTTCCCACATCCCGGGGGCAATCTCCGTCCCTTTGGAGAAACTCAACGAAAAGACCTCTTCGTTCCCCCGGGACAGGCAGATATTTGCCTACTGCCGGGGGCGCTACTGTGTGCTCTCCCATGAAGCCGTTGTGGCCCTTAAGAATGAGGGCTATAACGCAATCCGGGTAGAAACAGGCATGGCGGAGTGGAAGGCGAAAGCTTTATAAAACAGGTACTCAATAAATCATCATAGATATGGAGGAAAATTTGAAACTGGGAATAATTCTTGAGACAATCGAATTTGTAAAAGCATGGAACGCCCTGCGTTTTGCCGTTACCGCGAAAAAAGGAGGTCATGAGGTAAAGGTTTTTCTCATGGGAGAAGCGGTTGAATGTGAGGGCCTGACCCATGACAAGTACAATGTTGACGGCCAGCTGCAGGAGTTTATCTCCGCCGGCGGCGAGGTTTTGGCATGCGGGACCTGTCTAAAAATCGCGGCATAAGGCCGGCAGCGTTGCATGCCCGATTTCGACAATGATCGACTGCGTAAAAATGGTTGAATGGGCGGATAAAACTGTTATATTTTGATAGTACCATGAACAAAAAAAAACCGGTATATCTTGATTACAACGCAACTACGCCGCTGGACGAAGAAGTTCTGGCGGCGATGCTGCCTTTTCTAACCACTGAATTCGGAAACCCATCCAGCTCCCATATCTATGGCGTGGAACCGCATATTACTGTCGAAAAAGCCCGTAAACAGATTGCGGATCTTTTAGGCTGCGCTTCGGAGAATATTGTTTTTACAAGCGGCGGAACAGAGTCGAATAACTGGGTTATTATGAATATTGCCCATACTCTGCAGAATCATGGTAATCACATAATAACGTCCCAGATTGAGCATCCGTCTGTTCTAAATCCCTGTGCAGTCCTTGAAGGAGAGGGATTTTCCATAACCCGGCTTCCAGTCGATGAGTTCGGCCAGGTTGCACTCGATGAACTCGAAGAAGCTATCAGACCATCAACGATTCTTATTTCCATCATGCATGGGAACAATGAAATAGGAACCCTGCAGCCTGTTAAAGAAATTGCCAGTATAGCGCGTAAGCATAATATATTCATTCATACCGATGCAGCCCAGTCGATTGGCAAGTTAGACGTAAACGTAAACGACCTGGGCGTCGATTTTCTCAGCCTTGCAGGTCATAAGCTTTATGCCCCCAAAGGTATAGGAGCTTTATTCATTAAAACAGGTAGTATCCTGAATCCCCTGCTCTACGGTGGCGGTCAGGAACGGGGACTGCGCCCAGGAACAGAAAATGTAGCTTTTACAGCAGCCATGGGAGAGGCCTGCCGTATCGCTGGACGCGACCTTTCCAGGAACATGCAGAAGATGAAACATACCCGTGACATCTTGTACAAAAAGCTTTCTCAGGGCTGCGAAATAAAACTCAACGGGCACCCGGAAAAGCGGCTTCCAAACACGCTGAATCTAAGTTTCCGGGATGTAAGAGCCGGAGATCTTATAAATCTCACTAAAGACATTGCAGCTGTTTCAACAGGTTCCGCCTGTCATGCAAATTCAGTAACAGTATCTTCTGTCATTTCGGCCTTAGGGCTTGATTCAAATTGGGCTGCCGGTACGATACGATTTTCAACAGGCAAGTATACGGAGGATGACGAGATTATCCAGGCGGCTGAAGCTTTTACGACAGCCTGGAAAAAGCTTTCGAGGAGAGGAAACAATTGATCAAGGAGCTTCAGTTTCACTCAGGATATCCCACACAACTGCCGGGAATCGGGAAAAAGAGGATCAGCTTCAATGACAGGGTCAATATACTATTTGGTCCTAACGGATCCGGAAAAACGACCATATTGCGGACCCTGGCTGTCGCTTCCGGCTGCGGTACCGGGGGATGGTCCAACGGCTCGAAGGGAGGCGCTCTGCAGGAGCTACCCTACACAGTAAGCGTCGAGAAAGACGACCGTCCCGTTTTCTACCAGGACTGCTACCATAACGCGGAAGACTCGTTTATCGGTGAGGATTATCTGGAGAACAACGCCCATCTTCGCTCCACGGGAGAAAAACGGATCGGCCTTGTGAACGAACTTATAGATTATATTGAAAACCGCTTTCTCACCTACAAACTCAAGCCGGACGACAGGCCCACCCTGCTTCTTGACGAGGCGGACAATCACATAGGCTTTGCCGGCCAGTCGGTTTTATGGGGTGATATTATCACCTATCTTTCCAAGAAGTACCAGCTGATAATCTCTACCCACTCGATATTCCCGATCCTGCTCAAGAGGGACCGCAGCGTACGCAGGGACAACATTATCGTGCTTGCAAAAGACTACGATGAGATATGCCTCAAGGAACTGGGAAAGGCAATCGATTACTTTAACTCGAACAAGGGAGGAGAGTAGACCTATGGCAAAAACCGCCGCCTTTGATACCCACAGCAATGAGTATGATCACTGGTTCGATATTCACGCCGATCTGTACGGATCGGAACTGGCAGCCATCAGGGAATTACTACCGGATTACCCGGGGGAGGGCCTCGAGGTGGGAGTGGGTTCCGGAAAATTCGCGAAACCCCTGGGTATTTCAACAGGCGTCGAACCTTCCGCGAAGATGGCGACTAAGGCACGGGAGCTCGGTATCGATGTTCACGAAGGGATTGCCGAGAAACTTCCTTTTGAGGACGAATACTTTGACCTTGTTTTGATGGTCACCACCATCTGCTTTGTCGACGACCTGGATGCCTCGTTCAGAGAAGCGTTCAGAGTTCTGCGACCCGAGGGGTGTATCCTGATCGGCTTTGTAGATAAAGAGAGCGAGCTTGGCAGGGAGTATATGAAACGTAAACAGGAGAGTAGATTCTACCGGGAAGCGACCTTCTTCTCCACCGTTGAGGTTCTTGAACGTTTAAACAAGGCCATCTTTACCAGAGCGGAGATACGGCAGACCCTTTGTCCCGGCGACCCGGTGCGGACTGTCCGGGAGGGCTATGGCCTTGGCTCGTTTATCGCCCTGAAGTGCCTTAAAGAATAGGTAGTGTCCCAAATCCTGGGGATATTTCACGAATACGCATAGGCCGGAAGATATTCCGCCGTCAGCTTCATTGGGGTCACAATACTACGCAGCCATATCATGCAGTCGCTTACGCTCATCCCGTTGACTCTGCGGAAAAACCTCCGCCGCGTAAAGAAGCTTTTCATCTCGGCGCGGATCCTCCCTGCCGGGATTCCCGCCTGT
>Ga0334898_1002426_pt1 | contig 17173 bp, 16 predicted proteins | sample GraSluR3_MG_10_FD_207228 | JGI IMG/M metagenome (GOLD analysis project Ga0334898, IMG submission 207228) | Sludge microbial communities from methane-producing bioreactor in Wageningen University, Netherlands - Granular Sludge_3_08-R3 | ecosystem: Engineered > Bioreactor > Anaerobic >... | reverse complement strand
TTGCCCGTTTGCTCAGTTAGGCAAATGAGCTACTCCACTTTCACCATTATCGACATTGAACATAACGGAACCACCCGAATACTTGAATACGATAATCCCGAATGCCTAATTCTTAGAGGCAAAGAAAAGTTTGAGCCCGGTTGGCAATGCGTTATCCTGCAAAGCGAAACTAATGCAGGTAAGGAGCTACGCTATTGCACCTTTACACCTCAACTTGAGGATAGAATTGTTATTTGGGGCGATGGAATAACCCAGTCTGGTATGGGAAGCGATGACTTTCCCTTTGGATGGGGAATCGACAATGCACAGGAATTTGCACTCCGACTTGTTAAAAATGAGCCAAGCATCTCGGCCCGCAAGCTGAGCACAAAGCTTGTAAACATGGCTTACGTTAACGATGGCTACCATCCGAAGGATGATATTAGCGCTGCAGCAATTTATTTCAGAGAACCCCGAAAACTTTTAGTCTGCTCTGGACCGCCTTTCGATAAGGAAAACGATAGCAAACTAGCCACTAAATTTAACGACTTTAAGGGCAAAAAGGTAATTTGCGGTGCAACAACCGGTGATATAATTTCTAGGGAGTTAGGCTTAGAAATTGAAGACAGCTTTGAGTTTACCGACCCCGATCTTCCACCAATTTCGCATATGGAAGGAGCCGATTTGGTAACAGAAGGAATACTCACCCTAAGCAAGGTTACCGAAATACTTAACAAGCATACAGAAAACTCATCACTAGGTAAAGGTCCTGCTGACCTTATCGTAAAACTTATTTTGGAGAGTGACGATATTAGCTTCATTGTTGGAACGGGAATAAATGTTGCCCATCAAGATCCAAACTTACCCGTTGAGCTTGAAATCCGACGAACTGTTATTAAGAGAATGGCTCAAATTCTCGAGGACAAATTCCTTAAAGAGGTTAAGCTTACCTTTCTATAACTATAGTTATGCTATAGCTATATTTCCTTCCAATTAGCTGGATGCTTCACCCCTTTTTTATTTAAACCTATCCTATACATTTCCAACTATTTGAAATGTTAAACATTTTTTAACCCTAAAATATTTGACATCAGGTTAAACATTTTGTAAATTTACGTGTTCTTTAGTAAGAATTATTATTATGTAATTCTAAATACTTAATAGTTATGAAAACTCACGAACTTACAAAGCACGGGTTAAAAATAACGCCACAGCGCATCGCTGTTCTCGATGCGATGAAAGAGATTAACGGTCATCCTACTGCTGAAACTGTAGTTGAACATATCCGCAAAAACTACCCAAATATTGCTGTAGGAACCGTATACAAAACCCTCGAAACGTTTATTGAAAAGGGATTGATAAAAAAGGTGAAAACCGATAGAGATATTATGCGCTACGAGCTAACATCATCAAGCCATCATCATCTTTACTGTGTTGATTCCGACAGAATAGAGGATTTTGTTGATGATGAGCTGAGCCAGCTCCTTACCGACTACTTTGCCAAAAAGAGAATACCCAATTTCTCTATAGCCGACATAAAGCTTCAAATAACTGGGAAATTTACCGATACACCTAAATAGAAAACCAAACTAATAATCTTTTAAAATTTAAAACTATGAAAGAAAAAAGCATTGAACTACTAAACAAAGCAGTTGCCGAAGAACTATCGGCCGTACATCAGTACATGTATTTCCACTTCCATCTCGATGACCAAGGCTACGACCTGCTAGCCAACATATTTAAACGCACAGCCATTGAGGAAATGCTTCATGTTGAGGATTTGGCAGAGCGCATTCTATTTTTAGGTGGCGAAGTTGAGATGGAACTTGCCGAACCAGTTAAGAAAATTCATGACCCAAAAGAAATTCTCGATTTAGCAACTAAGCTGGAAGAAGAAAGCGCCAACAACTACAACCTATGGGCTAACGAATGCTCAAAGAACAACGACGCTGCATCGAAAAAACTTTTTGAGCGTTTGGTTGACGACGAGGAACGCCATTTCGATCAGTTTGATGATGAAATGGCTAACCTTAAAAAATTTGGTGAAAATTACCTTGCCCTCCAATCAATTGAACGAAGCAAGAGTATTGGTAGCGGTAATACCCAAGCATAATTTCTTTTTTAATACAAACAACTAAATAAATAGCAAAATGGAACAAGAAGTAAAGCAAGAGCAAGCTTACGCAATGCCTCGCATTGGCGAAAAAGCCCCTGAGTTTAAAGCCGTAACAACTCAAGGTGAGATTAATTTCCCTGCTGATTATAAAGGCAGCTGGGTAATTCTTTTTAGCCACCCTGCCGATTTTACCCCCGTTTGTACTTCGGAGTTTATGACCTTCGCCAATATGGAGAAGCAATTCAACGAAGCTAACTGTAAGCTGGTAGGTTTATCCGTTGATGGACTTTACAGTCACATTGCATGGCTTCGTACCATAAAGGAGAAGATTGAGTACAAAGGCATGAAAAACATTGAGGTAACATTCCCGCTTATTGAGGATATTACCATGGAGGTTGCCACCAAGTACGGCATGATGATGCCTGGCGAGAGCAACACAAAAGCAGTACGCGCAGTGTTTGTAATCGACCCCAAAGGCATTGTACGTACTGTATTGTACTACCCATTGAGCCTAGGACGTAATTTCGATGAACTTTACCGTATTGTAATTGCGTTGCAAGCTGCCGATGAGTTTAACATTGCAACCCCAGCCGACTGGCAACCTGGCGATGAGGTAATTGTGCCTACAGCCGGATCATGTGGCGTAGCCAAAGAGCGTATGGAAAGTAAGGATGCCGATACACATTGCTACGACTGGTTCTTCTGTACTAAAAAGCTCGATAAAGAGAAAGTACTTAGCAAAATAATCAAGAAGAAATAGAACTAATTCTCTTCTAAATATTAACAAGATTATAAACCTTTAAATAGAATGTTAGAAATGAACCAAATTGGATTAGATAAAGATTACGCAGTAAAAATGAACGAGAAGCTTAACGCATACCTTAGCAATGTTCAAATAGCCTATATGAACGTAAGAGGTTACCACTGGAACATTGTTGGTAAGCAGTTTTACCAGCTTCATGCAAAGTTTGAAGATATATACAATAGCCTTAACGAAATGGCCGACGAAATTGCTGAGCGAATTCTCATGCTTGGTGGCACTCCAGTACACGCTTTCTCAAAGTACATAAATATGGCAACCATTAAGGAGAAAGAGAATGTCTCAAGTGCTGAAGCAACTGTAAAAGAAGTTTTAAATGAAACATTAGAGTTGCTAAAAAACGAGCGTGAAATTGTTGAACTTGCCGCTGATAATGGCGACGAGGGTACTGTTGGCCTTATCTCTGGTTTTATTGAGGAGCAAGAAAAGCTTATTTGGATGCTTAATGCTACTATTAAGTAGAAAAACTACGTAAGCTTTTTATTTCGAATATGCTATAAAGTGGCTACATTTACGTAGCCACTTTTTGTTTTACTATCACTTCCAACTAATTCGCGTTTAGTATGATTAAGCCCAAAATCAACAAAAAGCAAATTAACCGATTACTAGCGATAAACAGGCAAAAAAATCTATCAAAAAAAGAACCTGGGGATGCTCCAGGAACAATTGTACATACTGGACAAAAAGTATTAGATGAAGTACTAATAACTGTTCACGATTTTGATGAGACCCATTACTTATCCGAAGCAATTGATAAAATTTCAGACTCGAATCAATACCTCGAGAGTAAATCGAAAACTTGGCTGCAAGTACGAGGTTTACACAATATCGAAAAGCTAAAAACCATATGGAACTACTTCGACCTCCATCCTTTGGTTCAGGAGGATATTGTTAGCATAAATCAACGGCCAAAAATTGAAACATACAATAGTTACATTTTTATCGTTCTACGTAGCTTAACATCGGTAAGCAATACAAACGAGAGTATAAGCAACGAACAAATTAGCATTGTGCTTGGTAAAAACTATGTGCTTTCGTTTCAGGAAACAGATAATCCGGTTTTTGACCCTATAATTAAACGGCTCCAAAATGAAGGTACTCGCCTTCGTAAACTTGGTCCCGATTACTTAACCTACGCACTTATAGACTGTATTGTTGACCACTACACAAGTCTGTTAGAAATAATTGGAGATGCAATTGCCGACATTGAAGATGACGTTATAATGAACCCCCAAAAGCACCATCTTCAGCAAATACACGCTCTTAGGAGCGATTTAGGAGTTTTCCGAAAATCAATTTGGGCACTTCGCGATGAGATAAACTCATTGCTTCGCGACGAAACGCCATTGGTTAGCGATGAAGTAAAGCTATTTACCCGCGATGTATACGACCATTTAGTTCAGGTAATCGATTCACTCGATAACAACCGCGAAATGGTTTACAGCCTTTACGATATGTACATGTCGAACTTGAGCAACAGGATGAACGAGGTGATGAAAGTGCTCACCATAATTGCCACAATTTTTATCCCGCTCACCTTTATTGCAGGTATTTACGGTATGAACTTTAACCCCGAAACCAGCCCGTGGAATATGCCCGAGCTAAACTGGTACTGGGGGTACCCTTTTTCGCTTGGGTTGATGATTATGATGGTAGCTTTGTTGATTGTTTTCTTTAAGCGAAAAAAATGGCTGTAAACTAAATAATTATGGCGTTTGGAAGTGTAGATTTGATATTTAAGTCCCGCGCAAATCCAAGGATAAATCCGCCCCCCCCTGCACCGCAAAGTTTTAAGTAAAATTTATTAGTGCTTAAGCCTTGCTGCCAGAGTGGAACATAATCCGCAGGAATCATATCGGCCAAATGTATTAGCTGAAATTCCGATATCCTTTGGATATTTTCGAAAAACCTATTTACATCTTCCTGCAAAACTGCATCAATACAACTATTACTAAAGCCAACCAATTCGTTTTGCATTATGCTTTGGTAATGCTTGTCGCGCATCTTATCCTTAAAAAGAGCAACAAGACTCGCAGTATTTCGCTCAATACCTGTATCGATTAAAAAAGGATGAAATTTTGAAAGATTTACCTCAACTGGAACAATGTCTCGATTTCGACTTAAAATAGGCTTATTTACAAGGCTAACCAAGGGGTCGAAACCCGAACTCTTACTATGAAAAAACGACTCAAGTTCCCCTAGTTCATCCTTAGTTTTTGTTAGATGCTGATACAATTTATTGCCCGCTGATTGAACTACATAACGACTGTAAAATGCAGCTACCAAAGCACCCGAACTGCCAACCCCATATCCTGTGGGAATATTCGATTTGAAATACAGCCCCTTAGCCAAATCGGATCTAAATCCCTCAACATCAACAATACTTTCCATTCCCGATTTTTGGATATAATCCTTAAATCGCTCAAGGCTCTGGTTCGATGCTAGCTCCTCGTGGCTAGGTTTATCAAAATCACTATAAAAATCGAAGTAACCCGAGTATTCAGGGAACGGTATAAGCAAAGCATCCGAACCTTGGAGAACGGAGTACTCGCCAAACAGCAATATTTTGGAGCTAAATATCATTGCTATTCAATTTGCGTTGGGCCAACGAAAATCTCATCGTCAATCCACTGGCCTTTATCACAAAGGTTTACAAGATTATTCTCAATAAAATGAACCATCTGCTCACGCACCGATTGGGGGTACAGAATATGAATATTTGGCCCAGCATCGAGCGTAAAGGTAAAGTTGATATTGTCTCTTTGCCGAAATTCTTTTAGTCGCTCAATTGCCACCAGCGTATTGGGTTTCAATAGCATTACCGAGGGAACGGATGACATCAACAGCGCGTGTAACGACATGGCCTCATTCTCGACCACCTGAGCAAAATCAGCCTCATTGCCACTTTGCATATGGGCTAAAATTGATTTTAAATTCTCCCGTGCCTGGTTGTATCGGGTTTGGGCAAAAGGATGAATTTTCATCAATGCGTGTCCGCCAGTGCTCGACAGCTCTTTTTGTCCCGAATCGATTATTAGAATAGCATCGTAGTAAGATTTGAACACAGGGCTTATGCCATTATCAACTGGAATGGCCACCTCGTTTGATGAGCTGATAACCGAATTGGTTTTGCCCCACAGGGCAAGTTTTCCGTAGGTTGAACGGCAAGCGCTACCCGAACCGAGCCGAGCCAAAAACGAAGCTTTCTGGTAAAACTCATCGTTGGATATTAGGGTTCCAAAAAGATTCCGCTCTATACTGCACAGACATAATGCCAGCGCGCTAAACGACGAAGCCGACGAGGCTATGCCAGCGGAATGAGGGAACGTATTTGCACTATCGATTTTGAGCTGCAACTGCCTTACAAATGGCATATAGGCTGATATCTTCTTGATATATCGAGAGATTTTCTGTTCAAACTTTTCATTCCGCTTCCTCTCAAAGTAGAATTCAATATTAGGTTGGTCGCCATTTAGCTGCTGATAATCAATACTCGTAATGGTTTTTGAATGTTTTAGCGTAAAACTAAGCGATGGGTTTTCAGGTTGCTGGTCGCCAAACTTACCCCAATACTTTACCAACGCAATATTCGATGGGCTTTCCCAGCTAACCTTACCTGCTTGTGGTAACTTAAAATCGATAAGATGCTGTGCATCTTGTAAATATTTTGTGGTGTACTTATTCTCATTCATATCGCAATATGGTTATAGGGAAAGATTACATCCAAGCCCATTCCTTTAAAATAGCTGTAAACATAGCTGGCCTCGCCGCTATGGGTTGCCATAATAAAATCGCCCCCCCACGCACCCAGCGATTTTAGTGAGCCATCGAAATCAGGAAACAATTTCTGTTTTATTGGTTCCAAATCCAAAGTAGTAGCTAATATGTGCTCGTGCTCATCTATCAAAGCCTCAAACTCGCGAAGCGAAGTAGATTTGAAAATTGCTTTTGATATGGCCGAAATTTTATGGGCCTCAACGTTTCGCCCGCTTACTTTCTGCCCAAGCTTTTCGATACTCGCTGACGAGTTTTGCTTTTGTCCAAGGTAAATAAAGTAGATTTTATTGAGAATGTTTGGGTTAAAATCAACCTTAACAACCTCTGGTTTTGGGTGATTTTTATAGAGAATTGTCCCACTTGAGAGGGCGCAGGCCACATCGTATCCTGAACCATTGGTAGTGGCAAATAGCAACTTGTATGGATTAATTTTAGCCCACTGGGCCAAGTTGGCAATTAGCGTTGAGCTGCTGCCAAACCCCCACTCCATTGGAAACTCAACATTTGCCAATATCCTAACCGATTGTGAACCGTTTAATGCTGCACTTTTATCTTTCAAAAACCTTAGAAGTTTCTGGATAAACTCCGACGATTTGCGGTTGTTTGTTTCAACAATACTTAAATTGGCCTTTGAGAAAACTGCACTAAACCAAGGTTGTTCCTTTACCGAGGTTGACCAGTAAATCAAACTTTTATCGTCGTTAACCAGTTCCACATCCATTCCCTGGCCAAGTTTTAGCGGAACGGCAAAAGCCGTTGCACCGTTGAGCACAAAGTACTCGCCAGTGATTAGCAACTTGCCATGGGAATAGAATTGATTTGGCATTGATAAACTTTATTTTCCTAAAAATTCCTGCACAGCCTTGTGCGAAACCTTTTTATCTTTAAAATAATCAGCGGCTTGCAGCTTTTGCTGCTCGGTTGCACCAAGGGTGTTTAAAATATTGTTTAGATGAAAACGCATATGTCCTTTCTGAATTCCAGAGGTGGTTAGCGCACGAACTGCCGAAAACGTATTGGCTAATCCAGCTGCTGCAGTAATTTCCATTAATTCATTAGCCGATGGATTTCCGAGAATTTCGAGCGATAGTTTGGCCAAGGGATGCATTGAGGTTAATCCGCCCACTGTACCCAAGGCCATTGGAATTCGCAGGGTATATCGAAATTTCCCATTATCAATATCCACAGTGGTTAAGCTTTTATATTGTCCACTTTGCGATGCGTAGGAATGGCCACAAGCCTCAACCGCTCTAAAATCGTTGCCAGTGGCAAGCACAACGGCATCGATACCGTTGTAAATTCCCTTATTATGGGTTGTTGCCCTGTAAATATCGATATTTGCAATATCAACAGCTGTTTTAAACTTCTGAGCGTAATCGACTGGAGATATATCACCAGAAATCTCGGCTAGGTCTTCAATATCGCATTCCACGTAACACTCCACAAGGCTTTGAGGTGTGTGGTTCGAAAGAATTGCCATCACAACCTCACAATCGGCCTCATCACCATTGAAATTATCTGCAAAATACCGCTTTAACGATTTAGCCATCTCCTCGAGTACAGAGTTGATAATGTTGGCGCCCATGGCATCAGCAGTTTCGAAACTCACCCTAATTTGATAGTAATTGGGTAGCTGCTGAGTAAAATCCAATAGTTCAATGCCCGTAATTCCACCGTTACGCCTTTTCATATTGGCAAGGAGATATTCCGAATGGCTAACTAAAATATCTTTGATTTTTGGGAAATGCAGGTTTAAAATCGAGTTACTACCTTGCCACATAAAGTGCACCTGCCCCACTTTTGTTGTACCAACAACTTTGGATGTAAACCCTCCGCGAGTAAACCAAAACTTGGCAGCTGCCGATGCAGCGGCTACTACCGAACTCTCCTCAATTACCATTGGCACGAAGTAAGCCTTTCCGTTGACCAGAAAATTTGGGGCAATGCTGTAGGGTAGCATATAGTTCGACAGCACATTCTCGCTAATCTCCTCGAGCCTAGCCTGAAGATTAGAATCGGGGAGTTTAAAATGATTTAAAATCGAGAAATCATCCGAACTCTTTCCCAGAAAATGGGCTATAGAATCAACTTTCTCTTTGTTGGTTAACTTTGAGAAGCCATTTATGTAGTTTGATTTATCCATAGTTTTTTAGTTGACAATTCGCAAGTCGATTCAATCATCCTAATCCCTCTCAAAGAAGATTGCTTCTCTTCACTTCGTTTCAATCGCAATGACGCATTTTTATCTCGTCATTGCGAAACCCTTGTTTTTTAAGGGTTGAAGCAATCTATTAGTTGTTAAGTGATTGCTTCGTCTCGTCAAAAAAGATGACGAGACGAAGCAATGACGCATCGCTAATCACAACTTGTCTGCATTTGTCATGTCAATAAAGGTCGATAGCATTTACAAACTCCTACCAATAACCAGCTTTAGAATTTCCGATGTTCCCTCGCCAATACCCAGGATACGCTGATCGCGGAAAAATCGCTCCACATCGTTATCCTTAAACAGTCCGTAAGCGCCAAAAACCTGCACTGCCTCGTCGGATATCTGCTTGGCAATTTCCGAGGTGTATAGCTTTGAAATTGCAGCCTGTTTCTTGAAAGGCAAATTATTATCCTTTAGCCAACAGCTGTAATACAAGTAATTTCGCGCCAACTCTATCTTAATATCCATATCGGCAAGCTTGTCGGAGATGGCTGGAATATGCGATAAGGTTTTACCAAACTGCTTGCGGACGCCAGCGTAGGCTTTGGCCATTTCATAAGCACCCTGTGCAAGGCCAAGTCCAACGGCTGCAATGGAAAGCCGTCCAGAATCAAGGGTCTCGAGCATATATCTCATTCCCTTACCCTGTTCACCCAAAAGGTTTTCCTTTGGAGCCAAGGTATTACGGAAGGTTAGTCGGCCTGTATCGGCTGCACGCCAAACCATTTTGTTGGTAATGGGTTCGGCTTGGTACTCCGATTGCTCCCTTTCGACCAGAATTGTAGAAAACTCCTTGTTATTTGAATCCTGACCTGTATTTGCCAATAGAGTAATCCCCATTGATAATTCCGAAGCTGAGTTTGTAATAAATACCTTTTGACCATTAATAACCCAATGGTTATCGTTAAGCACTGCCGATGTTTGAACAGCACGGGCATCGGAACCTGCATTGGGCTCGGTTAGGCCAAATGCCCAAATATTTTCGCCCGTAACTAGTTTTGGAAGCAAACGTTGCTTCTGCGCAGCAGAGCCATACTTGTATATTGGTGCAATGCCCAGCGAGTTATGAGCCGCCATGGTGGCTGCCTGCGAACTATCGACTCTCGCCAGTTCCTCAACAGCAATTATGTAAGATAATGTGTCGAGATTTCGTCCGCCATACTCCTCGGGAAGATTCATCCCGAACAAGCCTAACTTACCCATTTTGCGGGTTAAGTCGACTGAAAACTCACCACGTTCATCGAGCCCTTGGGCTAATGGTTTTACCTCACGCTCAGCAAACTCACGAACCTGCTCGCGTAATTTGTTGTGGCTATTATTTATTAGTGGATGGTTCATCGTATTAAAAATTATTTATCAAACTGGTGTCTAATATTTTTTATAATACTCTTAACAACTTTACTCCCAGTTTGGTTTACGCTTTTGTAAAAAAGCTGAAATTCCCTCCTTTGCCTCATCGGAAGTTTTAAGTTTTGCTATTGATGCTGCTGTAATATTTGCAATATCATGGGCATTCGAAATTTCGCCTAGTTTATTTGTAAGATTTTTCACCTCCCTAACACCCTGAGGCGAAGCGTTAGTGATATCGGTAAGTATCGATTCCAACAAGGGCTCTAACTGCTGTTGAGAAACCACAAAATCGACAAAATTAAAACGATAGGCCTCGTGCGCTGTAAAACGTTTACCTGTAAACATCAAATACTTTGCGGTTGATTGGTTTATGCGCTTTAGGATGTAGGGAAGAATGGTTGATGGCGCAATACCCAGTTTAACCTCGGAAAAAGAGAAAAGTACATTTTCCTCGGCAATAACCAAATCGCAAGTAGCAAGCAGGCCGTTGCCTCCACCAAACACATTACCCGATGCAACGCCGATAATAGGTTTTGAACTTTGGAATATTTTAGCCAACCCGTTTGCCCATTTTAGTCCGTCCTCATAGTTTTTTTGGTACCCCATACTACTTGTTTGCAGCATAAGCTTTAAGTCGGCTCCCGCGCTAAACGATTTACCCTTACCACGTAAAACTACAGCTCGTATACTGTCATTCTTTTCCAAGTAGGTTAAACAATGGGTCAACTCATCAATTAACTCTATGCTGATAGCATTATGTACATCGGGTCGATTAAGCCAAACGATGGCCACTCCCTTGCTAATCTCTAGCTGAATATTGGTATAAGTATCCATATCAATTTACATTCGGTAAACACCGGGTTTGTAGTCGGGGGTAGGCTTGTTGGCTGCAATGGAAAGCCCCATGGCAATCCAGCTGCGAGTGTCGACAGGATCGATAATACCATCGTCCCACAGGCGAGCGGTGGCAAAATAGGCCGAGGCCTCATCCTCGTAGCGCTGGTAAATCTCCTTTTTAAAACTTTCAATGTCAACCGAATCCTTTTGCTTTACAGTACCTAACACCTCTGCTGCTTGAGTGCCGCCCATTACAGAGATTTTGGAGTTGGGCCAAGTAAGCAGCAGGTTGGGTTTATAGGCTCTACCGGCCATGGCGTAATTGCCTGCTCCATGCGAGCGCCCAAATATTATGGTGATTTTAGGGACATTAGAATTGGCCACAGCGTGAACCATTTTTGCTCCATCCTTGGCAATGCCACCGTGCTCGGCATCCTTGCCCACCATAAATCCGGTGATATTGTGCAAAAAGAGAAGTGGTATTTTTCGAATACTGCACATCTGAATAAAATGCGTTCCCTTTAGCGACGATTCGGAAAATAGAATACCGTTGTTGGCAAGAATACCCACCGTTTGACCCATTATTTTGGCAAACCCGGTAATCAGGGTTGTGCCATAGGTTGGCTTAAACTCCTGGAATTGGCTACCATCAACCAGCCTAGCAATAATCTCGTAGGGGTCAATCCATCGCGAACTTTGATCGTGGATAATACCGTATAATTCTTCGGCAGGATAAAGCGGCTTTTCGTACCTCCCATTGCCAACGAACGATTTTTGTGGCTTGGGGAGATGCTCAAAAATACTTCGGCAAATTTGTATAGCCTCTTCTTCGGAACTGGCAAAATGATCAGCAACTCCAGATATATGCGTGTGTGCGTAAGCGCCACCTAGCTCTTCGGCAGTAACCACCTCGCCAATGGCAGCCTTAACCAAAGGGGGACCAGCCAGAAAAATGGTTCCCTGCCTATCGACAATAATTGACTCGTCGCTCATTGCAGGAATATATGCACCACCAGCAGTACAGGAGCCCATTACCATTGCAATTTGAGGAATACCCTCGGCCGATAAGCGGGCTTGGTTATAGAAAATTTTTCCGAAGTGATCGTGATCGGCAAATACGTTGGCTTGCTCGGGCAGAAAAATTCCGCCCGACTCAACCACGTAAACGCAAGGCAAACGATTATCGAGAGCGATTTCCTGCGCCCTTAAGTGCTTTTTTATTGTTTCCTTAACATAGGTTCCGCCCTTAACCGTGGGATCGTTGGCTATTATCATTGTTTCAATGCCTTGAATAATGCCAATACCAGTTACAATGCCAGCCGAATGAAACTTATTCTCGTACATTCCATTTGCCGCTAACGACGAAAGTTCAAAGAATGGCGTACCTTCATCAACAAGCGACCTAATACGCTCACCTACCGTCATTTTACCCTTCTCCTTGTGCTTAAGCACATAAGGATCGTTCGTTCTAATTAATGTCGCTTTAAGCTTGCTCGTAAATTCATCAATAATCCGTGATGTTTCAGCAAAACTATCGATGTACTGCTTTGACGAAGTATCTACTTTTGATTGTATTACTGTACCGCTATTATTCATATAATTCGGTCTAATTCAAAAGGTTTAGAAGAAGGCGTAGCATATATCTTTTCAAATATTTGCTACGCCAACAATTAAAATAGCTTAACTATAATCACGTCGATAATAAGACCAAGGAGAAAGAACATACCAAACGAACGGTTAAACATAAAAGCACGACTTACAAGATACAGCGGCCAGCCCCTGCCCTCTTCGCCTTCTGGTTCAACCTCTGGTCGCTTTTTAAGCATCACCTTAGACATTTGAATAAATTTTGGGATTGAAAGCAGTACAAGTAAAACGGCATAACCCAACTCACCTGATATTACAAAGTAACCAACTAGGAAGTACTGCAATATCCACAATGCAATAATGGAGTAACGCGAAGCCTTTTCGCCAATAATCACAGGTAGTGTAAGAATTCGCTTTGCCTTGTCGGCTTTTAGCTTATCGGCATGCTTACCTAGTAATACGGTAGTTGGGCCAAAAGCGTAAACCAAACTCACCAGCGCAACCCAATTGCTCCATTCGCCACCCGATACTACAAAGTAAGCGCCACCAATCATAAGTGGACCCCAAACGAAAACAACCGATATTTCGCCTAATCCAAAATACTTTAACGGCCAGGTGTAAAATAGCAGAAAGAACAATCCGGGAACGAGTAACCATAAGGTTTGCAATCCAACCAAATAGGTTATTGCCAAACCCATTGATAAAGCAATAAGGCCAGTTACAACAATGTAGGTAAGATATCTACCTTTAGTAAGGTAACCATGCTCAAGTGGATGAGGCCCATACTGCGCTCTAAAATAATTATCCTTATCGACCCCTTTTGAAAAATCAACATAATCGTTTAGCAAATTGTTGGTGGCATGGGCAAAAATTAACCCGAAGAATGTGAGCAGAAAAATTGGCCAAGAGAAGCTACCAGCTCGATAAGCCAAAAGGCCACCAATTGCGGCAGCCAAAACTGTCATAATAAAAACCGCTGCACGGGTGGAAATTAACCACCTTGATACTATATCATAGCTATCCCATTGCTCTTTTGATACTGATGGGATAACACGAAGGGCATTAAGCCAAACTCGAAACATAACTTATTATTTTAAGGGTAAAACAAAATTTGAATTTCAAATTATGATAACAACAGTACCCTTAAAATGTTAAGCTAAAGCGATTTTTGTTTAAGTTTTGTTAAGCATGTTTAAACTATCTTGGTTTGCATTGCTTCATAAATAGAAAAGAACTACAATTACAAATCTTATTAATTTCAAAGGCAAATGAAGTAACAAATGCTAAATAAAACATATTTGGAAGGGATAAAATCAGATAAATGAAAAGCAAATAATTACTTAAAATATCGACATCCCGGTATACGAAGTAAACCTCTCCAACGCCTCAATGCCGGCTAACGAATTTCCGTACTCGTTCAAAGGAGGTGACCAAACACAAATGCTTAGCTTGTTTGGGATGATGGCAACAATTCCACCACCTACGCCACTCTTGGCGGGCATTCCAACTCTGTATGCAAAATCGCCCGATTCGTTATAAAGCCCTGAGGTTAGCATTAAAGCGCTTATGCGCTTAGCTTGGCTAACGGTTAATACCTGTTCGTTTGTGGCTGGTACTATGCCATGATTTGCCAAAAATAGAAACGATTTTGCTAGACACTTCGAGCTCATTTCGAGCGAACATTGCATAAAGTAGAAGTCTAATACATCTTCGACTGAGTTATGAATATTGCCAAAGCTCTTCATTAAATAGGCTAAAGCAGCATTTCTATGTCCAGATTCTTTCTCCGATTTAGCCACTTCTCCATTATAGCTAATACTGGGCTCATTGCTAATTTTCCGAACAAAGTCGAGCATTACTTGCTGTGGATTAGAATAAAGCGAAAGCAGAATATCGGATACGACCAAAGCTCCTGCATTGATAAACGGATTTCGAGGGATACCCTTTTCGTACTCAAGCTGAACCAATGAGTTAAAGGCATTACCCGAAGGCTCATTGCCTAATCGTTTCCAAATATCACCGCTAAGCATCTTATAAGCCAAAGTAAAACCAAAAACTTTTGAAATACTTTGGATTGAGAATGGAGTTAATGCATCGCCAATTGAAACGCTTTCGCCACTAACTGTATTAAGGCTAATAGCCAACAGCTTTGGAGATACTTTGGCTAACGCTGGGATATAGTCGGCGACTTTTCCCTGTGATGACAACGGAGCAACCTCACGAAAAATATCTGAAACAACTTGTTTTAATTCCATTCCAAATAATTTAAGCCATAAAAGTACTACAGATTAAGCAACCAACATGCTAAAACAAAAAAAAGTCCTGCAAAATGCAGGACTTTAATCATTTAAATGCTTATATCTTTACTTACGCAAGTTTCACATTTACAGCGTTAACGCCTCTACGACCTTCTTCAAGATCAAAGGAAACTTCGTCGTTATCCGTAATCTTGTCAATTAAACCAGTTAAGTGTACAAAGTACTCTTTTGTTGAATCGTTGTCTTTAATGAATCCGAATCCTTTCGTTTCATCAAAAAATTTTACTGTTCCGTTTATCATAAATTGAATTAAAAAAATTATTTGGCAAAGGTAATCCTTAATTTGGATATACAATATTTATTCTCAATAATTTATGAATTAATTCTAATATACGCTTGCTTTCTGAAAATTGGTTTCAATCAAGTTAAACTAAAACCATTACAAACTCTACAAAGTTTGGTGGAATAGTTATATTATTCTGTAAAATAATAATTTACCAATTTTATTTGCTACATTTGACCTTTAGGTATCTCCTCAACTTTTCAGATTTAGGCACTTACTTTTCGTAAGCAATAAAGTGTCGAACTTTTGTCGGTTTACTTAAAATTTGGAGCTTAAACAGCAACTCAGCATACAAAAGCTGGGTATTTTGCATACTTGTGATTATTTGATTTTTGCGTTTAATGGTGAATTATATCATTCAAATAAAACAAGAAGCTAAAAAGGAATATGCTTACTAATAAGGAAGGAATAATAGAATGTACGAAAAGAAACAGGCAATCAATAAAACACCAGATTTATCGAAAATGCAGGCTGTTGTAATTGATTCGAGAACGGTTATTTACATTCCCGAAGGATCGGATGCCAAAGAGGCTAAAAAGCGCTATTTAGAAAGGCCAAGTGTGTATAAAAAACCATAACAGAATTAAGTGTAATCTTATAAAAGAAGTAAATAGATATTCTCCCAAACTACTTCATTTATAAAGACATCGATTCGAGGTATTTCTCCTTTCATTCATCTTTTTAGCATTTCGTTTTTTCTGCTATACGTTGATGAATTAGCCAAAGTGAAATACCTCGAATTTTCGAATATTGCAATTAAACCCTTTACTATTTACAATAAACTATTCGTACTTAAGCGTAATTGCTGGGTTTGTTCTGGCAGCTTTTAATGCTTGATAGCTCACTGTAAGCACAGCAATTAGGTATGCTAACACCGATGCTCCAATAAATATCCAAGGCGATAAACCAACCCTAAAGGCAAAACTCTCAAGCCATTTGCTCATTAAAAACCAAGCAATTGGCCACGAAATTAGGGTTGCAATAATAAATAGTTTATTAATCTCATTAAGTAACAACCAAATAACAAGGCCAACGTTAGCACCAAGTACTTTCCGTATACCAATTTCGCGTGTGCGCTGTTCGGCCGAATACGATGATAACCCAAGTAACCCTAGAGTTGCAATTATTATGGCTAGAATGCTAAAGCTAGAAAATAGAATACTGGCTCTTCTCTCATCACTATACTGATTATCAACCGCCTGGTCCATAAAAAAGTAATCGAATGCTTGGTCGGGCACAAATTCGTTCCACTTTGCCTCAATGCTTCGGATGGCCTCTTGAACATTCGCTCCAGCAATTCGAATGGTTACATAGGTATAGGTAGGATGACATGCGATTACTAAAGGGCTAATTTTTTGATGCAACGACTCGTAATGAAAGTCCTCCATAATGCCCACTACTGTTCGCTCATCGTTTAAGTTCATCATTACCTTTTGCCCAATGGGATCACCATCAAAACCAAATACCTTAACAGCAGCTTCGTTCATAACCATAGCCGATGAATCGCTTGCAAAATCATCGCTAAAGTATCGCCCTTTTACCATTTTAAATTGCATAACCTTATCCAGATCATGATACGCATAGAAATGGTTAAGCGATTGCATATCGTCGCTAGGGGCGCCTTTCTTCTGCATTACCGTATTACCAATTATTGTTGTGGGTAGCGAATTTGATCGCGATACTGACTCAATATATGGGAGCGCCCTAAGCTCGTTTAAAAAGGTTTCGCGCTGCTCATTGGCAATAGCATAAGGTCGATTAACGACAAGAATGTTCTCGGGGTTATAGCCTAAATCCTTTTCCTGTATAAATGAAATTTGATGATAAACAACAAATGTGGATATTAGCAAACCAATTGTAATTATAAACTGAACAACTACTAATGACCCACGCAAAA
>Ga0334898_1002421_pt1 | contig 17213 bp, 6 predicted proteins | sample GraSluR3_MG_10_FD_207228 | JGI IMG/M metagenome (GOLD analysis project Ga0334898, IMG submission 207228) | Sludge microbial communities from methane-producing bioreactor in Wageningen University, Netherlands - Granular Sludge_3_08-R3 | ecosystem: Engineered > Bioreactor > Anaerobic > Unclassified... | reverse complement strand
GCGACGGTCTTTCCAAAAACCCGCGCGCCATCTTTTGAAACCATCGTCCCCGAAACATTCGCGTAGGGAAATTCTATTGTCCCTGCTAATTTTACACCATCCAGGATTCCCGCCCACTTGCCAAAGCTCATTCCTTTGGTAAAATTTGCTGCTGTATTCCAGGATGTGCCATATGGAATAAAATCCCTGTGGTATGATTTAATCTCACCAAAAGAATATTTTTCAAGCAATTTTGAAAAAACGATTTGATTCTTTTCCATAAGCGGATCCGGATTACCTGCAATATAAATGGCTTCATTATTATTCCCAGCGATCCAGGGGCAATGCAAATCCAAAGCAACAATTAATTTCCCTTCACTCCATGCAGGCACCAATTCGCGTATAGCTGCGGTTGATTCATGGATAGACTGACCTTCGTAATCCCGGTTGTGGTCGCGCGGAATTCGGTTTTTCCCCTGTTCCCCATTCTCTACTCCATCTTTATCCACAAACGGAATGATCAGAAATTCCACATGCTCTCGCAGAAATTCCAGATTTTTTTCGTTCAGGATACTTTCTATTATTCCCTCCAATACATAATTGGCCATCATTTCACAGGCGTGATGGCGTGCAGTAAGTATTACTTTGAATTTTGGATTTTTTCTTTCAGAAGAAATATTAATTTTTTCAATTGCCCTTTTTGCCGATGACAAACAGAGTGTGTCAATTCTCAACCGGTCCCTGTTGTTCAGACCAGCCAAAAACTCGTTCAAATGCTTTTCGGTATAAGGAAAGGCAACGCTAAAACCGGCGACTGTATCGTGCGCTGAAAAAGAAAAAGCGAAACTATTATTGACGACCCTGTTTTCGCCATACCACTTCCAGTTGGTATCGTTATTTATACTATATGCAGGGCCGTATTTGGCAAATACATTGTTTTGTTCAAATTTGAAAACAACTTGCCTACCTGAAATACCGGAAACTTTAAAATACCAGTAAAACCATTGTCCCTCCGTGAATGATAAATCAGGTTTTAACCAGACAGTATCAGGCGATATTTTATTTACCACGATATTTCCCCCGGGAAAATCTGACGAAATTTCAATTTCCTGGGCAAAAACATCAGCTAAAACAAAAATGGCCAAACAGAAAAGAAGGATTGTTTTAGTTTTCATTTAAAAAAAATTTACAATTCAGTTTGCTTACGCAGTAACATACGTTGATAAAACGGGCGCCCAACAGGACGCCCGTTCCAAAAATAATATAAAAACTGATTACTTTTTCATAATCTTTCCAGTAAGTACCTGACCATTACTCACAAACCGGTAATAATAAACTCCCGGGACCAGTGAAGCACCACTGAAAACTACGGAGTAACTTTTGTTTTTAACCAGGTTTTTATTTACGATTTCGGTTACTTTACTACCCTGTAGATTGAACAAGCTAATGGTGGCGTCACCGTCCTTACTTGAGCTGAATTCAAACCTTACCTGGTCGTTAAACGGATTTGGATAAGCTTTTAATTCAAGATCATCGCCAGTTTGACCTACCCCCAATATCGAAACAGATTTCAGTTCCGCTGGTTCATTACATTCAAACTCATCATCCACATAACCAACAAAAGCGCGGCACCCTTCAAAAGCCCCATTGATAGTTGCTATAGTTTCGGCAATTTTTTCTGAATCCACTGCGCAGGTCGATGCGCTTGACGGATCTGCAGCTCCTCCCAACACTTCATTGGCCAGTTTGTATAATCCACTAACGGTCAGCTCGTAGCCGTTTTCAGCCATATAACAAAGTACGTCCTCTTCCAGTTCGTAATACCGGTACGGATCATATTCGGGTTCACAACTGATTGACACAACACCCGAGCCGTATTCACAACTAACTTTTTCCTGGGTAACCAGTTTCTTTCCGGCTTCAAGCGGCAGAAACTGCAATCCGCCATAAACCCGCAGGTTCAGCCCAAGGGTGAGTGTTTGCGCGAACAGCTGGCTGGTAATCCGCCCCTGCTTGCTCAAATAGGAGTTCAGGCAGGAAGCATTTTCAGATGGAATACAAACACCATTCAGTACGAGATTTTGTTCTTTATTATTTCCAGGGAGAATACTGGCAATCAATCCTGCATCACCTTCATTAAAGGTGATTTGGTTGTTGCCTGAACCGATTACCAGCGGACCATCTGCCAGCATTGAAGCTACCAGATCAGAACCTCCTGCGGAATAATCCAGGTTGCAGGCTGTACCGTTTTGCGAGCCGTAAAAACCTTGTCCATAGGTGCACAGCTCATCAATTGGACAAGGCACCACCGTGAGAACCGAAGTGCAACTATCTTCGGAGCAATTGTCCCAGGCAACATAGGTAAAAGAAACAATTCCTCCGGTTACCGGGTCAATATCCAAAGCGGGCAACTCAGCCAGATTATCGGTTGCAGTGTTACATCCGCCGGTAAATCCGAATCCGGTGGTCCAGGTATTGTACGCATCCTGAATCTCTTCAACGGAAGCACATTCCGGCAGTGTAACATTGGCAGGGCAGTTAACCGCAACAGGAGTACCGGCAGTGATGCTAAACAAAGCATCAAAAGTAATGGTATCGCATGGGCTGCTCACTGTCCAGGTAACAGTGGTGGTTTCACCTGAACAAAGTCCAGGAGTTCCGGCAACGTCGTTTGTGACCTGCGGATGGCCACAGCCGCCTTCGATATTGGCTTCACTGACCGCCTCGTCTAACCAGTTATTAAAAGCAAGGTCGAGGGCGTTCTGATCGGCAAAGTCACAAGCCATAACGCTTTTATCCGAAGGTTCTGTAAAAGTGAGTGCGGGAGGAGTTGATTGATAATTGTCGGTCCAATTGATATCATCGATTAAAACAGCCCAATAAAGAACAGCTTCAAATTTTACTGTTACACTGCCAACAGCATTGATTCCGGTGATTGAATGAACCTTCTCTTCGCCTATTGCATCCGGGGTAAATATTCCATAGCTGACTCCGTTGATAAAAACCTTCAGTTGTGCCCCGCCCGGGGAATTTACGATACCTGCCGGTGTCTTAATTATAAAAGAGAGTTCATTAAGTCCGTCCACTAACGTTGTTTCGAGAGATGATCCCCAGCGACGAATCTCTGCTGTCGTACCAGTAATTCCATCCTCAATTTTCCTTACGCCGTTGTATATCCAGTTCTGTGAGTTATCTCCAATGTAGGATCCTGAACTGTAATCGACTGAAGATGCCGTCAAATTAGTAAATGTTTCATGGGCTACTCCTGTCCCCCCGGTTACAGTAACTTCGCAGGTTGCGGTATGGCCACCATCAATAGTTGTCACCGTGATCGTTGCAACTCCCGGCCCCATTCCGGTTACATAACCAGATGCGTCAACAACAGCAACCGATTCATTATCTGAGCTCCAGGTTACGGCCTTGTTTTCAGCATCTTCTGGTGTAATGGTAGCTGTAAGTTGTTCCGATTCCCACTTGGCAAGCGTCAGGTTTGTTGTGTCCAAACTTACCCCTGAAACGGCGACCGGTGTTACGGTAACCAAGCAGGCATCCGTAAATCCGCCATCGTTGGTCGTTGCAGTGATGGTAGTCGTGCCTAACTGCAATCCGCTAACCAAACCGTTGGCATCAACAGTGGCAATTGTTTCATCACCTGAACTCCAGATAACCGATTTATCTGTGGCACCACCAGGAGAAACAACGTATTCCAGTTGCATTGTATAACCAACCGAAACCTCAGTTTCAGCCGGGGTAACCGTAATACCGGTTACATACGTTGGTACGGTGATGTATAACGTATCGATATTCCTGCTTCCATTTTGCACACCCTGGTTGTCATCGGCGATAACGGTAACGATGTAAGTTCCTTCAATCGTAAATGTATGTTGTGCTGTAACCCCGTTTACACTGGAAGAACCATCTCCAAAGTTCCAGGTATAGCTTAGGGTATCTCCATCTTCATCAGTGCTGCCCGAAGCATCGAAGTTTACCGTGAAAGGTGCATCACCATACGTTTCGTCGGCAGCAGCAAGGGCAACCGGAGTATGGTTGTTTGTCGCAAACCGGGTTTGCAGCCTCAGGTAAGGGAAAGCCCATCCGGTTTCCCGGTAACGGAATTCCTGCCACGAATTACCATGTTCGTACAGCAATAATGACATCACTTTATCGGCTTCATTTTTCACTTTATCGGTGATGTCGAATTTCCCGTTTGTGCTGCTGGCCAACTCCTCGAATGAAGCTGGTTGATTATTCCAGGTAACTGAGAGTTCACCCCAACTGTCATCTTCCACGTATTTGACTGCACATTCATACGACCCAAATTTGATGGGGATGTTAAACTCAGCACTGATAATCTCGTTGGCATTGGCAGAATAATCGACACGGTAAATACCATACCTCGCATTTTGATCAATATTCGAATACAGTACAGTTCCGTAATTTGCATCCGGGTTGCCGGAATATAAATAAGCGTCGGCCTCTACCGGATAATCCGTAAATTCGGTGGTTGGGTCGCTAACGCTTATCCCGCTCACTGTTTTGCTATCCAAAGAGCCGTGTCCGTCATCCACAGTTACCCTGGCGGTATAATTTCCGGCAGGGTACACATGCGATACCGTCGGGTCTTTGGTGGTAATTACTGAACCGTCTCCAAATTCAAAAGTATAGGTCAATTCATCTTCATTTCCATCCTGGGAACCCGAAGCATCAAAATTGACTGTTAACGGAGCTTCGCCTGTTTTTACATCTGCTGTCAGTGCAGCCTGCGGTGGATAATTTCCCGTAACTGTTACGCTGTCCACATAAGTTGCCGAACCTCCGTTGCCATCATAAACGGTTAGTGTTACTGTATAGGTTCCCGGATAGGTATAAGTGTAGGCGCCAGTTGAGTCAGTGCTGAAACCTTTGTCCAACTCTCGGCTTGAACCGTCAGGATAGAAAAACGTGTCTTCAAACTTCCAGATGTAGCTTAAAGCATCGCCATCCGGGTCATTTACTGTAGGAGTAAAATTAACCGTGACCGGAACCTCACCGGTGATACCGCCATTAACAAACGATACAGTCGGAGCCTGATTTCCTGCAACCGAGAATCCTTCGCGAATATAATCGTTTACAGTTCCGGCTTCGTATTCGGGATACCAGATTCCCAACGGCCTTTCCCTGACTTCATCCAAAAATGCTTCGTGGGTCGCTGTTTTACCAAGGTATCCATTGTATGTTGCGATAGAACGATCCGGATCAATCCAGTTCGGATTGGACATATCTTTAGCTGTCTCCCATTGATAAATGGTATTATTCACATAGTCGGTAATGGCTCCCCAATCGTTGGGAAAAGCGGAGTTGGATGTAGATGAAATGCGGTTTGCAACAATGTTGTTTTCTACCAGGAAGCGTTCGCGACTGGTCCATATTCCCCAAACAGCGCTGGTACTTAGATTTCCGGTACTTCCATCGGGATCCATCTTTCTTCCTTCCAAAATCACATTGTTCTTCGCGATGGCAATGGTATCCTTGTCCGACTCATGCCCATGATAGCCCATGTTCAGGGAAACGGCATTTTGAACAAAAAGGTTTTCTTCGGCAATTCCACAGCCACGCAATTGTACACCATGTGCCGCACCTCTCGTGATTATGTTATTGCGCACGACAACACCGGAAGTAGTGTACTGAATGTAAATATTGTGATTGTACTGGGTAGCTTCTGCCGTAGGAATATCCTCGTTCCAGCCGTTGTGGTCAAATGTACATTCCTCGATTATTAACCCGTCCACGTCGCTGGCAAAAATTCCTGAAGACCGGTTACTGCTGCTAAGTCCGCTGTTGGGATGGTAAGCATCGAGAACAATATTTCTCCTGAATTTAAAATTTTTGTATGCTCCGGCGTAGTTTTGTACAGCAATTTCAACAAACCGGAATTTACAGTCTTCGATCAGAATATTTTCACCACCGCCTATCAAACGTAACGGAATGTTGAGCGAACCGGGGACATAATCAGGTGAAGCCGGGTCTTGTTTGTAGTTGTAAATAAACAATCCGTTTAACACCACGTGGTTTCTAACCTGACCGTTATGATCGATAAACATCGTGCCGAGTTTAATCACTGGTCGATCTCCCGACGTACCATAGTATCCGATCATAATCGGCTCTGTAGGGCTTCGTCCGCTTTTAAAACGGGCTGCATTAATGGTTGGCCAGGTTTCATCTTTCCATACGCCTCCACGTTTTAGCAATACCCAGTCGGGGTAGCCGTCACGTGCGGCCATTGCCGCTGCAACAAAAGTTTTGTAAGCGTTAACCGGGCCAGGATTTTTAGGGTCCGCCACTGATGATGCCTCCACGTACTGGGCAGTAGAATCATTTCCATTCACATCATCAACATAATAAATCCGGGTATCCGGAGAGGGCGTAAATACCGTCCAGCCGTTTTCATCGACCGGAAGTTGTGCTTTTGTAATTTTAGGAAGAAGTAACACCTGCGTGCTAAAAATTAGCACAAAAAAGAAGTTTTTAAGTTTCATAATAATTAATTTTTTGGTTAAAACTTGTGATTAATTTAAAATATGCGGAATGCATACATTCTGAAGTAAATCTGATGTACCGGTTATAAAATAACCTGTAATTTAGAATCCATTTAACGCGTTGATTTCCAATTCACCCGGTCTCTGTTTATCGCATAGGGATGGTGATACACCTGCTTAATCTGTGCTTCGGTGTTTTCTTCTGTCAGGTGAGTCCACCAACATAAAAACCAGACAATTTCAGGACGTTTGGATTCCAGCCAGTCCATATCGGGCAGCCATCCTACTTCCGACAAAGCAATAACACCATTTTTGCTTAAGGCTTTTATTTCGTTCAATTCATTCTTTAACACTTTTTCCTGATCCCAATTCCGCACTCCGTTCGGATATCCGTCCATTCCAACGATATCAACATAATCGTCACCCGGATAAAATTCCGCTATTGGATTATAAATATTTGGTGTCCACACCCAGATCAGATTATTTAACCCATGATAAGTTGTAAATCTGTCATACATCAGTTTCCAAAGCGTTTTAAACTCCGGTTTGGCTCCCCACCAAAACCAGCCGCCGTTCATTTCGTGATATGGCCTCCACAATACCACCACACCTGAATTTTTTAACATTTTTAAGTAGGTTGCAACAGTATCGATATGGGCCAAATATTTTTTGTGAATGGCCGTGGTGTCCTGCAAAAGCTGATGAAACCGTTCACGGGACATCGCCTTCTGGGTATCTTTAAACTCACCTTCATCCGACGATCCATCCCATGTGTCTGGATTAACCTGGTGCCACGAGATGGTAACTAATCCTCCCTGTTTCCATTGTTCAACAGAAGCGCTTACAACATTCAGCCTTTTTTTGAAGGCTTCACTGCCATAACTAAAATCTTCGCCCAGTAACGCCGGAAACTCACCGGTAAGTTCGAATACCTCGTTTGTCCATTTGGTTACATCATCAGCCAGATTTTCCTGGCCGGTTAAAACACCTTTCCCCTTAAGACCAACAATATAATTCAAAACCTTTTTTACATCTTCAGTTGAAGAAGGATTCACAGGTTCAGCAGAAAAAACAACTGACCAGGAAATCAATAATATAAACAGGTAAAATAACTTTTTCACAAAAGATTGTTTAATAAAGTTTATAAGATTTATCCATTTTTATCCCTGCTTCATACAAAGTGTAGAGGGGTTTGTATTTTTTAAATCTGATGAAACCGGATGATAAAAATAAGACCAGTAAAATCTGTTTCAGCGCCGCCAGATTTCAAACGACGCTGAAACATAAGATTTCTTTAATTTCAATACCCGGGGTTTTGACTTAAATTTTCATTGAGGTCAATATCCCGCTGCCTGATTGGCAATAAATATTTGGTATCATTAAAATTTTCATGAGGTTCCAGAGCGTTTGGCCCTTTGAAAACTTCGTTACCCATTTGACGACGTTTGATGTCCCACCAGCGTTTAAACTCAAAACTGAGTTCGAGTCTTCTTTCCTCCAAAACAAGGGTTCTGAAATCATCTTTTGATATTCCGGCATCCACATCTGCAGGGAAATCGGTTGCTGTTCCTGCCCAATTCCGGGCCCTGGCGCGAACCTGGTTCACATACCCCCGTGCTTCTGCTGTAGGGCCGCTTACCTCATTCAATGCTTCTGCTGCTGTCAGTAAAACCTCTGCAAACCGGTATATCGCATAGTTATTTTCAGTGTCGGTAACCAGATCGCGCGGAACACCCATAAATCGCCAGTATTTTGCTATATGCGGGCGTTTGGTTCCCTGGAATTCTGTATAAGGTACTAAAATTTCACTGTAATGGGCGCTGTCTGCCAGAGCCACTTTTCTGCGATAATCTCTGCTATCCCAGGTGGAATAAACCGCTAAGGAGGGAACAGTAACAGTCCAACCTGCGACTTCATCACTCCCTGACATTCCTGAAAATGCAGCATGACTATCAACATCAAAAGGCCACGCTGATCCTCTTTTGTATTCAATGGCGAAGATATGTTCCGGCATACCGTCTTGTTTGCCCGAATCAAACAGATCCTGATAATCTGCTTCCAATGCGTAATTCAGGCTTCCCGCATTGTCGATCACCCATTTTGCATGGGTATAAGCTTCCTGCCAGTTTCCCATTGTTAAATAAACATCGGCCAACATGGTATAAGCTGAACCTTTCGACGGCCTGCTACGGATATCCTCCAAAGGATGTTCCATGGGAAGGTTTTCTTTGGCGTAGTTTAGGTCGTCAATAATACTTTGATATACAGTTGATTCTGCTGTTCTGGAAATGGTAGCTACAGCTTCCGGATCTTTTACCGGTTCGTCAATATAAGGGATGTCCCCAAAAAGACGCACAAGATTGAAATAGGTAAAAGCCCTAAGAAATTTTGCTTCGCCTATTAATGCTTTAATCTCTGTTGTAGGTTCCAGCGCTTCTGCACCATCTATAGCTGTGTTAACTGCATCCACCGCCTGATAAGCCATTGGCCAAAATGTGCCAATCATTGCATTCGTTGAATTTGCATTAAAATCATTGATTTGTATTCTCGCCGCCACGGTTGAGCGGTTTCCGATGTCAACCATATCACCACGGAGCATTATTGCGGCAGCCATTTCTCTTCCCCAATAATTATCAGATGCTATTTTTCCATATGCTCCGTAAATTGCTGTTTGAACATCTTTTTCAGTTTTAATAAAACCGTCAGGAATAAGTCTTCCAACCGGATTTTCCACTAAATCTGTACAACCCAACACGAAAAGTGTTAATAGTGGTAATATATATAATTTTGATAATTTCATTTTTATTGTTTTAAATTGAATTAATCAGACTACATTAAAATTTTACCTGTACTCCAACAGTAACGGATTTCGCACTTGGATAACTTCCATAATCATAACCTACGTTAACATTACTTGTAGTTCCCATACCGGTAGATCCCAAATAATTCACCTCCGGATCAAAACCTGGATAATCAGTAAGGGTTATCAGATTCTGACCACTCAGATAAATTCTTGCATAGCTGATACCGGAACCACGAAGTAACGACTGTGGCAACCGGTAGCCTACAGACACATTTTTCAACCGGATATAGCTGCCATCATAAACAAAACGACTTGATGAAATTCTTGAACGGGAAGCCGTTGCTCTTGGAACATCCGTATTGGTATTTGTTGGAGTCCAGCGGTCAAGAGCACTGGTGGTCGAATTGTTGAATCCCTGCATTAATTCCAGTTCAAACAGGGTAAAACTATAAATATCATTTCCGTGGGAAGCCTGAACAAAAACATTCAGATCGATTCCTTTATATTCGAAAGTATTGTTCAAACCCCAAATGAAATCAGGATTAGGGTCGCCTATAATCGTCCTGTCATCACTGTTCAACTGACCGTCGGGCTGACCTGTAAGTTCGCCATCCTGCTTTCCATTTATGTCACGAAATTTTTCACCACCGGCAACCTGTTCAAAACCACCACCGGGAATAAAAGTATCGCCTTCCTGGTAAACTCCATCATAAATATAGCCAAAGAATGATCCCATCGGATAACCTTCCCTTAATACATTGGTAGTACCGATCCCCACCATATGCCCGGGAAATACACTTCTTAAAACATCGGCACCATCGGGTAACTCCAGTACTTTATTCCTGTTTCTTGAAAAATTAAAATCGGTATTCCATTTAAAATCTCCGTTAAAATTAACGGTCGAAAGGGTTAATTCCAATCCTTTATTTTCAACTGAACCAAAATTACTCCACATGTTATTATAGCCGGAGTAAGAAACCAGGGGAACCTGGAACAATTGATCCGTGGTTTTCATATAATAGTAATCGGCAGTTAATAAAATTCGCTGGTCAAACAAGCCCAAATCTACACCGATGTCCCTTTGAGCAGTTTTTTCCCAGGTAAGATTATTATTTGCCACCGTATTGGGTGTGACGGCATTCACAACTTCGTTACCAATCATTACACTCGGTATTGTTCGCATCAGCGCTAAAGATCCGTAGGCTGCAATCGATTGGTTTCCTGTAATCCCGTAACTTCCGCGCAATTTTAACTGGCTGATTTGAGGAATACCATCCATAAAGGTTTCCTCTGCGATATTCCATGCAACCGCACCTGACGGGAAAAAGCCCCATTTGTTGTTTTTGGCAAATTTTGACGACCCGTCATAACGGCCTGTAAAAGTAAACAGATACCGATCAAACATTTTATAGTGGAGTCGTGCATAGTAAGATGACAACTCTGATTCTGTTAAACTTGAATTCGGAGCCCTGTAGTTTGATCCTGCCGACAAGTTCCAGAAGTCAAAAGCGTCGGAAAGAAAGTTTTCACTTTGCGCACGCCAAAACTCAGATCTGTGCGATTCGTAAGTGTAACCAGCCATTAAAGTTACATCATGAATTTCATTAAAATTTTCACTGAAAGTAAAATAGTTTTCATTGGATAAATTTGTAATTCTGCGTCCATCGATTGTGCCACGTCCATTAATACTTCTGCCACCATACATGGTTGTAGGCATATAGTTACCATAACGGCTTGACCAGGTTTGGGCCCCAAATGTTGACCGGAATTTTAAATTTTTTGCAATTTGATATTCTCCAAAAAAGTTGGCCTGCAGGTTGTCGCTTTCACTTTCGATGGCCATTTCCCTGGCAATGGCAACGGGGTTGTCTCTTTCAAGCCCGGTCATGAAGGAGCTATGGTACGATCCGTCTTCATTGTAAACAGGAATAGTAGGTTCAGTCAGAACTGTTGCCGACAAAACACCTGTTTGCCCGGCGCCACCACTTCCTTCCATGTTCACGGTTCCATTTTTATGTTCCCTTAACGCATACAATTTTACACCTACTTTCAAGTTTTTCAAAGCCTGTAAATCGAGGTTGCTGGTGACTGAATACCGGTCGAATTTGGAATCAAGAACAATTCCGTTTTGGTCGTAAATTGCACCTGAAACATAATAATGGGCATTTTCGTTTCCCCCTGAAATGGCAAGCTGGTAATTTTGTATTCCGCCCTGACGAAAGACTTCGTCCTGCCAATCGGTATCTTTAAAATCTGACCCGGTCAATCTTCCGGGTTCAATTTCATTTACATAATCGATGTAATCAGCTGTTTTAAGCAAATCCAGTTTATTGAGCACTTTTTGTGCAGAATAGGAAGAATTAAATTCGATAGTGGTTTTTCCTGCTTTCCCACTTTTTGTTGTGACCAAAATAACCCCGTTTGCTCCCCGGGAACCGTAAATCGCAGTAGCTGAAGCATCTTTCAATACTTCAACAGATTGAATGTCTTCACTCACCGGCATTGCGACGCCCGGAAAACCATCGACAACAATTAAAGGGTCGCTTGATGAACTGATAGATTTAGCCCCCCGGATACGTACCCTAAAGTCAGACCCCGGCTCGCCGTTAGTGGCCTGTACATGCACACCGGACGCCCTTCCCTGCAAAGCCTGCATTGCCTGAATTGTTGGAAAAGCAGTTAAATCTTCTGCTTTTATACTGGCAACTGAACCGCTCAAATCCGATTTTCTCATGGTTCCGTACCCGATTGCGACTACTTCTTCAATACCAACTATTTCTTCGGTAAGTGAGACATTAAACGTTGTTTTTCCTTCAACTGCGATTTCAACTGTTTTCATCCCCACGAACGAAAACTGCAGGGTTTCCGCATTTAATGGAATATTCAGTGAAAACTCTCCGTCGGTGTTTGTAACCATTCCAATAGTAGTTCCTTTTACAATCACCGAAACTCCCGGTAAAGGAAGACCTCCAGCGTCGGTTACTTTACCGGTGACTTCTTTTTGCTGAGGTTGCTGCAACTGCAGCACAGATTGGATATCGACCGGTTTCGATTTTACAGAACGGTCGGGGGTCAGAATGATTTGCCTGTTCAGTATTTCATATTTGACATCTGAATCTCTGAACAACACATCCAGAATTTTATCGATGGTAAGATCTTCCACCTTCAGATTCACCTTGCGGGCCGGGTCGATCACATTCTTTTTATAGATAAAAACAAATTCGCTTTGGGACTCAATCAGGTCGAATACCTCGCGGATCGAACCATTTTCAACATTCAGGGTCAGTTTTTTTGATTGGGAATACACGGATGCCGAAACGCCCGTCAACCCCAGGAATATCAAAAAAATTGTCAGTTTCATAATTTTTAATACTCTTTTACAACCACTTTTTAAAAACGCAGTACTTTTAAAGTCAGTTTTTTTCATAATTTTACATGGATTTAAATTGATAACTCGATTTAATCGTCACACTGCCGGTGGATGTTGGCCCATCCGCCGGCATTTTTTTTGGGTTTACCACAAATTCCACATTTTACAGTACGGTTTAAAACATTCATTTTTTTTCACCGGTGCTTTAGCCCGGTGGTTGCTTTCTCAGCATTTTTGGTGGCTTTAGCATTTAATCCTTTTAATGGCTGAAGCCTTTAATTTTTTGCCGCCTCTGTTCACCGGGCTTTCCAGGGGAATCCCGATGGGAGAAGCCGCAGTGTAAAAAATCCGTTTTTTCCGCCGGCACATAATAAAATGGAATTTGTCGTACACCCTTTTTTCAGTTTAAGTTTTTTACATACGCTATTGATTTTAAGTTAATATTTATTGTAAAACAGGCGTTTTTAATACAAATACATCGTCGGGTGTTTTTTCGTACCGCCCCTCGATGGTTTTGGCCAGGTATTGCATGGCCAGTTCAAAATCACCCGAAATGTCGAGTTTTCCGGTTACCAGCGTATGGGCAAGTTCCTCGCCTTCTATTTGAATCGGTTTATTGTAATATTTTTTCACTCGTCTTACAATCTCAACCAGGGGTTTTTCTGTGAATATAAAAATACCGTCCTTCCAGGAGATGTAATCGTTCACATCCACACTTTCCAAAACAGGTTTGCCGGAGCCGGCAGTATAAAAGAATCCCTCACCGGGTTTCATAACATATTCATCGTTTAAAAACATCCGGTCTTTCGTGGCCACTTTTACTTTCCCTTCCACCAAAACGGTTGACACTGTTTTTTCATCGTTATAAGCAGAAATGTTGAACGACGTGCCAAGAACCTTCACGTTCATATACTCGGTTTTAACAATAAATGGCAGATTTTCATTTTTGTGTACTTCAAAATACCCTTCGCCTTTTAAATAAACGTCCCTGGATTTCCCGGTGAATTTTGCAGGAAATGTAAGGCTGCTTCCGGCATTTAGCTGAATAACCGTACCGTCGCTTAATGCAATGGTCTGTTTTTGTCCGTAAGGTACAATGATTTGGTTCAACACTTGCTTACCCAACTCTTTCCTGTTCTCAATCCTTTCGGCCTCATTTTCATCTTTTCTGACCACAACCTCCTGCGCATCTGAATCGTATTCAATAACTGAATCGTCATATTTTAACAACCGTTTGGTTCCGTCTGACAGCACAATCACCGACTGGCTGCTATCATCGGTAATTGTTTGCGCAAACTGTTCAATGGAATCAACCTTCAATTGGTTGATAACAAGCAGTGTTCCAAGCGAAAGAATAAGAAGCACAACTGCTGCACGCGATAAATAGCTGATAAATATCCGTTGGGTTTTGGCTCTCTTCCTGTTTTTTGCGTGCCGGAGAATGTTGTTCAGTATTCGGTTAAAATCATCGGGTTCCATCTCCCTTTTCTCCTGCATGTTTGTGCGGATAAATTCAAAGGCATAGCGGACAGCTTCAGCGTCATCGGGGTACCTTGCCCGAAGCCGTTCCAGAAGTTTTGGAGGATTTTCCGATTGTTGTACCAACCGGATAAATTTTTCATTTTTTAGTAATGAAAGAAAATCTGTATTTAATTTTTTTACCATATCATCGTTTCAACTGACAACAAATGATCGGGAAGCCGATTTATAGACAAAAAAATTTAAGTTTTTTATTCTTTAGGACTTAAATAGCTACAGACCAATGAAATAAATTTTGTGAACCAAGGGTTGATGCAGTATGTGGAAGTAAGGCGTTTAACTTTTCCAAAGTTCTGAACTTTGGAAAAGTTAAATCACTCTTCCTTCTGTCCGCCTTTCAACAAGCTGAAAACATATCCGGCAACAAAACAGGATACCACCCCGGTGGCCGAAAAAGCAAGCAGGTGCACGGTCTGGTTAACCGATACCAGCACCTGCACCACAATGCTGACGGCAATGCCCGCCAGCGCGCCGAACGAGTTGGCCCGTTTCGACAAAATGCCCAGCAGAAATACACCGCCGAGGCTACCGATTACCAGGCCCAATACTTTCTGAAACTCATCCCACAACGACTTCACGTCCATCGTGGCCATAAAAAGGGCGAAAAGGGTTCCGGCAATTCCGATTACCAGCGTGGCCCTGCGGGCGATGTTTAGCCCGCTCACCCTTTTGTTCCACTTAAAGCGGAAATGAATATCCGTGGAGTAAGCAGTGGCGGCCGAATTCATGCTGCTACTCAGGCTGCTCATGGCAGCGGCAAAAATGCCGGCAATCAGCAACCCCGAAATGCCCGCCGGCAGTTGCGAGGCAATGTACCACGGGAAAATGGCGTCGTTATTTTGAAAAGTGGGATTGAGTTCGTGCGGAAAGGCCTTGTAAAAAACAAAAAGGGCCGTTCCCACAAAAAAGAAGATCAGGGTAGCCGGGATGGTTAGTATGGCATTGGTCCACACACTCTGTTTGGCCGCTCTTTCCGATTTTGTTGTGAGGTACCGCTGCACCATGGTTTGGTCGGTTCCATAAGTAGTTATCTGGGCAAAAATACCCCCGAGCAGCATCACCCAAACCGTTGGCTGCCTGAGCGACCAGGTTAAATCGATAACATTAAATTTATGGTTTTCGGCAGCCGTTTCCACGATGGAAACAAAACCGCCATCCACGGCAACGATAATCAGCACAAGCGACAGCAACGCACCGCCCAGCAACACGATAACCTGCATCACGTCGGTCCAGATTACGGCTTCGATACCGCCCATCATCGTGTATATTAAACTGATAATTCCCATCAGGCCGATGCAGACAAAAATATCGATGCCGGTGACCACGTTCAGTGCGATGGAAGGCAGGAACATCACAACGCCCATCCGGCCCACCTGGAACAAAATAAACGACAGGCTGCCGATGAGCCGCACCGCCAGGTTGAATCGGGCCTCGAGGTACTCGTAAGCCGTGGTAATATTCATTTTTCGGTAGAAGGGAATAAACAGGAACACAATGAGCGGCGCCACCATAAAAATGGTCATGTTCAGCATAAAATAGGACCAATCGGTGGCAAAGGTTTTGGCAGGAATGGCCATAAAAGTTATGGCGCTGAGGGCGGTGCCGAAAATGCTCAACCCGGCAGCCCACCAGGGAACACGGCCCCCGCCTTTAAAATAGTCGTCGGTGTTTTTTTGCCGTTTGGAGAAAAACCAGCCCATTCCCGACAAGATCAGAAAATAGAGCGCGACAACAACAACATCGAGGAACCCAAGATGTCTGCTTTCTTTGTCGATTGTAATTTTGAGTGAACCCGGAGTGCGCACTCCCGGACGGATTTCACCTGAAGGTACAAAAACCTCATTTCCCCATTTTACGGCTCTGGTGGTTACCTGCCCGGTTTCCTGAAGTTTTCCCGCACTGTAAATTTCATTTGTAATGGTATTGAACGCCATCATTTGGTTTCCAAAACCGGGATGGTTGTTTAAATGGTCGAGCAGTGCAGTTTGCAAAGAATCCAATTCAGTTTTGTTGAGTTCGGTATTTTCGAGTGCAGCCATTTGTTTTTCAGTTTTCAGTTGTTTTTTCATCATCTCGCCGTTTGCACCCGACGGAAAAACAATGGTTGCCGCACCCACCGGAAAGGCAGTGCCTGCCATAAACGGAAATTCTTTTTGCTCACCATCTGAAACAACCGACCACTGGTTTAAATACGGATTAAAAACATGGGCGTCGTAAAGGATTTCCGGGTCGTTTCCGGGTTGAACATTTCTTCCTGAAAAGAGGTAAAAACAGTTGGTTTCGCCGTTACTTTGCCCGACTCCCACTGCAAAAGCGCGTGGTTTTCCGTTCCACGGGGGGAGCGTTTCCCATGTCCAGAACTGTGGATTGCTGCCTGCCATCAGCAGCCTGAAAAAATGGTTACCCGAAGCGCCGGAAATTTCAGATAAGCCGCCGGCAACAAACACGTTCCCGTCCACTTTGGCAAAGGCAAAATTGGTAAGGGGAACCGGAAGGTATGGACCGGGTTTAATTTCAACATTCCCGGTTACCGGGTTGTAATCAATCAGCCAGCTTTCTGAAATAGCTTCACCCGAAGTGTTTCCTCCAAAACAGAGTAATCCGGAAGGCGTTTCCACAGTTCCCCCGTAACCCGCTGCAAAAGGAATTTTTTCATCCGACTTTTCCCATGAATAATCACCCGTTGAATTTGTTCGAAGGATAAATATTTCATCGTAAAATATTTTTTTCCCGCCTTCCCAGGGCAATTTGCCGGGAAAATTGGCGCCGCCTGCCACGATTAATACGCCGTCGTCCAGTCCGGTGTAGGGGCCTGCCAGTCCGGGTTGCGAGGTGTAGCCTGTATTCGGAGGAAGGTCGGGAAGTGAAGAAAATTTAAAATAATTATTCTCCGCACGAATACCGGAAATCAAAATGCACAGGAAAAGGGTGAGAAAAATATGTTTCATCTTTTATGAATTAGTATTGAGACACAAGACACGAGACACAAGATATAAGAACCGAATTC
>Ga0334898_1002419_pt1 | contig 17223 bp, 19 predicted proteins | sample GraSluR3_MG_10_FD_207228 | JGI IMG/M metagenome (GOLD analysis project Ga0334898, IMG submission 207228) | Sludge microbial communities from methane-producing bioreactor in Wageningen University, Netherlands - Granular Sludge_3_08-R3 | ecosystem: Engineered > Bioreactor > Anaerobic >... | reverse complement strand
GCCGGGATGCCCCACGGCACGAGCCAGGACATCTACGGCAACGAATTTGACGGCCATTTTGATTTGCACTTTCTGAACAGCCGGACCCACTGTACCAACCGGGTGTGTCCCGACCATCAGGCCGCCGTGCGGCAGGCGGCGGGCAAATAGAGCTTTTATAGCTTTTACGGTGCCGGCACGCTGCCGAAAATACCGTTGGGCAAAGCAACAAAGGTGCTGGGCACCGTCCCCACGATGACACTCTCCGCCAGCGGCATTTTAATAGCCACGTCCGCCTTGCCGCTGCGGGACGGAACGGCAATGCGCACATTGGTGTTAAAACTGAGATAAATTTTATGCCTGGTCTGGTTGATCCCCGCGGTTTCAAATTTGTCATTGATATCCACCCGGACCGCGCCTACCGGCAAAATATTGTATCTTATCCGGGGGCCGTAATTGGCCAGCATCGGGACCCCCAGCACCTCGCCGAACGGGATATCAAAAGGCTGCCACCGCAAATCTTCCAGGCTTTTTTGAATTGACGCCGTGGTAACGGCGATTACTTCATTGACCTTCACCGTGTTGGCTTCAATCATGGTTATACGGCCCTGGTCGTCTTTATGAATGTATATGAAATCGCGGTACCGGAACCCCTCTTTCTTTACTTCCTGCTGGATGGCACCGGTGATCGCATCGGTCGCCAACTGTACCGCCCGCACCTCGGCAATATTGTAAAAGGCGTTTCTCAGCGCCAGATCCACCAAAATACATGCCGCGCAAATAATCAAGCCCAGGATAATTAACGGCGGATTAAGGATCCTTTTTCTTTTAAACAAAAAGTTCTTCCACCTCCCCGGTCCAACTTATGCGCACGGAAGGTATCAGCACCGTTATAACGCCCGTCTATTCAACGGGCAGCACCCTAATATTAATCTATGTTGGAGATCAAAAAATGAGAGCAAACAATTCAAGGATTTGCCGCTTATAAATACGCAGGGGACAGGCCCCGGATAGAGAGGCCTGTCCCCTGTTTCACACTGTTTCAGAGGCCTGTCTACTGTCCAGCTGTCAACCGTCTACTGTCTCAAGCCGGGCAAATTTGCGTTTGCCGACTTGAAGGAGCATGCCGGCAGCCGGCTGCAAAGTGTGATTGGGGTCTTTGATCCTTTCCCCGTCCACCTTGACCCCGCCCTGCTGGACCAAGCGCCTGGCCTCACTGGTACTGCCGGCCATCCCGGCCAGCACGATCAGTTTCGGCAACCAGATGGTACCGCCGGGATAATCATTGTTTTCCAGCTGCAGGACGGGTATTTCATCCGGCAGGTCCCTTTTTTGAAAGATCCTTTTGAATTCCGCTTCGGCGGCAAGCGCGGCCCCGGAACCGTGGTACTGGCCGACGATTTCACGGGCCAGCCTCATCTTCACGTCCCTGGGATGCATGGTTTCATTCTTTAACCCCGCTTCAATAGCCCGCAGTTCCTCCAGCGGAACCGCGGTCACCAGCTCAAAATACCGGAGGAGCATCTCATCGGAAAGCGACATGGTTTTACCGTACATTTCCCGGGGGGATTCATAGATCCCGATGTAGTTCCCCAGGCTTTTGCTCATTTTATTTACCCCGTCCAAACCTTCCAAAATCGGCATCATCAGGACTACCTGGGGCTCCTGCCCGTATTCCTTTTGCAGGGTGCGGCCCATTAAAAGATTAAACTTCTGGTCGGTGCCGCCCAATTCCACGTCGGCTTCCAGGGCGATGGAATCATAGCCCTGCATCAACGGGTAAAAAAATTCGTGGATGCTTATGGGCAGGTTTTCTTTAAAACGGCGGTCAAAATCATCCCGTTCCAGCATCCGGGCCACCGTATACTTGGCGGAAAGCTCGATAACCTCGGCGAATTTTAAGGGCGCCAGCCACCGGCTGTTAAAAACCACCCTGGTTTTGGCACGGTCCAGGATTTTAAAAATCTGTTTCTCGTAGGTAGCGGCGTTGGCCAGCACCTGTTCTTCGGTCAGCTGGCGGCGCGTCTCCGACTTGCCGGAAGGGTCGCCGATGCGCGCCGTGAAGTCGCCCAGGATCAAATTTACCTGGTGCCCCAGGTCTTGAAACTGCTTCAGCTTTTGCAGCACCACGGTATGCCCCAGGTGGATGTCCGGGGCGGTCGGGTCGAGCCCCAGTTTAATCGACAACGGCCTGCCGCTGTCGATGGACCGCTTGAGCTTGTCCCGCAGCTCCTGTTCGGGAATAATTTCCACCGCACCCCGTTTGATTATTTCCCATTGTTCATTTAATGAAAGCATGACCATATCACATTTCCCCCCGAAAATTTAAACGTCAATATTTATTCAAATATGTTTCATTATATCAATGTTGGGGAGTAAAACTCAAGCCTGACGGGGGCGGCCGCTATTTAAATTTATCAAAAATACCCGGCACCACCCGGATCCAGTTGACAAACAGCGAGATCAGCTCCAGTGCCTCCAGCCAGCCGCCGGTGAAGGATATTTCCCTGCCGCCCCGCCGCTGCACTCCCGGCACCAGGTTCAGCGCGTCCGCGTACCCCGGCCAGATTAGCTCCAGGTCCAGGCGCACCGGCTCTTTAAAACGCAAAGGTTTAAAGACGCCCTGAAGGCCCTTTTCCACGGCCGCTCTGGCCGCAGCCCTGATTAGCTCCGCCGACCTCGCCGGGTGCAGGTTCAGGGCGGCAAAATTCCCCCGGGCTTCCTTGACTGCAACCGTCTCAATCAGCGGTAAAAAGGTTTTGCTCTCTTCTATAAAGGCCCGGTCCCCCGCGGCCATGCCCACGGGAACGCCGAAACACCCGGCGGTCAAAGCGCTGATCAGGGCTTCCCCGGCATCCTGGCCGTTTATTTTTAGTTTTAAAATCCTGGGGTCCATGGTATGGGGCAAAACCGCATCGGCCATTCCGAAACGGCTGTGAAAACCAATCAGCAGAACCAGGTCACACCGCTCGACAAAATCCATCCACAAGCGCTTGCGCCTGGAACCCCGGATTAAAGACGCCCCGCCGGACAGTGCGCCGGCGTTGATATTTTGTTTGGTCCAGTGGATATCGGACACGATGATTTCGTGCGCGCCGCCTTCCCGCGCTCCCTCGATCGCCGCGTTTACTTCCGCGGTCATCTGTTCTTGCGCCCGGGGGGCCTCGGGCGGTTGGTCCGGCCAGTTGACGTAACCCGTCGTCCCTTCGATATCAGCGGCAATGAATACGGAAAAGCCTTTGGTCGCCACCTAAAACACCTCCCATTAAAAATATGCTGCAAGAATAAACTAATACGGCCGCCGCTGTAAAAAAACCTGAAAGGGTAAATTTGTCAGGTTGTAGACATCCTTTGCAAACCGCGCTAAAAAGTAAAAAGCCCGCGCCGGGCTTCTGCCGCCCGCGCGGGCTTTCGCTGAAAAACTGCTACGAGATCTTCATGCGTTTCAGGTCAAGTTTCAATCCGGCCTGTGCCATCTTACGCCGGACAAACGCCAACTGCATCTGCAGCGGAAGATCGATGGGACAGTTATCGTCGCAGGCCATCAAACCTACACATCCGAACGCCCCTTCTTCGTTGCCGACCACTTCAAAATACTCGGCATCAGTGCGCTCGTCACGCGGATCTATCAAGAAACGACCGACCCGGTTGATTCCGGTGGCGCCCAGGAAGTCATCCCGGATATTGGCGGTGATACAGCTGGCCACACAGCAGCCGCATTCAATACAGCGCTCCGGCTCGTAAATAGCCTCGGCGGTTTTGTTTTCCATCCTTACCTCCAGGGCCTCCGGATCAAACTTCTTGCTGGTATGAATCCAGGACTCGGTCTTTACCTGCAGGTTCCGGAACCAGGTGCCGGTATCCACCGAAAGGTCGCCGACCAACTTGAATACCGGCAGCGGCATTAACGTGATGCGGCTCGGCAGGGTCCTGGTCATGGTCTTACAGGCCAACCCCGGGGTTCCGTTAATCATCATGGCGCACGAACCGCAAATAGCCGCGCGGCATACGAAATCAAACATCAACGTGGGATCCAGTTTCTCACGGATATCATTTAGAGCAACGAACAAAGTCATACCTTCGTATTCTTCCAGTTTGTATTCCTGCATCCTGGGCTCTTCGCCAGGTATATTCGGGTTATAGCGAAATATTGAAAATGTAAGTTGTCTTCCCATTTTGCCCTCCTTGTACTACGTTATTTGCCTTTTTTGGGGCCCGCACTCGCTTCACCGTATCCGCGGTCACCCGGAGGCATATATGGACAAGCAACAGGCTCGTAGTCAAGCGTGGGCAGGTCGGCCCCTTCTTTCCAGTAAGCCAGTGTCCGATTGAGCCAGTTGGCATCATCCCGTTTCGGATAGTCTTCCCGGAAGTGACTGCCCCTGCTTTCGGTACGCGTCAACGCACCGTATGCAACACAAAGCGCCGTCCTGACCATCCCGGGCATACGCAGGGCCTGGGCCAACTCCGGGTTGGCTCCCTGGCCGGAAGAACGCAGGCCAATCTTCAGCGAACGCTTGTATAATTCTTGAAGTTTTGCTACCCCCTGCTCCAGGCTGGGACCGGTCCGGAAGATATGCACGTGGTCCATCATGGTCTGCTGCATGGCATTCCTGATCTCAAACACGTCTTCCTTACCGTTCTTACCGGAAATAAGATTCTTAATCCGTTCTTCTTCCTTTTTGACGAAATCTTCAACCAGCTTGTAATTGAAGTCCTGGGTAGCACCAAGGGTGTATTTGACAATCTGCTTACCGACAATATAACCGCCGGTAACCGTTTCCGCCAGCGAGTTTCCGCCGAGGCGGTTGAACCCGTGCAGGTCCCAGCAGGCAGCTTCGCCGATGGCAAAAAGACCCTTCAGACCGTAGGCATAGCCATCCTTATTGGTGCGCACGCCGCCCATGGTATAGTGCTGCGTGGGTATCACCGGCACCAAGTCCTTGGCCGGATCCAGCCCGTTAAAGTTCCCGGCGATGGTCGCAATCTCACGCAGGTTGGTCCAGACCCACTGGCGGCCCAGGTGGCGAATGTCCAGCCACAGGTGCTGCGGGGCGTACTTACTCTCAACACCGTAACCCGCCCGGATATGCTGAATCATGCGCCTGGAAACCACGTCGCGGGAGGCAAGCTCTTTCTTCTTCGGCTCGTAATCGGGCATGAACCGGTGCAGGTTCTTATCCAGCAGGTAACCGCCGTCACCGCGGGCACCTTCAGTCATCAGGATGAACACCGGGGGCATCCCCGTCGGGTGGAACTGAACCGCTTCCATGTTGCCGAGCGGAACCAGACCCGTGTTCAAAGCGATAGCCGCGCCGGTACCTTCGTTAATCACGGCGTTGGTGGACGCGGCGTAAATCCGGCCGGCACCACCGGTAGCAATCACGGTAGACTTGGCCAGATAAACATTCAAGTCGCCGGTGCGCAGGCACCTGGCCACCACCCCGTAGCAGGTTTCCCCGTCGTGAATGAGCGCAATGGCTTCCATCCGGTCGTGGACGGGGATCCCCAGCTTGCAGACCACCGTATCCACCACGAACTGCACGGTGTGTCCGGTACCGTCCGAAGTATAACAGCAGCGCCACTTGGCCACGCCGCCGAAGTCACGGGCGGTGATCAAGCCTTCCTTATCCTTGGTATCTTCGACTTCAATCCCCGAAGGCATTTTTTTCTTGCCGGCGGTAACCCGGTTCCAGGGCACGCCCCAGTAATCCAGCTGCCGGATCATGCTGGGAACGGTCTCACAGAACATCTTGGCCACTTCCTGGTCGCAACCCCAGTCGGAGCCTTTTACCGTATCCTCGAAGTGAATTTGCGGGTTGTCGCCTTTAGCCATGGCGGCGTTCCCGAGCGAAGCCTGCATACCGCCCTGGGCGGCAGTACTGTGGGAGCGGCGCGGCGGAACAAGACTGAGAATAATAACATTTAAACCGGCTTCCGCGGCTTCAACGGCGGAGCGCTCTGCAGCAAGGCCGGCGCCGACTACCAATACATCACAAATATGAGTATTTTTTGCACTCATCTAGGCACCCCCCCCTGCAATTTGAACAAACGTATAAAGTGCTATAAAACCAAGAGCGACAATAACAACGGTAATTCCTTTCAAAACGTAACCCATTCTATGCCGTTCAAACCAGCCCCACTTGACCAGGATGCGATAAAGTCCGAACCCGGCGTGATACTCACCAACAAGCAGGAAAATCACATAAAACACGATCATGAACGGGAAGGTAAATCCGCCCCAGGTAGGGTCAGCCGGACCGATGCTGGCCACCCGCGCGGCGCTGGTGGCAGCCCTGATCGGCCATTCGGTCAAAATCGTCCACAGGTGCATGCTGGCAAAAATACCGACCGCCAATGCGGTAACTACCTGACCGACCCAAATCCATGTGTCTGTATGCCCCATCATTTTTGTCATACGCCACGCTATCCGCATATCGCGCAGGCGTATCGGCGCCCTGCGGCCAGCCAGGATGATATGGAATACAATCAGCAGAATGGTCGCGGGAATCCCCACCTGCGCCAGGTAATACTCATCCAAGCCGTGCGACAAGGCGTCGAACAATTCCGGACTGATGATGATCGTGGCCACAAAAAGCATGTGCATCCACAGAAAACCTACAAGAAAGACCCCGCTCAAAGACTGGGCCAAGTCAACATAAAGGTCCGTCTTTGGATTTGCTTTTTTATTTAATGTGACTTGTAATGTCTTCGCAAGTTCCATTTTATTCTCCTTTCCACGGAACATTTACAGGAAAAATCAATACACCAACAGAAAAACGTCATCCTTTAAATCAGCTCTAGGAATGAATAAAAAATCTCTTAATTGCAATTTTCTCACCTTTGCAAGCTCAAACCACAAAACAATGCTATTCCTACAATCACTTTTCCACACAACTTTTCCGCCGCCAAAAACCCGGTGAATTTGGCTGTATACCTCTTAGCAGGCACAACAACACCACCCACCCGGGCTTACCCAAAAAAAGTCATCTTAACAAGATAACTTTAAAAAATTTTACTATATACGCACCCCCTCCTCTTAAAAAAAAATAAAACTTTTCATACAGTTTATATGCAAAACGGGTGCCATGCACCCGCGGATACCGGAGTGAACGCAGAGCATTACTGAAGCACGGCTTTTCGGGAAAAAAATAAGCCCCCTAATAATTCGCTAATAATATAAATAAAATAATATACTATTAGTATTATATTAATAATGGGCCTGGTATTCTTATTTGTGTTTATAAATTTTATAATTTAGAAATGAGAAAAGATTAAGCCTATTAAACCCGGCTCTTGTTTGCTCAACCGGTATTCTGGTATAATCATTCCCGGAAAGGAGTCGTTCAAAATGAAATTTAAGTTTTATTGCGCAACCTGCGGCAATGAAGTCACCCCCAAAGAAGGAACGCTTTCCTGGGTGGAGGATGCAAAAACCCTGCGTGATTTCCGGATCACCCACAAAGAAGACCACCAACACAGCTGCGACCCTGAAAATATCGCCTACATCCACCTTTGGATGGTCACCGGCCCGGCCGGTTTCACCAAATTCAATGAAAGACTCGCGGATTACTGGGGCCGGGGATTCACCCTGGAGGACGCCGCGGGCTTAAAAAAGGCCTTAAACCAGATCGGCTCTTATCTATGGGAAAAATACGCTAAAAAATAACCGGAACCGGAATCCGTTCCGTTATTTACGTTTTCGTTATTTGTCTTTATTTTCCAGGAATCTGGCCCAATCACCGTCCAGAATGACCACCCCGTTTTCTTTGAGCCATTTTGCCTTGGAAGGCGGCCACAAATACATATGCGCCTTTACCTTTTCCCCGGTTTCTAAAATTTCTACATCTCTGATCTCCCGGATCAAGAGGCTCTGGCTTTCCACACCGGTGTATTTTTCAATTTCGTCTATTTCCGGCAGGACTACCGCTAAATTCCTGGTCTGATACAATACCCCCTTGACCTCACCTTCGCCTTCGCTGGCGAGTACAACAGGATAATTGTCTCCGGGCAAATAATACATAACCCCCTTAGTCTTGGCCAGATATATTTCCGGCTGGTGGTCCTTGATAAAACGATTGTAATTTTGCAGACCGGGGAGCAGGGTGCCAAATACAAAAAGGTTGTTTAAATACACGCATACCCATCCTTTCAATTTCACGCTCTAGTGCCTTCATCCTACATATCATTTTCTTTTTTCAATAATATTTTTCCTTTATTTTAAAAATATTATTTTATGTGTTTTTACGACAAATAATAATTAGAAATTAATTTTTGCCCGAAAAGGGATAGTAATACTTACTGTAGAAGTGTCCGTTAATAAACAGCGAGGGGGTAGTAATGTGGATTTGAGTTATTTCATGCAAAATGTCAGCCCGGGGGCAAAGTATATCGGCAAGGCTTTAGATGAATTACAAGTAAATGTGACCAAGGAAACTACCGTCCAGGAATTATACGGTATTTACAACGGCATATTTGCCCTGGCGCTCGACCTGCTGATCGAAGACATCAAGAATGACAATTTGACCTAGAAACCCGCCTTGTCCGGCTGGGTAAAATAATACAGCCCCGTAAATAACGGTAGGAAAATCACTTGGTTCCTACCGCTATTTTTATACCAAAAGTTTAAGGCTTGAATATAATAACAAGAAAAAGGAGCTTTTTATAAATGACCGGGAACAAGTTCCGGCCGGAACCGGCCGGTAAAGAACCAAAAGCAAAAAAAGACGGCCGGGTGCCGAATGAAAAAGAGTGTTCCGTGGAAAAAAAACCGATTATCCCACCGCCACCGCAAAAAAATAAATCTGATTAATTAAGCATGCTTATTATTTTCTTTTTGATAGGCTTTTTTGAATTCGGCAGCATTAAATACTTTGATCGCAATACCGCTTTTAGTATCAACATAAACTTTTTCTATAGGAAGCTTGTATTTCTTAACCAGCGTTTCCACTTCCCGGGGAACAGCAAGCAGCAGGCACCGTTCTTCGGATACATTTTCAGATACATTTACCGGACTGCCGAATACCGAGCCTTCCTTTAATATTACTTCCACGGCCTGGGCCTCATTTTGGTGAAACGCTTCTTCCCAGACAATAGAATTTTGATTTAACCCCGCCTTACCTTTTTTGATCCTGATACTATTAATAAATTTAAGCGACCACTCCCGGGTACAACTGTTCCAGCAGTAACTAACCAGGCAAGCCAGCAGCAAGCTGGAAACCGCGTAAAAGAATAGCCCGTTAAGACTGTTTATTTCCTGCAGCAGCGTATCAAGGTTGGCCACTGCTAAACTGCCGTATTTTAAAGCGATAATAAAAAGGTTGCCCATCAAAACCGGCAGGGAAAAAATAATCGCGATGAGTATTTTTTCGATATTGGTATACCTGGGCTTATGATACGAACCGGCATGCTCGTTGATCAAAACAACGATCAAACCGGGAGACAGTATATATATATGGTATAGAAGATCTTCCATACTTTTTAACACCTGCACCCGACAGCTATAAATCTTATAACTACCATATGCCGGGACCATCGGGTATATCACCACGGGGTAGAACTAACAGATGCCCGGCTCACCTGCCCGGCCGGCCAACTGTCCCGACTGTCACCCGGTAACGCACAACTTCCTCAGCACTTTGTATTGTTGTACTAACCACCAAACTACACTCCGGCAGTATTTTTTCGTTTGCGCCGTTGTGCACCCGGCAGGCCGCCGGGCGTTCTTTCCAAATGCGGCAGCGGCCGTTGTCAAGGTAGAAACAGAGGCCGTCCGGACCCCGGGCCAGCACCCGCCTGCCCCTGACCAGGTGCCAAGGGTCCACCTGGAGGCGCTCCGCTTCGGCACCGGTAAGAGGGACGGGAAAGCACCCGCAGCACGGCCGGTGACGGCAGGTGTAACAAGCCGCGGCAGGTTCCCCCCGGCCCGGCGGGACTTTCTTCAAAAAGACCGGGCCACTATTATTTCTTTTTTGCACCATGCTCACTCCCTCCCCAAACCGCATCCACGTTATTAAAAACCATACGGTCATTATAACACAAGCTGCTGTAAAAATCGAACATGTGTTTGGTGCGATGCGGGGGGCAACGGGTCAATAATAGGAATTTATTGCCTGTGGATAGGAATATTTCCTTGACACTTGACAATTCCCCCTGGATCTCGAAGAAGCCCGGTTACCGGGCTTCTTCATGGCAGCAAACTTTGGTGGTTTTTTGGAGGCGACACCCGGATTCGAACCGGGGAATAAAGGATTTGCAGTCCTCTGCCTTACCACTTGGCTATGTCGCCAGACAAAATGGAGCGGAAGACGGGATTCGAACCCGCGACCCTCGCCTTGGCAAGGCGATGCTCTACCACTGAGCCACTTCCGCACACGTAAAAATTATATCTTATTTTGTAATCACTTGTCAATATGGTGCCACGGGACGGAATCGAACCGCCGACACGCGGATTTTCAGTCCGCTGCTCTACCGACTGAGCTACCGTGGCATAAAATGGCGGAGCTGACGGGAGTCGAACCCGCGATCTCCTGCGTGACAGGCAGGCATGTTAGGCCTCTACACCACAGCTCCGTTTATTAACGACAAATTCCTTATTCTTATTCCGTAGCAATGACTAGTATACCTAATTCAGAGCCTGAAGTCAAATGATATTTTCTAATTTTAAGCTGGTTTTTTACACAGAATGACTTCCCGGACCAGTTTGGCCGCCAAAAGAGCCGTCCTTTGGGAATGGTCGTAAACCGGACTTACCTCCACCAGGTCAAAACCCACCAGGTTCAGCTGTCCGAGCAGGTGCACCGCCTGGATTATTTCCCCGGCCGTACACCCGCCGGGTTCCGCCGTGCCGGTGCCCGGGGCGTAGGCCGGGTCCACCACGTCGATATCCAGGGTTACGTATACCGGTTTTCCTTTTAGCCGGGGCAAGTTTTCCGCAAGCGGCTCCACGACCCGGTTTAAATATATATTGGTACGGTCCCGGGCAAATACGAACTCATCGCGGGCGCCGGAACGAATACCGAACTGGTAAAGATTTTCGCCTCCGATCAGTTCGGCCACCCGGCGCATGACCGTGGCGTGAGAAAAGCGTTCCCCCAGATATTCGTCCCGCAAATCGGCATGGGCGTCCAGGTGCACCACCGCCAATCCGGGATGCAATTTAACCGCTTCCCGGAGCACGGCGTAACTGATTAAATGTTCGCCGCCGAGGAAAAGGGGGAATTTTCCGCCGCGCAGTATCGCTCCGGCGGCAAGAGAAATCCGGCGCAGACTCTCCGGCACGTTGCCCGGGGGCAGGACCAGATCTCCCGCGTCGTAATAACAACATTCCGCCAGGTCCCGGTCCAGGTCGACACTATATTCTTCCAGGCCCTGCGAAACCTGGCGTATCTGCCGGGGCCCCTCCCTGGCGCCCGCCCGGAAAGAAACCGTGCCGTCCATGGGGGCGCCCACCAGAACCACCCGCGCCGGTGGGTAATCACCTGCGCAGCCGATAAAACCGGAATTTTTTTCAATAAACTCAGCAAATGCCGTCATTATTTATCCTGGGCACCTCCCGGCTGTTCCAGCAATTCCTTGACAAACGGCGGCAGGACAAAACTGGTACGGTGCACGGCCGCGCTGTAATATTTGGTTTCCAGCTGCGGAATCCGGTCTATATCCACTTCCAAAGGGTCGTATTTTTTCGAACCCATGGTAAAGGTCCACAGCCCGCCCGGGTAAGTGGGCACATTGCCCAGGTAAATCCTGGTCACGGGAAAAATACCGGAAATATCTTGATATAACCGGGGAATGAGCTCACGGTTAAAGAAAGGGGATTCCGTCTGGGCCACAAAGATCCCGTCGTCACGTAAAGCTTCAAAAATATCCCGGTAGAAGGCGGCGCTGAAAAGCCCTTCCGCCGGCCCCACCGGGTCGGTCGAATCCACTATAATGACGTCGTAGGTATTTGGGTTTTCCCGGACATGTTTGATCCCGTCGCCGATTAATATTTCCACCCTGGGGTGGTCCAGGGCGCAGCTTATTTCGGGCAGGTATTTTTTTGACGCTTCGATCACCGCAGCGTCAATTTCACAGTGCACCACCTTTTCCACTGCACGGTGCTTAACAATTTCGCGCACCACCCCGCCGTCACCGCCACCGACCACCAGCACCTTTCGGGGTGCGGCGTGGGTGTTCAGGGGGACGTGGGCCATCATTTCATGGTAGACAAACTCATCCTTGACGGTGGTTTGAATAACATTGTCCAGGACCAGCATCCGTCCGAACTGTTCCGTATCTATGACTGCCAGGTGTTGAAACGGCGTCTTTTCTTCGTGCAGCCGCTGTTTTACCCGGCAGGAAATTGCCATATCGTCAGTCTGCAGCTCGGTAAACCATAAAAAAAGCTTGTTGTCCAAATTCAGCACCCCCCGTGTGTATTCGTGCTTATCAATTAGCAGATCAGGCTAATACCAGAGAGGTACCGCCGCCAGGGAACAACCTATTTTTTCCACGTGATGCTCCGTGGCGGCAATCCTGGTTCCCCCCAAAGTCATCCCCCTGGCTGCGAAAGCTTCCTCCAGCATATTCTTGACGGCCTTTTCCGCTTCCGGCCGGCCGCATTTTCCGGAAAACTCCATAATTACCCCGAAACTGTCCTGGGAAAACCCCACCCCCACCGCGGCGGAAATTACTTCCCCCGGAACGTCGCTGATGATATAACCATAAGCTGCCGGCACCAGTGAGCCCGATGGTATTTTCATCCCGGGACAATACCGGACCCCCGGAGGAAGAATGCTGGTCACCCGTATTAAATTGATATTGCCGATATTTCCTTTCAACAGGGCATTGTCAAAAGCATTCAGATGATTCTTCCCTTCCGCGCTGGCCGCGGAAAGAAAAAATTTTTTCGGTGTCGGCAGCATATATATCATCTCCTCCAATTTATTAAATTAATTCAATGCAAACAATCAATATTATACCAAAACCCGCTAAAAAATAAAGCGCAATTTAACTTTTTTAGAAAAATTTATTCCGCGCTCAAAAAATAAGTATAGAATATATTTCCCGTGGCATGATAAAAAGCGAATTATGAAATTAAAAGGAGGTATCTCATTGATTAAAACCGTAGTAGGATTGTTCGACTCGCGGGAACAGGCGGAAAAATCCGTGTCGGCGCTGCGCAGGGCCGGGTTTAAAGACGAAATATCAGTCCTGGCCGCCGACCAGAATCAAGCCGGTCAAAACCGGGCGGGCGGTGATATCGAATATGACCAGACTACCATGGAGGCGGATAATGACACGGGAATGGGCAAAGTAACTACCGGCGCTTCCACCGGCGGGGTGTTGGGCGGCCTGGCGGGCCTGGCCATGGGCGCGGGCGCGCTGGCGATACCCGGTATTGGCCCGGTCATCGCCGCCGGCCCGATCGCCGGACTGCTGTCGGGCGCCGCCACCGGCGGGGTGGCGGGGAGCCTCATCGACTGGGGAATCCCTGCCGAAAGAAGCAAGTTCTACGAAGAAAAAGTTCGTGAAGGTAAAATCATGGCTTCCGTCCGTACAGACGAGGCTAAAATCGATCAGGCGGCCGACATTTTACGTCAAAACGGCGCCCAGGACGTGGAAACCCATTAATTTAACGCTTTTTTAAAAAGGAAGCGTCGTGTGTTACGGTTACCATGCCGGTGCAGAACCAGGTTCGCACCGGCTGTTTTTTTTAACCCGCTGATAAATTTCCTTGTAAACAATGGCGTCCTCGGCCTGCCTCCCCGGCGATTCACAGATTATGACGGGTGTCAAATCCCCCCGTTCCGCGAGCACCTGCGCCAGGGGCGTAAAATCAGGCCCGAAACCGGTTTCCAGGGTGGTCCGGTGTTTCTTTTCCCCGGCGGCCGTAAATTCAACCGGGCTGAAGTGAATATGCAGGTTTTGCAGGTATTCCCGCCCCAGACGCTTCTCAATCAATGCAAAAACCGCAGCATAAGCGGACTTTTCCTCAAAACCCCCGCCGGTAACCGCATGCAGGTGACCGAAATCCACCGCCGGCACCAACGGTCCTCCCAGTTCACAGATTTCCAATACCTCCTCCAGCGAACCCAGCTGGTTCTTTTTACCCATGGTTTCAGGCGCCAGTAAAATATGGCCCAGTCCTTCTGCTTCCACTTCCGCCAGGATTTCTTTTAAAAACCCCTTGGCCCTGGATAATATCTCCTTACGGTCCCCGCCCTTTCCCGCTCCCGGGTGAAAGACAACGGTTCTGGCCCCCATGGCCCGGGCCGCCTGCAACGACCTTAAAATGTGTCCCCTGGTCTTAACCCGTATCTGCGGGTCGGTGGTGCTCAAGTTGATGTAATAGGGGGCGTGGATACTCAATAAAATATCCTGCTCTCTTGCCAGCTGTCCCAGCCGCGCCGCGGTTTCTTCCTTGATATTGACGCCGCGGGTGCACTGGTACTCAAACGCGCTTAACCCCCGCTTACGCAACCATGCCGGCATCTGCAGGGATGATTTGTGCCCCTCCTCATAAAACGCAACCGGTGCCCCCGCCGGTCCGAAACGCACAGTCATTTAACTGCCTCCCAGCATTGATATTTTTAAAGTACTATTATTACTATCATAACCCAACCGACCCCTTCACCGGAAGGGTTTTGCGGGCAAAGAAAAATAAAGATATATCAATTATTTCCAAATATGGAGGAATTTAATATATTAGCTAGAAATATTATTACTCAGTATAAAAATGCGGGGTGGTAATTTTGCGCTGGCTTAAATTAGTAACCTTAATATCTTTAGTATTTTTGCTGATGCTGCCGGTTTTTATTTTTATTTTGGGACGTACCGGTGCCGGCATACCGGTCCTCGCACGCCTGACCGGTACCGGGTCTGATAATGCGTTAATCTATGCCCGGGCCCGGGATTCAGAGACGCTTGACCCCGCCCTGGCCCTGCATGAAGAGTCCTATAAAGTAATTGCCAATATTTTTGAAGGTCTGGTGCGCTTTAAACCGGGCACCACCGAGGTGGAACCCTGCCTGGCCAAATCCTGGCGCATATCTCCGGACGCGCGCGAATGGACGTTTTACCTGCGAAGAGACGTGAAATTCCACGACGGCACCCCTTTCAATGCCGAAGCAGTACGCTTCAGCATTGAAAGGCAGATGCCGCCTTACCGGCAAAATAATACTCCTTATGCCGCATTTACTTTCGGCATGGTCGAAACCATCGATGTACCCGACCCCTACACCGTAAAATTCGTTTTAAAATATCCCTACGCGCCTTTTTTACGCAACCTGGCCATGCCCGCATCGGCACCAATCGTCAGCCCTACCGCGGCAACAACGCTGGGAGATGATTTCGGTGACCGTCCGGTGGGAACGGGTCCTTACCGCTTTGACCACTGGGAAAAAGACAAGTATATCACTCTAAAAGCATATCAAGACTACTGGGGCGACCCGGCGGAAATTCAATCATTGACTTTTAAAGTAATTAAAAACAACCGGTTCCGGTCTCTGGCGTTAAAATTGGGTTGGGCCGATATTATCGACGGCTTGACCACGACTGATATCCGTTTTTTGGAAGGTAAAGGCTGCGCGGTTTTAGAAAGACCGGGTCAGGATCTGAATTACCTCGGCTTTTTTACCGATAAAAAACCTTTTGACGATCCGGAAATACGCCGGGCGGTAAGTATGGCGGTTGACCGCCGGCAAATTGTTGACGGTTTTTTTCAGGGGGCCGTTTTTGAAGCCAACGGTCCCCTGCCACCCGGCGTGATGGGGTACGACCCGGATTTAAACAACTTCCCTTACGACCCGGAAGGAGCCAAAAAAATCCTGGCTGACAACGGCTATCCCCACGGATTGAAAATCACAATGCTCACTTACGAAGATTCCCGTCCTTATAATCCTTCCGGAGGAGAGAAACTGGCCGCCCGCCTGCAAGCGGACCTGGCGCGGGTGGGTATCGAGGTTGCCGTCAAGGTGTATCCCTGGCACCAGTATAAAGAGGCCTTGCTGAATAAGGAAGGTAATGCTTTTCTTTACGGCTGGATCAGCGATAACGGCGACCCGGACAACTTTTTGTACACCCTGCTGTCCTCATCGCAAATTGAAAACGGCCTGAACTCCGCTCGCTACCGGAACCAGGAAGTTGACCTGCTGCTGGCCCGGGCGCAGCAGGAAACCGAGCCGCTCCTGCGCGAGCAAATGTACCGCCGGGCCATCGCCATCATCTGCCGGGACGCCCCGTGGATCTTTTTAAACCACAGCAAGAAGCTTGCGGCCACCGTACCGGAAATAAAAGGCTTCCAAATAAACGCTGACGGCACCAGCTTGTTTAATACGGTAATAAAAAGGAAATGATTTTTGAGAATTTATTTTAAAATATTCCATTATATTCCGGTAATAACCGGCTCCAAAATGTAGCATAATATCTGAAAAAGGCGTTACTGCCTAAATCCAAGGAGGAACAATTATGGATCAAATTTATCAACTGCAAAGGCAGATCCAGGATTTGCGCCAGGAAGTAAACAGTATCAGCCAGGTTGCCAGCCAGCTACAGCGTTCCGAGGCCAATAACGCGGCACAGTTGCAGCAACTGCATCAGCACGAAAACATGGCTTCCCAGCAGCTGAACGCCATTCAACAGATTTGCAACCGCCTGAACCAGGATGTCAACGCAATAAATAACGTTGCCCAGCAAATATCCTCCCAGGCCAGGCCCATGACTACCGGCCAATTTGGTACCGGTATTTACAACCAGTACGGAACCGTGCAACCCGCAACTTTCGGCACCGGCATGACCACCGGCGCATACGGGCCCGTCCAGTACGGCACTTTCGGCGCCCAGATGCCCCCCAATCGCATGGACCAATTTCAAAGAAACCAGTATGTCAGCTCCATGGCCGCCAATCGCTACGGGGCCGGTCTAAACGCTCCCGATTACGTTTCCAACCAGCATATCAGCAACCTGGCGAATCAAGGCATGTTAGGCGCCCAGCCCAACTTTGCCGCTAGTAATTACGGGGCCGGTTCCATGAGCACGGGAAATATTGCCGTAACTCCCGCCCATCCGGTGCAAACCACCCCATTCGGGACCACCGGTTTTGCCGGCAGCCATTATATGCCGGCCACCAGCCAGAGCAGTTCGGCAGCACAACCTGCTTCGGGAATTTTCAGTCATACCGCCCCGGCAATGAGTGCTCAAAACATCGGCCGTTACAGTAATTTCTAAAATACCACAGCCAAAGGTGAAAGGAGTCCCGGTTTC
>Ga0334898_1002410_pt1 | contig 17286 bp, 15 predicted proteins | sample GraSluR3_MG_10_FD_207228 | JGI IMG/M metagenome (GOLD analysis project Ga0334898, IMG submission 207228) | Sludge microbial communities from methane-producing bioreactor in Wageningen University, Netherlands - Granular Sludge_3_08-R3 | ecosystem: Engineered > Bioreactor > Anaerobic >... | reverse complement strand
TATTTGCTTTATCGTAAAGGTATGCGATCATAAATCAATCCTGAAATACCTGGAAAATTAGAAGTGATATGAATATTCTATCAATATAATTTCCATCAATATATTCACATTAATATAACATTTTTTTAAATAACCTTTATTATATCAAATCAAATAACATCTATTATATCAATATAACACTTTTCATCATTTTAATGAAATAAAGACAGATCTTAATAGGTCCATACGGGTATTTCTTTCCATTCTGCTTCAAAATTTTTCAGAGTCTGAATTATCATGGATGAATTGAAACGGTCCACCATTAACACTCCTTTTCCTAATTTCTGGGCCTTGATTTTCTCTACCAAACCAGGGTATTCCTTAATAATTCTCTCACCATCTTTTTTATAGGTGGAAATACCCCCATAAAGGGCTCGGTTTAGTTTATTTCGATTATTTTGATTCAGTTTAGTGGTATCGTAGGTCAAAATCACACGTGATTTTAATTGCATTCCCTCTGCAGTTACATCCACAGCTTTACCATGTAAAAGGACTCCTTCTCCACTCATTGCAGCTTTAAGTTCAGGGTTGTCCTTCAATTCATCAAGTGTGATCTGTTTGATCCGTGATTTGTCAGGAACCAGATCATCAACCAGTTTAAAGGAATTTTCGATGTTACTCGAGTAAACAACAACCATATCCATATTTTTTAATGTTTCTGAAGTAGGACCACTGAGATATAGTATGGATATGACTCCTTTTACCTTTTTAATTTCTTTAGTAAGCTTTAATCCGGTTTTAAAGTCCATTCCACCCTTTCCTCCTTAGTATTGTCCCCATACCATATATGATATAATAATAAAAAAATCCGTTGCACTCCAAAAACACTTTTCTGTTATATTGATACACTAAGCTTAAGTAAGTTTGCACTGGCTAATACACCACCTTACCAATGGTAAGTGAACTACTAAAAAAAAGAACTACTGAGAATAGTTACAATAAATCTTTAGATATTACCATGGAAATTAGAAAATCCTGGAAAAATGAAAGAAACTAAGAAAATGAAAAAGTTATGGGCAGTCTATATCAGCCACAAATGGTTTAATATCCAGAACAGGAGAATTATCCAACGCATCTAACCCTTTAACAGTTAAAACATTTCCCTGTTTTTTTACCAGTTCAACTGTGCATAATCCCAGAGGGTTAGGGCGTACCGGTGCTCTGGTAGAAAACAAACCTGTTTTTTCTTTTTTTCCATAGGGAACAACTTTAAGTGATGCAGAATTGACACGATCTAACCAATAAATTATTATTAGGTTCGACCATTTTCCAATGCCTTCCAAACCCTCTGCATACTCTTCAAAAATAGTTATATCACTTAATTCTTCTGAAAAACGTCCCTGATGAGGAGATCCTTCCTTAACTTTGAAAGGAGATTTAACCAAACCTATAGTTTTTACTTCCATGATTTAACCTCTGTTACTAAATTTAACCTCTGTTATTTAACATTCATTTTAAATTCAATTAAATCTATGGAAATCATTCAATTTATTATAGAACTTTCAATTCAAGAAAATGTCCATGATTAGTTAACTATGTTTTTCATAACCCCTGATGAACATCAGATCTAAAAAATAAGTAATAGTATAATTTTTTTTAAACATAAATCAATTATAATTAGATTTAAATAGATTTTAACCAGATTTTATTATATATTTTGATATTTAAATGTATATATTAATATTAAATGATAAAAAACAGCATATTTAATCACAGGCCTTATATCATATCAATGGAGAACCCCGCAGGGGTTGTTTGAATGGGGAGTTTTGGTTGGGCCCTGCGGGTATGATTTTAGGGAGGCAATCAGTAAATATTGCTATTGCTTCTCCATTGATCGTGGTTTAATAAAGTATTTGCAAATTAAACTAGGATTCCATTCCTTATATAGATTACGGAGACCTAATTAAATTTATATGGGAATATTAAGGTATTATAACAAAAAAATTAGTTTAAGATAATTTTTTTATCTGCATATATTTTTGATGAGTAATACCAAACTGAGTGAAACTAACTCAACTAATGGTTTGAGGTGTAATCACCAAGGTAACCTCATAATCATTCAAATTTTTATTCGTATTTGCTTTAGGGTAAGGTTCAACCTTTAATATTTTTATCATGTACCCCAAACTCGTTTTTTGACTTTGAGTTTCATTAAAATTTAAGGTAAGATTGAAAATCTCCTGATTACTCTGATTTACCTCTAAAAGGAAAAGTGCTTTAACCTGACCTGCCCAAACACAGACTGCACCTTCAGGACAACGGGAGTCTTCAGTAATGTTAAGGAGAGTAATCTTTATATTTCCTGACTCTAAAACTGCTGTTTGATTTATTTTTAGCTGGAAAGGTGTGTTAAGTGAAGCATTAATTTGATTAATTGAGTGGTTTTGAGTGTTGTTAACTTCTGAACTGGTGGGTGGATAATAAAAAACAAGGATAACCATAATGATAATAATTAAAAAAAGGAAGATTAAACCAGTTTCTTTTCTTTTCATGGTATATAATAAATTTCTTATTATACAATTAAATTTGGATTATAAATGAATAAGAGTTTTTGTTAATGTTTTAGTTTCTAAAAGTTGCTTAGTTATCTTATAAAATTTCTAGTTTCCCTCTTAAACATGATTTTTGTTACTTAAAATCACATTTAACTGAAGTTCACTGATTTAATGGTTTGGTTCATTTTTTGGTTTATAATCACCAAGGATTTTTTTAATATTTTGTAGCCTTTTCCCATTTTCAGATGTTTTTACTGGTTTTTTAGGCGAATTTATCCTTATTTTTCCAAAAATAGTTTTACCCCCTTTAAGGCTGTTCTTTTTTCACGAAATATTAAATGTTAATGTGACGTTATTCACAAAAATTTCTATTTTTAACCAATCTCAATTAAGAATATTATAAATCCATATGAAAAGGCCAATATTCCTGGATCAAGAGTTGAAGGAGTATTAATCCTAAAACTATACATAACTAACTGCAACCATTAGAATAAGATTTAATATAACGTTTCTGTGGTCCTAAAATAGATTTGGGGCATGTCATTTAATATGATTAAATATGTTTTTTTTATTAATACAAATATTTAAATACCATGCTGTTTTAAAATGTAATTAGATGAATTAAGCTTAATCAACAAAGCAATATTTACCTCAATTAAAATTCATGCCTTTACACCGCCTCCGTAAAGTCATGGCATGGCAACGTCTCTGAGGCATTAAACACCTCAGGGACCTATTTTCTGTAATATATAATATTATTAAACTTTTTGAAGAATTTAATGACCTTTGAATCAGCTTTTTATTATAATTTTATGTTTTTATGTTGGCTATTTAAAGTGCACTATTGAAAATTTTATCAAAAACTTTATCCATTACGGTGTTATAAAATGAAATAGGTGAAAATATGGCGGACTACATCAAAACAACATACACAAGTTCACTGGATGTTAAGGACAAAAATGGTGACATACTGGGCGCTGTGTGTGTTGCACCTTCAAAGGAAATTGGTAAAAGAGACATATTATTAATGGATGAAAAAACAGGCACACAATCAGTCCGAAGCACAACTGAACTGATTAACATGTTATCCAAAAAGAATGTGTCTTTTGAAGATAGGAAACAGGTATTAGATTTCCTAGCAGAAAGGTTAAGAGTCTTAGAACAAGAATTAGCCTTCAACACCCTGAAAACGTTGAAAGAAGCAGAAACTAACAAATGAATCCTGTTTAATCATCATTTAAAAGTTAAAGAAATTTAAATATCGGTCAGATTAATCCTTATCAAAACTTATATACTAATAATTTTGTGGAGATGATGGTTTGGCCATCATAGGCATAATCATCGCTGATATGTTTGAAGACGTGGAGTACACGGAACCTGCAGAGGCTTTCAAAAAAGCAGGCCACCAGACTATCCCTATCGGTTTAGAAAAAGGAAAGACAGTTAGGGGTAAACGAGATAAAACACCGGTTAAGATAGATAAAGATTTAGATGAAGTTACTCCTTATGATTTTGATGCTATTTTAATACCTGGCGGATACTCTCCTGACATCCTTCGCGGTGAAGATAAAGCTGTTGAATTTATAAAAGCTTTCTTTAATAGTGGTAAACCCATTTTTGCAATTTGTCATGGTCCCCAACTTTTAATAACAGCCCAGGTTTTAGATGGTAAGAAAGTAACTGGCTGGAAATCAATTATCCAGGATATAAAAAATTCAGGTGCTGAATATATTAACCAGGAAGTTGTGGTTGATGATAATCTTATATCCAGTAGAGGACCTAGAGATCTCTCTGCATTTATTAAAGCAAGTTTGAAAAGGTTAGAGTGAGATTAATAGTTTTATACTCTTTATATTGTTATATCAATTATTATAAAACTTTATTTTCTTATATAACCCTAATTCAATATAATTAATATGGTAACAAATTATAATTATATATTAAAATTAAAAGGAGGGGGCGGAGGTTACTGAAGGCCATGAAGTTAGTAAATTAACCAAAAAGTTTGGTAATGCTGAAATTAGATTAGAATCTGTTATTAATGGTTCTCCTTTACCTCAATTTGTAATTGATAAAGATCATAAGGTTATTTACTGGAATAAAGCCCTGGAAAAATACAGTAAAATTAAAGCCAAGGATATAATTGGTACTCGAAAACAATGGGAAGTATTCTATAGGGAAAAAAGACCTTGTTTAGTTGATTTGCTGGTAGATGAAGATTTTGAAGGTATTGATTACTGGTTTTCTGATGGTTACAAAAAATCTGAACTCATAGAAGGAGCTTACGAAGCTGAAAGTTCAGATGGAATTAAAGGGAAAGACAAATTTCTACGTTTCACTGCATCACCTATCAAAGATAATGAAGGGAATATTATTGGTGGTGTAGAATCTTTTGAAGATATTTCAAAGCGTAAAATAGCGGAAAAAAATCTTAAAAAGAGTGAGAAAAAGTTCAGAAGCCTGGTTGAAAACCTTAATGTCGGTGTGTATCGCAACACCCATGATGTAGAGGGTCATTTTATCCAGGTGAATCCTGCTTTTGCCAGAATGTTCGGTTATAATTCTGTAAGTGAACTCATGCAGATTAAAGTTTCAGACCTTTATCTTGAACCCCAAGAAAGAAAATTATTTATAGAAGAAATTAACCAGAAAGGCAAGATTTCAGACAAAGAATTACTTCTTAGAAAGAAAAATAACAATGAAATATGGGTTTCTGTATCTGCACAGGCCCATTACAACGAAAATGGGATCATTGACTGGATTGATGGAATAATCGAGGACATTTCTGAGCGAAAAGATTCAGAGAAGAGGCTTAAAACTAAAGCAGAATTACTTAACTTAACTCACGATGCGATTTTTACCCATGATCTGAATGATAGGATTACCTTCTGGAATTTGGCTGCTGAAAAAACCTATGGATGGAGCCAAGAGGAGGTATTATGGAGAAAAATACATGACCGGCTCCACACACAATTCACAACACCTTTAAACAAAATAAAAGCTGAAGTGTTAAAGCAGGGCCACTGGGAGGGTGAACTAACACACACCAAACATGATGGGTCTAAAATAATAGTTTCCAGCCGATGGTCCATTCAAAAAAATGGCGACGGAGAACATGTCGGGTTCATGGAAGTGAACAACGATATCACCCAACGTAAAAAAGCAGAAAATAAAATACGTGCAGCTGAAAAGCGGTACCGTTCCATTGTCCAACACCTTAATGATGGATTTATTATTCATGACTTTGAAGGGAATATTTTCGATTGCAATGATAAAGCTGCATATATGTTTAATTCCACCAAGGAAGAAATGATAGGTTCTCATCTCAATGAATTTAGTACGCCAATTACTCCTAACTTTTCAGACCGTATAGATCAGTTAATGAAAACTGGAATTTTTGAATTTGATGCAGAATACGTACATGAAGATGGGAGTATATTATATTACAATGTTAAAGCAAGTGTTGTTTCTTTTGAAGGTGATGGTCGGATTCAGAGTTTCATCAGAGATACAACCAAAAATACTCTGGGTGAAAAAGCTTTAAAAGAAAGTGAAAAAAAGGCTCAGAAACGTCTTGATGAGATTGAAGCCATTTACAATTCAGCACCTATTGGTTTATGCGTATTAGATCCCAATTTACGTTTTGTGCGTATAAATAATCGTTTGGCTGAGATAAATGGCAGATCTATTGAGGAACATATTGGTAAAACTGTGGGTGAAATCGTACCAGATCTAGAGGAACAATCTATTGCACTAGCCCAAGAAATTTCTGAAACTGGTAACACAGCTATGGGTCGGGAATTTAATGGTATAACACCTGCACAACCTGGTGTGATCAGGACCTGGATAGAGCAATGGTATCCTATTAAAGATTCTAACGGGCAAATTTTGGGTATTAATGTAGGAGTACTTGAAGTTACTGATATAAAAAAGGCAGAAAAAGCTCTAAGAGAATCTGAAGAAAAATTAAATCTGGCAATTACTGGTGCTGAGGCTGGAATGTGGTTCTGGGACCTTAAAAATAACAATTTAGAGTGGACTGATCGTTGTAATACTATTTTTGGTATTGAAAAAGACTCGGAAACATCTTACGATTTATTTTTAAATGTTGTACATCCTAACGATAGAGACATTGTGAATAATGCCTTTGAAAAGTCCTTAGATACTATTAATGAACTTAAATTAGAAATACGACTTTTATGGCCGGATGGATCACTTCACTGGGCATACTTGATTGGAACTGCATATCCAGATAGTGAAGGTAATCCTAAAGAGATGATGGGGATTGTAATTGATATTAGTGATCGTAAAAGTATCGAAGCAGAACTGAGAAAAACCTTGAAACAGCTTAAAAGGTCCAATGCTGAACTGGAACAGTTTGCCTATGTTGCTTCACATGACCTTCAGGAGCCTCTGCGGATGATTACCAGTTTTCTGCAACTTTTGCAACGCCGTTATGAGAACCAGCTGGATAGTGATGCAGATGAGTTTATACATTTTGCTGTGGATGGAGCGACTCGTATGCAGGAATTGATAAATGATCTTTTAACTTATTCTCGTGTGGGTCGTAAAACCGGGAAAATTGAAGATGTGGATAGTGAAGCGCTTATAGAACAGATACTTTTCGATTCTAAGGTTTTAATTGAAGAAACCAATACTTCCATAACCTATAATGATCTTCCATTAATCAGAGCCGATTACACCCAGATGGCACAGGTTTTTCAAAATCTGATTGGTAATGCTATAAAATATCAGGAAAATGCATATCCAGAGATCCATATAACTGCCAAAAAAAATGGTAAGGATTGGATTTTTAAAGTGGAAGATAATGGTATTGGTATTGATCCTAAACATGGAGAACGTGTATTCAGAATATTCCAGCGTCTTCATGGGAGAGATGAATACGAAGGCACAGGTATTGGTTTAGCCATAGTCAAACGGATAATTGAACAACATGGAGGAATGATCTGGTATGAATCTGCACCAGGTAAAGGATCAAAATTTTATTTCACTATTCCTCAGGGGGATGATCCGAGATGAACATTAATATAAGTAAACCAGTAAATGTATTTCTGGTGGAGGATAATCCTGGAGATGTACGCCTAATACAGGAAGTTTTCAAAGAAGCAAAGATCAATAATGTTCTTCATATTGCTAGGGATGGTGAAGAAGCCATACATATGTTGAATCCAGAAGGAAATCCCAACCTTCCCCATGTTCCTGATTTAATATTACTTGACTTGAACTTACCTAAAAAAGATGGTAGGGATGTTTTAATCGAAATAAAAAATAACGAACGGCTTAAATGCATCCCAGTGGTGGTTCTAACCAGTTCTAACAGGGAAGAAGATTTAATAGAATCTTATAAGAACAATGCCAACTGTTACATATCAAAACCAACTGAATTGAACAAACTGATCCAGGTAATTAAAAATATCGGTGAGTTCTGGCTTGATATAGTTAAATTACCCCCCAGATAGTAATTGGTGATATTATGAATAACAAGGGAATCAAAGTCCTCCTGGTTGAGGATAATCCCGGTGATATGGCACTTATTAGGGAAATGTTTCTAGAAATTCCTAAAATTCGTTTCAACATTTCACATACCGATAATCTAAAAACTACGTTAGAATATCTTAAACATGATTATTTTGATATTATTCTGTTAGACCTTCATTTACCGGACAGTCATGGTACTCTAACATTTACCAGTGTCCAGCAGGTTGCAGCACACATACCCATAATAGTGCTGACTGGTCTTGAAGATGAAGAATTTGCAATTGAACTGGTTGGTAAAGGTGCTCAGGATTATCTGGTCAAAGGACAGGTTAACAGTACAATAATGGCACGTTCTATCAAGTATTCCATTGAAAGAATACAGATCTTAAGTAAATTGAGGAAAAGTGAAGAAAAATACCGATCAATGATTGAAAAAATCCATTCAGGAGTATTTTTAATTAATTTAAGGAATAAATTAAGCTACGTTAATCAAGAAATGGCTAACATGCTAGGTTACAATGTGGAAGAGATGCTCAATAAAGATATTTCTAATTTCATTAAAGCAGATGGTAACTCCACATTCAATGACCATTTAAAATGTATGATACAAGGAACAACACCTAATCAAAATTTAGCCCAGACCTATGAATTGGAATTTATAAAAAAAGATGGATCTACTTTATGGGGTTTAGTATCCACAAACCCTGTATTCAAACCCAATAAACAATATTTAGGTGCAATTTCTATTATAACTGATATCAGCTCGCGTAAAGGAATAGAAAAATCCTTAATGAACGCTATGATAGAAAAGGATAAGGACTTCTTCCTGATAATGGGCAACATGGTAGAAGCCATGAAACCCCTAATCCAAGAGAGTAATGATGTTATAGAATTTGAAGACAGATTCACCTGATAGTCTTAGTTATCTCTAAATAACTTTTTTTAATTAATAAACCCTAACTCTAAACCAGCCTATTTTAAGATTATAAAAGGATTATCCATCTCTTAAGACTATAAACGGCTTATCTATCTCTTAAAATTATAAAAAAGCTTACCCAGCTCTTACAATTATAAAAATGCTTACTTATCTCTTTAAAATTTTAATATTATATTAAATTGAACAATACCTGCACGTATTTAATGTACTACATTCCAGTTGAAAATAGATAATCGGTACCATGAAATATGGTTGAATAATATCCATCAGACTAAAAGTTTATATGTAAAACTACACAACTATTGTTTTAGTCCCTTGGTGTAGTGGCAATCATGTGAGACTCTGGATCTTGCGACAGCGGTTCGACTCCGCTAGGGACTATCTTTTAATATTAATTTTAACTTTCAATATTAATTTAAATCACCTAAAATTATTTCCCCTGTGTTACTTCCAATTCTGTGATTATAAATTTAAAATAAAATCTTTTCTTAGGGATAATTTTAATTGTTGTACTCATACAGTTTCAAATCGTTTACTAAAAAAAAGGCAATTTATTTTAATTCTATAAAAAAACAAATAAACGCAGAAAAGTAAGTATTTTTAAAGATTAGATGACTTTTCAATTATTTGATACTTTAAAAAAATAAATAAAAAATGAACAATTGAACAACTAAGTATATATTACACTAACACCATAGGTGTAGTAAATACATGTTGCAGTTAGTGGTTTCAAACTCTGAAATTTACATGTAAAAAAGGGATTATCTATGAAAAATGAAGGTACCTGTGATATTCACTGTATCAATGAAAACTCGGTTCGAATAGTTAAATCACAAATGCTTCAGGATGAAACATTCCAAATGATTTCCGACAACTTCAAAGTACTTAGTGATCCCACTCGTGTTAAAATACTCTACGCATTAATCCAAAAAGAAATTTGTGTATGTGACTTAGCTGCAGTTTTAAATATGACAGATTCTGCTGTATCACATCAACTCAGATTACTGAGAAATAGGAACATGGTTAAATTCCGCAAAGAAGGAAAAATGGCATATTATTCAATTTCAAACCCCCATATAATAGAATTGGTAAAAATGGGATCTGAAAATGCTAAAAAATAAAAGATTAATAGGGGGAATATAGGGGAGTTAAATTGTTCAAACAACCAAACGAAACTTTTATTAGAATCAAGGCTTAATTGTATAAAATCATATTAGTGCGTATAAAAGAATAAAAGAAAATTGTAAAGGGTAAATTAAAAATTTTTATTTGAGTTTAATTCAATTATTTTGCAATTTAACAAAAAAAAGAATATTGAACTTTAAAAACAATTTTAAATAAAACTTCAATAAATTAGTGATTTTTTGAAAGATATTAGGGGCTAATAGAAGATTTGATAGAAAATTAAGAAACCAATGAGGGGTGGGTGTTATATACTTGATTAAAAAATGGAAAAATAAACCAAATAGGAAAAATTCAAATAATTGTTTTCCAATGGGAGAGATATTTTAATGAAATGGTCTTTAGTTATACTGGCAGTTTTCCTGCTTATTGTAGGATATGCATATGTTTCGACCATAAATGGTCCAATCACACCAGAAGGCCGACTTGCTTTTTGTAAAGTCGCCAATCCAGATATGTACCCTGGACACTTACATTCTCAATTATTAGCTAAATTTGCCAATGAAAGTGGTTCCAAATGTATTCTGGTGGTGCATTTTGCTGGTAGCTCCAATTACCGTTGTTACAAAGAAGGTGATGTGGAAATCTTAGAACTGGCTTTCGTTGACACCCAGGGAACCGGTGCTGAAGGGGATACTGATTACTTGGACTCACTTAAAATAGCATTATTCGGTGCTCCAGAAGGTAGGTATCAGTACAAAACTGATGGGAAAGTCTTCACCAATCTGGATGATGCTCTAGACTATCTTTATGGAATTGCCGAAGAAAATGGTCAGGAGGGCCCTATACCCATGTACTGGCATGGAACAGCCCGTAAAGGAAATCCTATGTTTGCCCAGGGATGTGGATTCCCATTATACTTCGACATAGTTAGACAGCAATATGGACTCATACCCGCTTATGTCTACACCCTTAAAGGAATGATATTACCCTACATCAAAGATCCCTACGCCAATTTCGAGTTGACACACTCCTCTGAACTGCAGAACTATTACCAGCAGGGTATGATAGACTTCAAATAGCCAAATTGAAAAAGATAAAGAAGAATTAAAAAGGAAAAATTACCAGTAATTCCTTTTCTTCTGTTATCCTTATTTTCAGTCCATCACTTTTATGACTTTAAAAAAAATAGGGGGACAATATTTAATAATTAAAGAAATAATAATATGTTTTATAAACTGATAAATTGTCATTGATTTTGAAATAAAGCTAAAAAAAAGGTATAGTTGAAAATTATAAGATTATAAAAAAATTGGAGTATTTTCCAATTGGATATTAATAGTTAGTTATCAGTAAACAGTGATTTAATAGGTGTCCAAAAATGGAAACTGTCAATATTCTTGTTGAGGCCTTGCCTTACATCAAAAAATTCCACCAGAAAAAGATCATGATTAAATATGGTGGCCATGCCATGATCGACGCTACTGCCAAGAGTTCAACAGCCCGAGACACAGTTCTCTTAAAATATGTGGGTATGCAGCCCATGGTAGTCCATGGGGGAGGACCTGAAATATCCCGTTCCATGAGCAAACTCGGTAAAGAACCTAAATTCATCGGAGGTCTTAGGATAACAGACCAGGAAACTATGGAAATAGTGAAAATGGTTCTGGTGGGAAAGATCAGCACGGAAATCGTAGCTAACATTGGTCTCCATGGAGGTAAAGGTGTGGGATTATCTGGTAAGGATAACCTTTTATTAAAAGCCCGTAAACGTTCCCCACAGGTCGTGGTTAACCAGGAAACTGGTGAAGAACTTATGGTTGATCTGGGACTGGTGGGAGAGATTGAATCCATAAACCCAGAGATCCTGGATGTTTTAACTGAAAACCAGTACATACCAGTTATCAGCCCTATTGGTGTTGATGAAAAGGGTGATACCTTAAATTTAAACGCTGACACTGTGGCTGGTGAAGTTGCTGGTGAAGTCGGGGCAGAAAAACTCATCATACTCACTGACGTACCAGGCATCCTTGCTGATCATTCAGATCCTGAGAGTCTCATAAAAAGAGTCAACATCGAAGAAGTATTGGAACTTATGGAGGATGGAACTGTCCGGGATGGTATGTTACCCAAGGTTTCTACCTGTATCCGTGCCCTGGAAAATGGTGTTAAATCAGCCCATATCATCGATGGCCGGGTGAAACACAGCATACTCCTGGAAATTTTCACCAAAGATGGTATTGGAACCATGATTACCAACTAATCCTCCTTCACTCTCAGTATCACTTAATTTGATTTATTTTTTTATTTAAACAATTTATTTTATCCAAAGGGAAGTTTTTGAAGAATTTTAATGATATGAAGTCAAATATTTACGTGAATTTTATTCATTATAACCAAATAGAATTTTTACTATGGACCTAATAAAATTTTAATGATAACCAATTATACTGAGTTAAAATAATAATTGAATCATGTGAAGTATATGAATAATGAGTTATACTGAGTTAAATATTTTGTAAGTTCCAATAAGGGGTTAAACCATGAAAATAATTATTGTAACCGACGGATCCTATGGTGAAAGGGCTTATGCCACTATAAAAGAAGAATTTGACTGTGAATACCTGGTAATGGATGCACCGCCTTCCACTTTTATGGATGAGATTGATCTTCCCCCTGAGACCATGGCTCAACTGGAAAAAGCAGATATCCTTATAACCTATGTTTTACATCCGGATCTAACCCTTGACCTGGTGGATGCCCTGCATGATAAAGTAGAATGGATAATCATCGGAGCCTGGAGAGGAGAAGGTTTCAAGAAACAGTTAGAAAGTTATGGTAATGTAACCTGCCCTGAAAATATGTGTGATCTCACCGAGAATGGTAATCCTATCTTTGACAAATTCGTGGCTAAATTCGGGAAACCTGTAGTCAGGGTTAACTGCCAAAAAGACAAAATAGTTGATGTAGAGGTTTTACGATGCTCTCCCTGCGGTAGCACCAATTTTGTGGCTGAAGAAATGGTGGGAGAAAGAACTGATACCGTCCCTATTAAGGCCGGGCTTAGAATTCAACATTATCCCTGTCGTGCACCTAAGATGCGCCTTTTTGCTGATGATGAATGTAAAAAAGAGATGGCAGCCAACTTCCATAAAGAAGCCTTTGAAGAGGCATTGAAGAAAAAAACGAAACCTGATTAAACTGGTTAAACTGGTTAAAAATCTAACTAAAAATCCAACAAAAATAATTCAACAATATTAAATTTTATTTGGTTAGTGATCAACCCTGTTGTTAGTGTAGAAAATGGTTGATGTGAAAAAGAGCTACAGGTGAAAAAGAGCTACAGGTTAATAACATTTAATAGCCATTCAACTCAAGAAAAGTATGTGAGAAACATGTTAAAAGTAGCGATTATCGGAGCCAGTGGTTATACTGGAGGAGAACTTTTAAGATTCCTGGAATTTCATGATGGAGTGGAGGTAGTGGCTGCCACTTCCCGGCAGTATGCTGACACCCCTATTCGAAAGGTACATCCCCATCTTCAGGATGTGGATTTGAATTTCACCAATGAAACACCCTCTGATCTGGATGTTGATCTGGCATTCACTGCCACTCCCCATGGTGCTTCCATGAATATAGTCCCTCAACTGGTGGAAAAAGGCATTAAAGTGGTTGATCTCAGTGGTGACTACCGTTTTGATGATATTGGAGTTTACGAAAAATGGTACAACCTGAAACATAAAGCACCCCTGGATGCAGTGTATGGATTGCCAGAAATGTACCGTGAAGATATTAAAGATGCTAATCTGGTTGCTAACCCTGGATGCTTCCCCACCGGCGCTATACTGGCAGGTATTCCCCTAGTAAAAGAAGAACTGGTGGACACCTTGATTATAGATTCTAAAACCGGTGTGAGTGGTGCAGGAGTTAACCCTACCCCTGTAAGTCATTATCCTAATATCAGTGATAATGTGGTACCATATGCAGTCACCAACCATCGTCATATGCCTGAGATCCAGGAAAAACTCCAAAAATATGGTGATGTTCGTGTTTCCTTCACTCCCCATTTAGTACCTGTTATTAGAGGTATTCTAACCACTCTGCATTGTTTCCCAAATAAGGATGTTACTCCTGAAGAGATTCTAGAGATATATCGCCAGCAGTACACTGCTGAACCATTTGTACGTGTCCTGGATATTGGTGAAATGCCAAGACTGAGTTCTGTTCGTGGTTCTAACTTCTGCCATATAGGTTGCTTTGAAATTGACGAAAACGGCAGATTAGTAGTTGTGGCTGCTATTGACAATTTAGTTAAAGGTGCTTCTGGTGTGGCAGTTCAGAATATGAATTTAATGTGCGGATTTTCTGAAGACATGGGGCTTGAAGGTGTGGGTTTACATCCCTAAACTTTATAAACTTTGATCCATATATCTTATGAGAAGAAGGGAAAAAAGTGAAAACCCCATAAACATCTTATATTTCGATTTATTCTGAATATGAAAAACATATATTATCATTATTAGAATTAAACGAAGATATAAAGAGATATACACCAAAATAACTATGGTTTCATAATATATTCCATGAGTATTTCATAATGTAATTCCCTGAGTATTTAATCTCTGATTATTTTGAGGTGAACATGAAAACCCTGATCCTGTTTTACTCACGAACAAGGAAAACAGCTCTGGTTGCCAAAACCCTTGCCCATGAAGTGAATGCTGATTATGTGGAAATCACCGATTTAGATGATCGGATGGGTCCTCTGAAGTATTTAAAGGCAAGTGTGGATGCTTTTCGTGAAAATAAAACTTTAATAAAACCTGCAACCGTTGATCTTAAAGATTATGATTTGATCTATGTGGGAAGTCCCACCTGGGCCAGTAAACCTGCACCAGCAATAATCACTCTTATTGACCAGTGCAATTTCCTGGGTAAAGATGTGATCCTTTTTGCCACCATGGGGAGTTCCGGAGGTCAAAAAGTAATTGAAAGGATGCGGGAAAAAATAGAACCCCGTGGAGGGCGTATGATAAAATCCTTCCAGGTTAAAACGGGTCACAGGAAAACTGGAGAAATAATTGAAGATGTTAAGGAAATAGTCATGGAAGAAGACCTCCCTATCTATGGTATATGAGTATAAATAGAATTATAATGATAATACAAATATAAAGATTTGAATTAAAAATTGGTGATTTAATTGTTGAATATAAATAGGTTTCTAGAATCATACAAAACCCTCATTGCCATTCCAGTGGCGATCACCGTAATTGCCCTGATACTTGTGGCCGTACTCGGCATCAACGAGGGTATAGAACTTAAAGGTGGTACCACTGCAGTACTACAACTTGAAAAACCTATAAGTGAAAATAACCTTGAATCCTTAATCAGTTCATCACTTGGAAACCCCACAGTTGATGTTACATCCATTAAGAACAATCAAGCAACTGTAGAAATTGCAGGAGACACAGATGTGGTTAAATTATCCTCTGCATTATCAGGGACAGCAACCATAACCAGTTACCGACAAGTTGGACCAGTATTAGGTGAGGAAGCCATGACTCAAGTTTATTATGCACTGGCTTTTGCCTTTTTATTCATGAGTATCACGGTTTTCATCATCTTCCGTAATTTTGTACCCAGCATGGCGGTTATCTTTGCAGCTCTTTCTGATATCATCATTGCCCTGGGAGGGATGAGCCTCTTTGGAATACCACTCTCAGTTGCTTCAGTAGGGGCCCTGCTCATGCTTATTGGTTACAGTGTAGACACAGATATTTTGCTTACCACCAGAATTCTGAAAAGAAAAGAAGGAACAGTTACAGAAAGGGCTGTTGAAGCCATGAAAACTGGTTTTACAATGGCCGCTGCAGCCATCGGTTCAATGGTGGCTCTGTACGTTGTGGTTATGGTTTTCATACCTGCGGCCCAGACCCTGGCAGACATAGCTGCAGTTCTAATTATCGGTCTAACAGCGGATATTCTCACCACCTGGCTCATGAACCTTGGAATACTGAGATGGTACCTGGAGGCACGTAAATGAAATTCAAGGACTTTATCAAAGACAAACGAGTCATACTCCTCATTGTACTGGTTATTGGTAGTATAGCTGCCATTTCTGTCTTCGGAATCCAGGAAGGTTTAGATCTTAAGGGTGGATCCACCATACAACTCCAACTGGAAAAACCTGTTGACACTGACACCATGAACACAGTAACTGCAGTCCTGGATAAGCGATTGAACATATTCGGGGTTAAAGATGTTAAAGTATACCCCAGTGGGAATCAGAATGTGATTGTGGAGATTGCAGGTGTGCAACCTGATGATGTGGCTAAGATCGTTGGAAGTAATGGTAAATTCGAAGCCAAAATCAATAATCAAACTGCACTGGTAGGATCCGACATCACCAATGTACAGCCCTACCAGGTTACAGGTACTCAATGGACTGTTCCCTTCACCGTATCAGTAGAAGGTGCTGAACGGTTTGCTGAGATAGCTAAGGGTCAGGCTGGTACCCCAGTGGAAATGTACCTGGATGATCAGTTAATTACTTCCCCTGTACTTGATGAGGGACTGGCTAATGGACAGGCATCCACTGATGTGTCCATTACCGGAACAGCTGAAACTAAAGAAGACGCTGAAAATGAGGCTAAAAGCATTCAAACCCTGTTAAAATCAGGTGCTCTGCCTGTTAAGGTTGAAATAGTGGGTGTGAGTAGTGTATCTGCAGAGTTAGGTGATCAATTTAAAAATGGTGCACTCATAGCTGGTGTTTTAGCCCTGCTGGTTATTGCTGCTATTATCATTATAAGATACCGCAGACCCATACTGGTTGTTCCCATCATGTTAACCAGTCTGGCAGAACTCGTTCTGATATTGGGTACGGCTGCTGTGATTCAGTGGAACATTGACCTGGCAGCCATTGCTGGTGTATTGGCAGCCATTGGTACTGGTGTGGATGACCAGATTATCATCACTGACGAGGTTCTTAAAGGGTTTAAAGAGAAAAAAAGGATGGCTGGACTGCGCACGCGCATTAATAATGCATTCTTCATTATATTCGCGGCTGCTGGAACCCTCATTGCTGCCATGTTACCACTGGCCTATATAGGGTTCAGTCGAGGAGCCACCGGAATAGGAGTGCTCTCTGGATTCGCATTCACCACTGTCCTGGGAGTTCTCATTGGAATA
>Ga0334898_1002398_pt1 | contig 17353 bp, 13 predicted proteins | sample GraSluR3_MG_10_FD_207228 | JGI IMG/M metagenome (GOLD analysis project Ga0334898, IMG submission 207228) | Sludge microbial communities from methane-producing bioreactor in Wageningen University, Netherlands - Granular Sludge_3_08-R3 | ecosystem: Engineered > Bioreactor > Anaerobic >... | reverse complement strand
GGTGCTGTAGATATGAAGACCATCAAATCGCTAAATTTCCCCGATTTTAAACTTTCGGTGAGCGGTGTTGGTAATATTGAAATGAATTTGGTGTCGGATAGCTTTAGCCTAGCCTGCAGCGGTGTTTGCAATTTGGATATTACCGGTAGCTGTAAATCGCTTAAGGTTGACGTAAGCGGAGTTGGAAAAATTGATGCAACCGAGTTTTCAGCCACCAATGCAAAGGTAAACAACAGTGGGGTTGGCCGCATAAATGTTTGGGTAACCGATATGCTCGAAGCTTCAGTATCGGGAGTCGGATCAGTTCGCTATGCTGGTGAACCTATGGTTAAGGCAGATGTTTCGGGGTTGGGGAAAATTCGTAAGGATTAAATTTTAGCGCATATTCAAATCTACCTAATAAAAAACCTTTTTTCAAACTTTACATAGAATGGATCATATAGTTTATCTCGATTATAAGGCGAAGGAGTTAGCTAATCTATCATTGGGACTAAAATCAATGATTATTAGAGGAGCAATGGGCCGAAAGTTACCCTATGGCCGCATTGAGAATGGAGATACGCTTTACTTCATGGAGAACAATGGCGATGGCATGGTTAAGGCCAAAGCCATTGTTCAAAATGTATTTAACTCGGGCAAACTTAGCAAGGAGGAGTCGTATGGTTTGGTCGATAGCTTTAACGACAAGCTAATGCTCGATAGCGGACTAAAAAAACGCTTTCGTGGAAAGCGTTATCTGGTTCTCATTACAATAAAGGATTTTGAGCAGCTAGAACCTTTTAAAATTGATCGTACAGAATTTGGAAATATGGACGACTGGTTGCCCGTTGAGGATATTGAAAAATATATAACGAGTTTTGATTAGCGGTGTGCTCTCAATTTCCATAAACCATCTTCAATTTTCTGCCCAATCCAATCATTCAACCAACCCCTTCAGGAATTTCTGTCTTAAATCCTCAGGAAATTTCTCAATTGCATAGCGAAGCATAGTCCGGGGCATTTGCTTATAGTGTTTTGCTAAGAATTGATATTCAACATCAAAATTCCTATTGCCTACTTCCCTGAGCATCCAGCCAACAGCTTTATGAATTAAATCGTGTTTGTGGTTTAGGAGCATTTCGGCAATGCGAAGCGTATCGTCAAAATGCTGTTCTCTAATAAAATGTAGTGTAGCTATAATGGCAACGCGTTGTTTCCAAAGATTATTGTCGTTTGCCAATGTGTACAGCAGCTCCTTGTCTCTATGCATTAGCTGTGGCCCTAATATATGGTGAGCCGATGAGTCAACCAAATCCCAATTATTAACGTAGTTGAGGTGTTTAAGGTATAGCTGTTCAATTTCATTTTTTAACTGAGCATCCTTAGCTTTTTGGAACTTAAGCACAAGCATAAAAATAGCGGTTAACCTGTATTCATGGATAGGTTGTTTAAGCATTTCCATAATTTCCGCTAATCTTATTTGCTTGTAGTGCTTTTTCGCTATTTCTCTTTGTTTCGGAACAGTTATACCCAAAAAGGTGTCGCCCTCGCCATAGCCTCCAGGCTTTGCCTGAAAGTACTTTTCCATTGATTTAGCCTTTTCGGCATTTGCGGCACCTGCCAGCTCGCGCTTAATTGTATTAAGGGGTTCCATAGCTAATCGGGTTTTTTCATGCTCAGTAAAGTTAGGGTTAGTATGCTAATGCCAACACAATATTTTCGCCTTTTTTTCAACATTAACGGCACTTAGCTGTTCATTTGTGAAAACGTTTTAGTTTTGACCTTTGAGGTATTTTCAGCTATATTTGTTTTACTTGCTTAAACCAACTCAACCTATGGAATCAGAATCGTTCCTGAACAATATCGATCCACAAACAATAGAAAAGCTTTTTAGCGATTACCAAAAAGATCCGAGCGCTGTTGATGAGAGCTGGCGTAATTTTTTTCAAGGTTTTGAGTTGGCTCTTTCTAGCTATTCAACCAATGGCGGGCAACTTTTCGATGCGGAAGTTAAGGTTATTAACCTTATTGATGCTTACCGCAAACGCGGGCACCTGTTTACCAAAACTAACCCTGTTCGAACGCGGCGAAAATATGCTCCAACCCTCGATATCGAGAACTTCGGTCTTTCGCAAAACGATCTCAATACCGTTTTTCAGTCAGGAAAACAGCTAGGAATTGGTCCAGCAAAGCTATCCGATATCTTGTCTTTTTTGCAATCAACCTATACAAAATCAATTGGTTGCGAGTACATGTACATTCGCGATAACGAAGTGGTTGACTGGCTCCAGAAACGAATTGAGGAGAACCAGAATAGCACAGATTTTTCGGCAGAGCAAAAACAGCATATTCTCTACCACCTTAAGCAAGCTGTGGGTTTTGAGCAGTTTATTCACAAAAAGTTTATTGGGCAAAAGCGATTCTCGCTTGAGGGAGTCGAATCCATTATCCCCGCAATGGATGCCGTAATTGAGCGCGGTGCTGAGCTGGGCATTCAGGAGTTTATAATTGGTATGGCCCATAGGGGAAGGCTTAACGTTTTGGCTAATATTATGCAAAAGCCATACGAACATATTTTTAACGAGTTTTTTGGTGAGGAATACGCTGAGGATGTTGCCCTTGGCGACGTAAAGTATCATATGGGGTACAGCACATCGGTAAAAACCGATACGGGAAATATGGTTAAGCTTAACCTTGTTCCAAATCCATCACATTTAGAAACGGTTACCCCTGTAACCATTGGCCTTGCCCGATCGCGAATTAATCAGCTTTACAATAAAGATTTTTCAAAGCTAGCACCCATTGTAATTCATGGCGATGCCGCTATTGCCTCGCAGGGTATTGTTTACGAAACGGTGCAAATGTCGCAGCTAAAAGGGTATCGGGTTGGAGGTACAATTCACCTTGTGCTTAATAATCAGGTTGGTTTCACAACAAATTACCTCGATGGGCGCAGCAGCACTTACTCAACCGATATTGCTAAGGTAATCCAATCGCCCATATTTCACGTAAATGGCGACGACCCTGAGGCTTTGGTCCATACAATACGGATTGCCATGGAGTTTCGTCAGCGGTTTCAGCGCGATGTGTTTATCGATATACTCGGTTACAGACGATATGGCCATAACGAGGGCGATGAGCCTCGCTTTACTCAACCAATTCTCTACGAAACAATTGCAAAGCACCCTAATCCACGCGATATTTATGCGCAAAAGCTAATTGAGCAAGGGATAATTGGCAATTATTTTTTGCAGGCCGAAACGCAAAGCTTTAATGGCATGCTCGACCAGAAGTTGGACCTTGCGCAAAAAATGAAGAAGGTGAAAATTGAACCTTTCCTCGGATCGGATTGGAACAATATACGCCACTCTGTTAAGGATGATTTTTGTGCTTCGCCCAATACAGGTGTAACTAAAAACGATTTGAAGCGGATTGCCGATAGGATAAATAGCCTACCCGAAGGCACAAAGTTCTTTCGCAAGCTCGAAAAGCTAGTTGCCGATCGGCGAGCGCAAATGGCCAGTGGTAAGGTTGATTGGGCAATGGCCGAGTTGCTTGCCTACGGATCGTTGGTTGACCAAGGGCATCCGGTGCGGTTAAGCGGTCAGGATAGCGAACGCGGAACGTTTTCGCATCGTCATGCGGTTTACTCACTGGTAAATTCGGAGGAGAAGTATTTCCCGCTAAAGCATATTTCTGACAATCAGTCCGACTTTCATGTATACAATAGCCCGCTTTCCGAGTATGGGGTTATGGGCTTCGATTATGGATATTCGCTTGGAGTTCCCAATGGGCTAACCATTTGGGAGGCTCAGTTTGGCGATTTTTTTAATGTAGCCCAAGTAATTATCGATCAGTACATAAGTTCGGCCGAGGACAAATGGGGGCTTATGTCGGGACTAACGTTGTTGCTCCCGCATGGCTTCGAGGGGCAAGGCCCAGAGCATTCAAGTGCTCGAATTGAGCGGTTTCTTACCCTAGCTGCAAGGCAAAATATGCAGATAGCCAACATTACAACTCCTGCTAATTTTTTCCATGCCTTACGAAGGCAGGTTAAACGAGATTTTCGAACACCTCTTGTAGTTTTTACGCCTAAAAGTTTACTTCGCCATCCAAAGTGCATTTCACCCATTGACGATCTTGCTGATTCTGGTTTCCAAGAGGTAATAAACGATACGAATGTAGATGCAGATAAGGTGTTGAGGGTAGTTTTTTGTACGGGTAAAGTATACTACGATTTGCTTGAGCGCAAAGAGCATTTCGAAGCACGCGATATTGCTCTGGTTCGTATTGAGCAGCTTTATCCCTTCCCCAAAAAACAGGTTGAGGAGGTTATTGCCAGCTATCCGAATGCAATACAATGGCTGTGGCTGCAGGAAGAGCCTCAGAATATGGGAGCATGGAGTTTTATTCGCGATAACATTACAAGCGTTCCAATACAGGTAGTTTCGCGACTGGCCAGTGGCAGCCCTGCGGTTGGACTGAGCAAAATTCATGTGCAGGAGCAGGAAGAGATAATCGGTAAAGTGTTCCGCAAATGCGATTGCGAGCTAAAAAATAAGTATTGTGGTTTGCAATGCAAAGTTGGTAGCTACAGGCAAGAGCGCAAAGCCGACTTTGAGGTGCTTCAAAAAGGTTTGTAAAGCTGCGCTGCAAGTTTTTTTCTATGATGTTTTATAAATAAAGAAATTGGAATAATGGAAGTTGAAATACGTATACCAAGTCCGGGAGAATCAATTGCTGAGGTTGAAATTGCCAATTGGTTAGCTGATGATGGTTCGTGGGTTGAAAAAGATCAGGAGATTGCCGAAATCGAATCGGAAAAGGCAACCCTTCCGCTTCTTGCAACGCATAGCGGAGCACTTAGCATAAAGCTACAAAGCGGAACGGCTAAGGTTGGGGCAGTTGCATGCACAATTAATACCGATGCCCCAAAGCCCGAAGGGCAACCTGCCGATTTGCCCAAAGCACAACCGGAAGAGGTTAAAGCAGAACCCAAACCAGAATCAGAAAAAGAAAACGTAGAACAAGAAGTTGCTAACGAAATACACTCTTCAAAGGAAAGAGAACATGTTAAGGTAACTCCTTTAGCCCAGCGTATTATGGATGAGCAAGGGGTTAATGTTGACGATATTATTAGCGGTTTGCGCAGGATAACCTCGGTAGAAGTAAACCAAGCCCTTTCTGCCAACGTATCAGATAATTTGCAAGATCGGCCAGCACAGCGCTCCGAGAGCAGAACCTCAATGAGCCAGCTACGGAAAAAGCTTAGCCAAAGGCTTGTTGCCGTTAAAAACGAAACGGCAATGCTCACCACCTTTAACGAGGTTGATATGAGCAGAATAATCGCTATGCGTAAAGAGTATCAAAAGGTATTTCAGGAAAAGCACGGAGTAAAGCTTGGGTTTATGTCGTTTTTTACCAAAGCAGTTGTTGAGGCGCTAAAGCAGCACCCAATGGTAACCTCGTTCATTGATGGCGACGAAATTGTAACCCCAAATTTTTATGACATTGGAATTGCTGTACAAACTCCCAAAGGACTTATGGTTCCTGTCGTGCGAAATGCCGAAATACTTTCGATGGCACAGATTGAGAAAAGCATTCTCGAACTAGCCGAAAAGGGTAGGGCAGGCCGCATTAGCCTCAACGAGTTAACGGGAGGCACATTTACCATTACCAATGGCGGAATTTTTGGTTCGATGCTATCAACGCCAATTCTAAATCCGCCTCAATCGGGTATTTTGGGCATGCATAGCATAATGGAACGACCAATTGCCGTTAACGGCAAAGTTGAAATCAGACCAATGATGTACATTGCCCTTAGTTACGATCACAGAATTATTGACGGAAAAGATTCGGTTGGCTTTTTGGTAAAGGTTAAACAAATGCTCGAAAATCCCGAACAAATGGTGTTTAATGGTAATAAGCCCGAAAATATTCTTTTAGGATTGTAGCGACAAGTATAAATTTAATTATTCTACAAACAATAAGGATTAAAAAATGCTTCGTCTCTACTAGGAGACGAAGCATTGAAGTCAACTCTCTACTTTAGGATAATTCGTTTACTTCTTCTTTTTGCTAGAATACTCAGTAATATCGAAAGCAATTTCAACAACCTTTATTGGCTTGCCATCGTCGTCAAATACAGGTCGGCAGTGCCCTTTAACAACAAAGTGCTCGTTAGCTTTAGTTACTCGGTGCAGGGTAGTTTCAAAGGGAATGCCCTTATGCATGTCGTCCCAAAATTTTTGGTAATCGTCGGTTTTTACCGCATTTTTATCTTCAAACAGAATGCTATGGTGCTGACCAATTAGCTCCTCTTTTGAGTAGCCCGACCTATCGCATAGCAGGTTATTTACGTAGGTAATAATTCCCTTAAAATCGTACTCCATTAGTAAACCTAAACCACCAATGGCCTCCATAGTCCAAGCCATTTCTTTCTCTTTTCGGGCCATCTCCTCTTGGGTGGCCATAAGCTCTTCCATATTCTGGCGCATCTCCTCTTCCTGAGCCTGCATTTCTTCGGCTTGTTGCTGCGATTGTTCCAACAGCATGCGCGTTTTGGCATTAATTTTTACTGTGGCAATGGTTGAGGCTATACTCTCCGATACTTTTTCGAGGAACTCAATCTCGTACTGTTCAAATACTTTGAAGGCAGCAATTTCCAGCACGCCAAGTATGTTTTCGTCCTGCTTAAGCGGAACAATTACTATGCAGCTAGGGTTAGCTTCGCCCAATCCAGATGTGATGGATACAAAATTATCGGGAATTTCAGTAAGGAAAATGGTTTCGCGCTCAATGGCGCAAGCGCCAACTAGGCCTTCGCCTAGCATAACCTGCATGTTAAGGTATTTTTTACGATCCCAAGCGTAAACTGATGTTGCTTCCAAAAGCGGTTTGTTTTTGTCGTCATCGTTTAGTAGAAAAAGAGCGCCTTGGTTGCCGTTAACATACTTTACAATTTGCTTTAAAACCTCATCGGTAAGCTGCTCAAGGCTATCGTTGTTTTGTCTCAAAATTTCGGCAAATAGGGCAAACCCCTCGTTAGCCCATGTCCGTTTGTTATCCTCAACAATTCGTTTTTCTTCCTCCACTTTAGCCTTCTTAAGGCTATTGCGCATGTTGAGAAGCGATTTGCCAAGTATATCGTCTTCGCCAAGCAGGTCGAGTTCGCTTTCGAGCTTACCATCGCCAATGCTATTGGCAAAGCTGGTCTTGTTGTTAAGCCCCTCAATGGAGATGTTAAGCGATTTGGCCATGGTTTCAATCTCATCGCCCGAATTAAGGTTTAGTATTAAATCGTTGGATATTTCGCCTTTGCTAAGGCGATTAAGCGATTTGGTTATTCGCCTAATTGGACGGGTTAAGTTGTTTGCTACAAAAAAGAGCACTAGCATTAGTACAAGTAAACCAACAACGCCTACCATTAATGATACGTAAAGATTTTCGTCGGCTCTTTCGGTAATAACCTTAAAAGGTATGCTAAGCGCTAGCGACCATGTGGAGTAAGAGTCGCCTGCCTTAATTGGTGCAAATGAAATGTAATGCTCGTTTCCTAGCGAATCTATCCTAACAAAGCTGTGCTCTTTGCCTTCGGCAATAACCTCTGCAAGCCTCTCGCTTTCGTATTCGGTGGGGATAATGCTATCTAATGGAATATTTATGAGACTTGGATCTTTATGTGCTGCTACTACCGAATTTGCCGAAACCAAAAATGCGTAGCTACCCTCAACGGGCTCAATAGATGATACTACCTTCTGAAGGATTTCAAGGCTTATATCAAGTCCGATTAATCCAAGGTAATGACCATTTTTTTGAATTGGCGAAGCAACGGTAGTCATCAAGAACAGTTCGCCTTTGTCCTCTACGCTACCCTCATCGAGGTACGGATCCCATAATCCTTCTCTATTGCCTTTCTTAAATGCCCCGTATTTATCGGGGTCACCATCAAGGCTACGCTCATCGGTAATGCCTTTAATCTCGCTGTTTTCACGCCAAAGGGTTATGCAAAAACGTCCGTAGTTTTTCTCGTAATTTGGAACAAACCCATAGTACTCCCAGCTATCCCACACCGAGTAAACATGCTTGTTACCTTCAAGTACGGGTTTGTACATGCGCATAAAAAGGTCTTGCCATAAATCGGTAGGAAGTTCTTGGTATATTGAAAACGCTTGGGCTAGCGTTCGTGTTAAGGCTAGGTCGCGTTCAAACTCTTTTTCAATTTTATCGGCCGATATGCGAGCTGTTAACCGTGCTTTTTCGAGTGAATCGTCGAGCATGGCTTGTCGCGATGTTGTTACAATATAACCAATGGCAATTACGTAAAGTACCATTGTTGTGGTTAGCACAAACAGAAATATCTTTTGCCTAATTTTTAGTTTTATTCTCATAGCCTTTAATATGTGAGTGTTGTAACGCGCCGCTAAACTTACACTGTTTTGCCGAAAAATAAAAGAAAAAATCAAGTTTTGGAATCGTTTGCAAGAAAAATGCTACTTTTAAAGAAATATAGTAACCAACATGATAATGAAACGATTAATCTTTCCCCTAGTTTTTCTATTTTCTGCATGTAGTTTAATGTCCGATAAATCCTTTACAATTGCTGGCCTTGAGAAGGATATAATGGTTCTTGCAGCCGACAGCCTTATGGGTAGGGCTCCGTTTACCATAGGTGAGTCCAAAACACTGGCTTACCTTCAGCAACGGATGGATGAAATTGGGCTCGAACCAGCATTTGATGGTTCATATTTGCAGGAAGTGCCCTTGGCTGAGATTACATCGCATATGCCAAGAACAGTTAACTTTAGCGCCAAAGGGGAGAACCTTTCGCTTAGCGTGGGCCATGATGTTAGCTGCTGGAGCCCAATGATGAAGGAGGAAGTTGGTATAAACAACTCGGAGCTTGTATTTGCTGGCTACGGAATAAATGCTCCCGAATTGAGTTGGAACGATTTTGAAGGCATTGATCTTACAGGTAAAACAGTGGTTGTATTGGTTAACGATCCTGGGTTTTACACACAAGATTCAACCCTTTTCAACGGTAATGCAATGACCTTTTACGGGCGGTGGTCGTACAAATACCTCGAAGCAAACTTACAAGGAGCCGAAGGGTGCATAATTGTTCATGAAGATAAGGCTGCAGGCTATCCTTGGGCAGTAGTAAGCCGTGAGGTTATTAATTCAACCTTTTATCTTAATAACGATGCGCTTGCCAGCCAGCGTACTAAACTCAATGGTTGGATAACCCAAAAGGCAGCAATCGATCTGTTTGCTTTGTGCGGATTAGAGTACGAAAAGCTAAAGGCCGATGCAAGTAAAAAAGGGTTTAAACCTATACCAATGGGTATTAGCTATTCGTTAGCAGTAAATAATTCGTGGAAGTTATCCAACTCATATAATGTTGGTGGGGTTATTATTGGAAGCAAGCGACCTCATGAGGCAATAGTATATGAGGCTCACTGGGATCATCTGGGGGTTGGCCCAAAGGTTAATGGCGACTCAATATATAACGGCGCATCCGATAACGCTGCGGCTATTGCCTGGATGTTTTCAATTGCCGAAGCTTTTAAGGCTAGTGGTAAAGTTCCCGAGCGATCCATACTTTTCTTTTCGCCAACAGCAGAAGAGGCTGGGATGCTTGGTTCGCAGCATTATGTTGATAATCCGGTGTTTACCCATCAGAATACTGTTGCTTGTTTTAACAGCGATGTAATTATGTTTTTGGGTAAGTTTAAGGATGTTACGGTTACTGGTTTAGGTCATTCAGAACTCGATGAATTCCTAGCACAAGAGGCCGAAAAACAGGGCAGGTATATTTGCAACGATCCAAACCCTGAAAATGGAATGTTCTTTAGGTCCGACCAGCTACCGTTTCTAAAAGCAGGCATTCCATCGCTTTTTGCAAAAGGGTACAGCCATCAGGTTAGCTTAGGACGAGATGAAACCCTTAAAATTGTAGATGAGTATTGGCGATCAACCTATCATAAGCCTGCCGACGAGTATGATCCTGCTACTCATAATTTAGAGGGATTGCTTGAGGATGCTGAACTTTTCTATAACCTTGGTAAGCGCTTAGCAAACGAAACTTACTTTCCAACATGGAGCCACAACTCAGAGTTTTTTGTTGAGCGTTAGCTAGGTCGTAACGTTAGCGAATTCTCAACAAGGGTTAGAAGTTTTTCCTGTTCTACCTCCCAGCAGAGGGTTGCTGCGGCTATTCTTGTGTTTGCTTGCCAAGTTTTCATTTCATCGGTATTGGTTAGCATGCTTTGTATAGCATTGGCAAGTTGTAGGCTATTGCAATTGGGGTCGATAGTTGAACCAATACTGTAGGTTTTTATAATTCTCGCCATTTCGGGCAGATTGCTTGCAAGTACGGGAATGCCAGCCTGAATGTAGTCGAAGATTTTGTTAGGCAAAGCAAACCGGTAGTTTAAGCCCATGTCCTCCTCAATTGACACTCCGAGGTTTGCACTGCAGGTAATTTGGTGTAAATGCTTATGCTCAATTCGTCCGTAAAGCACAACCCTGCTGGCCAGCTTATAGGTTTGCACTAATTGCTTAAGCTCATTCGCAAGGGGGCCTGTTCCAACAATTATTAGCCGATGGTTTGGCAAGTGAGGCATGGCTTTAATAAGCTTTTCCAATCCTCGCCCAATGTTAAGCGCTCCTTGGTAGATAATTGTTTGCTCACTTTGTTTGCCCTGCTTATCAATAGGCTGCTTGCTGTAGGGTAAATTTCTGATAACAGTGAAATTTACATTGTACCTTTTTTTTAGCTCATTTGCAACACCTTCTGAAACGGTAGAACAGCTTTTTAAGCCCTTAACAAATCGTTTTTCTAGGTAAATCCAAAAGCGCATGGTTCTGGGTCTGCTAATTAGTTCGGGGATCTCGGCAAACAGCTCGTGACTATCGTAAATAATTGGTTTCCTCTTAATAACGCTTGCTATGCGAGCTGCAACCAGCGTATCCAAATCGTTTGTATGGATTAGGTTAAACCTATGGAATAGCAGGTAGAACAAGGCGTATAAATTATAAAATGCATAAAATGCTGGACCCTTGCTAAAGGGTAATTTTAGAAGTACGGTATTATATTCTAAGGAAATTTTTTTAGGAGATGATTTTAGCCTCCGGCCAACAACAGTAACGCTATATCCATTTTCATGAAGCGTGTTAGCGGTTCGGTGTATTCGCTGATCGGCAATTATATCGGATGTTACCAGTATGACAACTTTATGCAAGGCTTTTTTTTGCTAAATTAAAAAAAACTCCTTAGCCCGCTACATTTTTTTATCTTTGCATAAAACAATCGGTATGTATAATATTTCCTCCAATCAGAGCATTAAAGCCCTAAATACTTTTGGTGTTGATGCTTATGCAGATCACCTTATTAATGCCAATACTGTTAACGATTTAGTTGAGGCATTGAAGTGGATTAAGGAAAATCGATACCCATTGTTGGTATTAGGCGGAGGCTCGAATGTACTTTTTAAAGGAGATTTTAAAGGAGTTGTATTAAAACCTGCCATTATGGGGATAATGGATGAGGATGAGGATGAAGAGTTTGTTTACGTTAAAGCTGGTGCTGGGGTAGAGTGGGACGATCTTGTTAATCATGCTGTAAGCCGAGGTTTAGGCGGGATTGAAAATCTTTCCATAATACCTGGGAACGTTGGTGCATCGCCAATTCAGAATATTGGGGCCTATGGCGTTGAGGCAAAGGATTCTATTGAGCGGGTGGAGGGTGTGTACATTGATTCGCTTAAACCCTTTGCTCTTTCAAATGCCGATTGCAATTTTGGGTATAGGGATAGCATATTTAAGAATAAGCATAAAGGAAATGTCATTATTACGCATGTTATCTACAGGCTCAGTAAATCCCCAAACCTTATCTATCACTATGGGAATTTAGAGGATGAGCTAAAACAGCTGGGTGCTGTAACCATTGAGAATGTTCGAAAGGCTGTAATAAACATTCGAGAGGCAAAGCTCCCCGATCCAAAGCAGCTGGGGAATGCTGGCAGCTTCTTCAAAAATCCGGTTGTTGATATTGCGTTGGTTGAAGAGCTTCAGAAAAGATTTGATAAAATTCCGTATTATCCTATAAATGAAAATAATGTAAAACTTCCGGCTGGCTGGCTAATTGAGCAATGCGGATGGAAGGGCAAGCGAGTTGGAAATGTTGGTGTTCACAAGAATCAGGCGTTGGTACTAGTTAATTATGGAGGTTGTACAGGAGCCGAAGTTCTGTCGTTAGCCCATAGTATTCGCGAATCGGTTATGCAAATGTTTAATGTACCCCTCGAGATGGAGGTTAATGTGGCATAGTTCAATATTATCTCTTACAAAATCCATTTGTGCATTAAACTACTTATCTAGATATGTATCAAAAGTAAATTGCTAAGTTTCCGCTAACTAATGCTCACATACGAATAGCGTATTTTTGTCAAAAATGTGGCAAAAATAGCGCTAATTATGTATCTTAGTAAACCCTATTTAAGTAATAAATACAAAAGAAAAAGAAGCAATCATGTCCAAGCTCATAATACTAGCAACTGATGAATCGCCACAAATTATGTTCGATCCGAGTAGGGGCATTCTCGATATTTCGGGTAAAAGCTTACCCGAAGACATTACTGCTTTCTATAGCCCTTTGGAGCAGGCCGTGATTGAATATGTTGACGAACCTCAACCCGATACAATTATAAACTTCGATTTGGTTTACCTCAATTCAGCCTCAACTAAGCGAATACTAGCCATAATATCACACTTCGAAAGGCTACACAAGGAGGGGCGTAAAATTATTCTTAACTGGTACTACAATCAGTACGACGAGGATATGCGAGAAGAGGGCGAAGAGTTTGCCCGCTTAACCGATTTGCCAGTTAAGATTATTGAAAAATCAGAGAGGGTATAGTTTCAATGCGCAGACTTATCTCATACATATTGCTGCTATTCGTTGTACTGCTATCCCAATTCACTTTTGTTTACAGTCAAAGCGCTTCAATTTCAAAAGAAAAGGTTGCTCAGCTTAATAAGGAGATAACGCTAGCCAAACAGTTTGCTGCTGAGCAGGATTTTAATCAAGCCGCTTTTTACTACGGGAAGGTTGCCAATACCTATTGGCAACACGACATGCTTATGCAAGCAGCAGAGAATTTTCTGCTTGCGCTAGAAATGTCGGACAAGCTGGGCAATAATAATGCTGTATATATTATTAGCACCAACTTAGGGTTGATATATACTGACACAGAAGAGTACGATAAGGCTTTAGAGCAGTTCTTGCAAGCAGCAGCTGTAGCATCAAAGCTTGGCCGAAAAGCCGATGTTGCCTCATCCTACATAAACCAGGCAAATATATACTACGAAAAGGAGAGCTACAGCAAAGCGCTTAATGCTTTACACACAGCCAATGCCATTGCGCAAGAGCTTAATGAGCCTAAGCTTTTACGAAACATATATTCAGTATTCACAAAAGTATACGATAAACAAGGGAATATTGAGGAGTCAGCCAAATATTTTAACCTTTTTTCAGCCATTACAAAGAAGATTCAGCAAGATGAACTAAGGGTAAAAGAAGAAGCAGCCCGACAGCTTGTGGATGATGCTACCTCAAGAGTTAAACATGTTGAGGCTCAAAAACAAGCTACCGAGCAGGAACTTATGCTTAAAGACGAAGAGCTGACTCAAAAGCAGCGTGTTTTGGAAGAAGCCGAAAGGGAGTCGCGAGAACGGCTAATGCAAATTGATTTGCTGAACAAGGAACGTGAACTGCAACAGGCAGTAATTACCCACCAAAACCAAATGCGGAATATTTACCTGGCAATTATTGTGCTTGTGCTATTTTTTACTGCCTACGTTCTGTACAGCTACTATCAGAAAAAAAGAGCGAATTTGCTGCTTCAGCAAAAAAATGAAGAAATCGTAAGACAGAATGGAGAAATACAGCAGCAGGCAGAGCAGTTAAGGGAACTCAATAGTTTAAAAGATAAGCTATTCTCAATTATTTCACACGACTTACGAAGTCCCCTGGGTTCACTCATAACTCTTTTAAACCTTACACAGCAAGGTTTTTTCACCGAGGAAGGTTTTAAGGAGGTTATCGATGAGCTATCGAAAAATGTGGGTTACACTTCCGAGCTACTGGAAAATCTGCTTAAGTGGGCTCAAAGTCAAATGCAGGGGCTTAAGGTAAATCCCACTAAGTTTAAAGTTCACGATATAGCCCAGAGCAAACTGAATTTATATGCTGAACAAGCACATAACAAAGGGATTAGCCTGAGAAACCTGATTGAGGAGGATGTTGAAGTATTTGCCGATAGTGCTATGATAGAGCTCGTGTTTCGCAACCTAATTGCTAATGCAATAAAATTTTGTGAGAAGGGGAGTGCGGTTACCGTTTCTGCATCAATTAAAAATAGTGATATTATGGTTTCGGTTGCCGATACCGGGGTTGGTATGAGCAACGAACAGCTACAACGGCTTTTTGGTCGCGAAATATTCTCAACTCGAGGAACACAAAACGAAAAGGGAACAGGCTTAGGCTTAATCCTTTGCAAAGATTTTGTATTGCTTAATAATGGTGATATTTGGGTTAAGAGTATCGAGGGGGTAGGTAGTGAGTTTTTCTTTACAATACCATTAGCCCATCGGGCTAATTGAATTTAGTGGTGAGAATTAAGAGCCCTCAAACCTCAACTACGAGTGAAAATAGTTTTCTGGAATCGGATTCGGAGAAGAGATAGTCAACCGATTGCGATTTTCGGAAAATGTAAATAAGCCCAATACCAATTCCAACAACCTTTTCGTCAATTAGTAGCCTTAGCTTTTCTCTGTACAAATCGTTGAGCTCCATTTTGGTTAGCTTGCTAAGGGTTTGTAGCAGCCCATTTAGCCCCTTTTCATTTTCTTCGGAGATAAAGTTACAAGTTCCAATTGAGAAGTTATTGTCGTGATGCTCAAGGATAAATAAGCCTTCGTTAATCTTATCGGTTTTGCTGGCATGCATTGATATATTTTGTAGCATTTCAACCGATACATTATAAAGTTTTTGCTTGCCAATTTTCAGGTCGTTATACCTTAAGATGTTTTTTTCAATCATATGGATAATTGGCAATACCGAGTTTTCGGAGAAATCACCTTTGTGCAATACTACTAAGTTTTCGGCGCGCATTTTGGCGTAAAGGCCTTTCATATGCTCAAGTGACGATTCTGCCTTTTCATCTTCTTTATCGGGCTGTTCATCGGGGCTTTGAATGGTAAGCTGAATGAAGAACAGCGAACTTCTGCTGTCGATGGGAGCAAAATCGTATGAAATTTTCCTGCCAGTTCTCCTGGCCATTTCAATAATTCCAAGGCCAGCACCACCCCTGTCGGAGAGTTTGCCTTTTGCAAGTACCTGTTTCTGCAAAAGCCTTAGCTCGTCGGCGTTTAAGCTGTTAACCTTTTCCAATTTCTCTTTAATCGACGGAATAACATCATTAGTTACCGAGTTTGCTGATGCAATGAAGAAGCAGTCCTTAACGCTTCTTACGTAGAATGCCCCCTGATAATCGCTAAGGGTGTTAACTTCGGCGGAGTACTTGCCATGTCGTGCAACGTTTTGGTAGCATTCGGCCATTAAAAAGCTTATCTTATTTTTTAGCTTGGTAAAATTTCCTGCCGAATCGATGTTAAACTGCGTTAACTCGATAATTTTATGGGTTATTGAATCGGATACCAATCCCGTGTAGGCAAATATTAGGTCGTCGTTATGCAGGCTTTTCAGTAAACTTGCTGTTGAGGCGGCATTCATATCTCACTGAATATGTTGATTCTATTTGCAAGTTAATTGAAATTATTGATATCTGTTTAATATTCGCAAATAATTTTCAATCAATACCCTTGAGTTGCTAACTACAAATGATTTTATTTAGTAAGTTAAATTCGGTTATAGCAAATTTGTGATATTAATTTCATCTCCATCTTTACATTAATTTCACAAAAATCCATAAATGCATAAATAAATAGGCAAAATAAAATATAAAAAGGTTTGTGTAAAATGCATAGTAACTGATAATGTTTTTTAAAGAAGTTTAATAGCCTAATTTTACAAAATTTAAATTCTTTTTAAATTGGTAAGATATTGCTTATCTTTGCAGACTTTTTACTATAAAATTATTAATTATGGAAGGTATTGTTTTAGAATGGATTGGCTATGGAGCGTCAGTGGTTATTGCCTTATCTATGGCCCTTAACTCTATTGTTAAGTTTAGGATTGTAAACTTAATTGGTGCTGCAACGTTTTCGGTATACGGATTTCTTATTGGTTCTATACCCGTTGGAGTTATGAACGGTTTCATTGTTGCTGTTGATGTGTACTTTCTAATTCAGATATTCTCTAAAAAGGACTATTTTGAAACCCTTGAGGTAAGTAGCACAAACAGGTATATGCATAAATTCCTCGAATTTTATAAGCGTGATATTGGGAAGTACTACCCCGATTTTAGCTACATGCCCAACGATAATACCATTCAGTATTTTGTTCTGAGAAATATGGCTGTTGCTGGAATTTTAATAGCCGAAAAAAAGGATGATAGTACGCTTAAAGTAGTGCTTGACTATGTTATACCCGAGATGAGAGATTTTAAGAATGGTAGATTTGCCTATCTCAATCTCCGAAAAAAGTTTCTAGAGTGTGGCTATCAACGTTTGGTTGCCGAAAAAACTAACCCCGTTCACGTAAAATATCTTTTGAAAATGGGTTTTGTTGATACCCAAAATGATTGCCTTGAAAAAGTATTGGCAAAATAAAAAGCTATCTGTAGATTCGCTCACGGTTTAAAAACCGTTGATACTCTCTTGCATTCTGGTTGTGCTCACTTAAGGTTTTAGCAAAAGCGTGATATCCCGAATAATCGGGTTTGGCGCACATGTACAAGTATTTGTGATTTTCGTAGTTAAGTACTGCTTTAATCGACGAAATGCTTGGGGCATTAATTGGGCCGGGAGGTAAACCCCTATTCTTATAAGTGTTGTAAGGTGAGTCTACTGTTAAATGCTTGGTTAGTATTCTTCTAAGAGTAAAATTGCCCATTGCGAATTTTATAGTTGGATCTGCCTGCAAAGGAATCCCCCGTTTTAACCTGTTGATGTATACGCCTGCTACCCGAGGCCGTTCATCAGCTTTTATGGTTTCCTCTTCAACAATTGAGGCTAATGTGGATACCTTGACTTGGCTTAATCCAATATCGTTTGCCTGCTTCTTTTTCTCCTCTGTCCAAAACCTATCGTATTCCTTTTTCATCCTGTCAAAAAAACCTTTCGAATTGGTATTCCAAAAAAACTCGTAGGTATTAGGTATAAACATGGCAATAAAGGTTTGCTGGTTAAA